>Ga0209568_1000753_pt1 | contig 11631 bp, 12 predicted proteins | sample WorMetOlspDAHAB2_FD_187406 | JGI IMG/M metagenome (GOLD analysis project Ga0209568, IMG submission 187406) | Marine gutless worms symbiont microbial communities from Max Planck institute for Marine Microbiology, Germany - Olavius sp. DAHAB.2... ...
GATCTAGAAGAAGACAGTAATCGAGTAGCGAAAACACGGTCATTTTCGTCAAGACAAGGCACTCCCTCGATCTAGTAGATGGAAGAGCTCGAGCAGCTAAAATGCAAACAGCCCCATCAGGAGAACGCAACCGCTCGAGCTAAAAGAGAACAACCACTATATCTAAGAGACCACTAACACTCAACCAGCTAAGACACAGAACCACGAGCTAAGAGAGCACCCCACACCAAAGCGCCAACATCCGTCAAAGCAAGCCAGCACAAACTGCCTCGGCTAGGAAACAGCTAGGGAAGCAGATGGAACAGCAGAGGAAGGAGAAACACCAGATTCAGGGGTAGAAGAAGATGAAACCCTCTTCCGCTGTTTCTGCTGTTTTAACCCAAGCTTTCCAAGACCCATTTCCCGTGCGAGATTAGAGCGTTCCTGGGCATAATTAGGAGCTACCATTGGGTAGTCCTTAGACAAGCCCCACTTCTCACGATACTCACCAGGGGTCATCCCAAGCTGTGTACGCAGATGTCTTCTAAGAGACTTAAACCGTTTTCCATCATCCAAACAGATGATGTAATCCGGGGTAACAGATTTCCTGATTGGCACGGCAGGCTTTTGAGGCTCTCTTGTTTCCCGTGAATTGTCGCCACAGGCTGCTGCACTCAAAGCCACACATACCTCATTAATAAGCGCAGCGATGCCGCCAGGAGGTACCGTATTGTGGCTTACATAAGCCGCCACTACACTGGCAGTTAGAGCGACTAACTCACCACGACCTGTAGAAGACTCACCATTCATATACCACCTACACAAATCACGCAAAAACGACAAAATACAAGTTACATACAAAGCAAGACCAAGTAAGCACTGAAGACACAATCCAGACTAGCTATAACAAAGATAGAAAAGTCCAGGCTAGTCACTAGCAAGTACTCCGGGGCTCTGTATATCTCAAACTCATACTAATTGACAATACTTTGTTGACTCTGTCTTACTAATAATTGTCGATGGATTAGCCCTCAACTAGAGTTAACTTGCTAGTTCTCCGAGCTTCATTCAAATTAAGAAAGACATATATTTCAAGTAAGTAGGGAGTTTTAGGTAGGTATTCAAGCCTTTTCAGGGTCTGATCTAGGTCATACGAATCTTTCTATGACGATTCAAACGCTTATAGGGGCACCATATTGCCTCATGCGAATTACTAGAGCTGCTATATTCAGGCTTCCTGTTTGTGGTCTCGGGACTTCGTGGGTGACGTGCAGAGATCTCACATTTATGTCTGGTGGAGGAATTTTGAAGTATTCAGGCTTCCTGTTTGTGGTCTCGGGACTTGTGGGTGACGTGCAGAGATCTCACATTTATGTCTGGTGGAGGAATTTTGAAGTATTCAGGCTTCCTGTTTGTGGTCTCGGGACTTCGTAGGTGACGTGCAGAGATCTCACATTTATGTCTGGTGGAGGAGTGTTGAAGTATTCAGGCTTCCTGTTTGTGGTCTCGGGACTTCGTAGGTGACGTGCAGAGATCTCACATTTATGTCTGGTGGAGGAGTGTTGAAGACTGTGAATGGGGCTTGAAATGTGTGGGATAGGTTCTGAAGGATTCTGTAGGGATGTGGGGATATCCTCGTTTTTTCTATGGGGTTTTGAGGCGCGATCTTATTGATTTTCACTCGATTTCAAAGGAGATGTTTATGTCTGTATGGTCCCGTTCTACTGCAGTAATGCTGCTTACCATCCTGATAACTAGCCTTGCCTCTATGATTTTTGCAACATTCGGTTTCAGGACTGGCTTATCTGCCACAAACATGCCGCGGAAAACAAGTACTCTACCAGGGAAAGATAATGCTCACATTTGTGTGGAAGAGACATATATTTGCTACTTGAACTCACACATCACCCCATATGCAGATCCGCATCAAATGTACACGAATTGGATGCGTAACAAACTAGGCATCATGAACGTGATACCTGGATATAAAGAACCAGTTCGTAGTAATCCCTGTGCGACCGCATCAATCGTCGAACTCTTGGATCACGATACATCAGGGCTTGTGCTAGAAGGAGAACGAACTGTAGCAAATTGTCGTTCAATAAGTCCAGTAAGATCAAGGAAGCAAGAAGCTTCCCATGTAAAGACTTGGCGCTATTGGGAGAAAGAGAGGTGCCGGTCTTGGTATCGAGTTCGAACACCTTCAGGAAAGGTAGGTTGGGTTTCTGCTTCGAGTGTCGGTTCTATCACAGGTCCCAGGAATGTAACTGACAGGTTTCGAGACTACACTGCATTCACACCACAAGATAAATTTGTAAGTTCTCCGGAAATGTTGGCGGACAGCCTCGTGGAGAGGATGAAAATTGACGATGAAGATGCTTATACCAGATTGTCGATGCTTGTCGCTTTGGATGAAGATCATGCTGTAGCTATCCTGGATCATGGGGCTGGAGGAGGTGATAGTGTAGGAGGGGCCCGGTATGCCTTCTACCTGAAACGCCATTATGATATCGCATCCGATAAGGCTTATTGGCGGATTGATTACGTGACAGAGCGCTTTCTGTGTCTGCGGGGGACATCTGATGGAAACATCTGTTTTTAGAAAACCTAGCGTCAGGATAGCTAAGCTGCGCTTTTTTATCATCTATCCAAGTGGATAAATCTTCAAGTTACTGAAAAGTTAAGAAAAAGCTACGAATTAGTAGCTTTCCATTTCTTTGCAATGCTGTTTTGAGAGGAGGTTAGCTTGCCATTAAGCCTCGTGTGAGGATGTGATTATGTGGGATCGCTCGCTCTACTGTAGTAATTCTGATAGCGAGTCGGTGACTAGCTTTCTAGGTGCTGACGAGTGGCAATTAAGAGCTCCTGTCATTAGAATAGATCTACCTTGATTTCAAAAGGTATGCTTGCTTTCAGCTATTTCGCGTGACAAAGCTTAAATGATTCTATAGCCACCCTGGTGGCTTGTGTTTTGATAATGCTTCGATGTTACGTGTCTTAAACTCAGTTCGACTGCGGGGAGGTGTTAGTTATGCTTGCATGGTATCGCTCCACAGGAATAGGACTTATCACCATCCTGTTAACTAGTTTGACACTGATAGCTTGCGGGAGACATGTTTCTCGTGGCTTGTCTGATACAACCGCACCTCAGAAAATGCACACTGCACACGGAAAAGCTGAGCACAATACCTGTGAAAAGGTAAGACAGGTTTGCCATTTGAAATCACACAGCACCTGGGATGACGATCCGGGCTACGGTTACACGTTGCATTCTATGCGCACTGGCTGTACGCGCGGAAAGTTAGGCCTGATGGGAGTGACACCTGGGTCTAAACAACCAATGCGCAGTCAGCCCTGTGCCACTGCATCGATTGTCAAACGCTTGGATTATGATACTTCAGGCCTGATGCTAGCGGGGAAGCATACTGTTGCAGAGTGTTGTCCAACAGAAACAACAGACGAGGAAGGTTGCAGTCGGATTTGGCGGAAAAAGGGTTGTCGTTATTGGTATCGAGTTCGCACACAATCAGGAAAGGAAGGTTGGATCCCTGCTTCTCGTATCGGTTCCATAACAGCTGCTGAAAAAGTCACCGGCGGTTTTAAAAGGTTCGTCAACGGCGATCTTAGAGAGTACAGTTTTAGAAAGTACACTAAATTAACAGCGCAAGATGAAGCCGCAAGTTCTTCAAACAAATTGACTGAGCGCATTCTGGAAGACCTGTCTTCTCTTGCTCGAGCGGAAAGAGCGGGAAGTGCAGAAGACAAGACTGATTTCAAGTTGTTAAGCCTAACTGTTTTAGATGAAGATCAAGCTGTAGCTATCTTCTATTACGGTCCTTTTCTTGATGATTCCGGAGAGGGTGAGCGGTATGCTTTCTACATGAAGCGGAATTTTGATGAGGAAGCAGGTAGATATTATTGGATTGTTGATTACGCGATGATGAGAGATGTCTGTCGACGCGGTGTATCTATGGACAACCGCTGTTTCTAGAAAATGTCTGCGCTGGAGGTGTTTATGCTTCGCTGTACAGGAATAATGTTGGTTGTTGGTCTGGCCTTGATGAGTTGTGTGGCGTTTGGTTCATCGAGTGGGACTGCTTCGTCTGATACCAGCATTCCACCGAGGGTAAGCACTTCGCCCTGGGAGCCTAATGCTCAGGTTTGTGAGAAAGAGGAATATGTTTGCTATTTGAGATCACACATCGTTTCGGATGGTGATCCGGCTTATTTGCGTACGCTTTGGCTGCGTAGCAAGGTAGGCCTAATGGGTGGGACCCCAGGATATAAAGAACCGGTGCGGATTCGCCCCTGTGCGACTGGGTCAATCGTCGAATTCTTGGAGTATGATGTCTCTGGGCTTGTGTTAGTAGGAAAACACAGTGTAGCGGATTGTTGTCATAGGCCAACAGGTTCAACAAGTGACACAGGTTCCAATCTGCAGGCTTCTTACCTTTGGAACGAAGCGGCATGCAAGTCTTGGTATCAAGTTCGCACACCCTCAGGCAAGCTAGGTTGGGTTTCTTCTTCGATTATCGGATCCATCACAGCTACGCAGAATGTCAGCGACAGATTTAGGGATTACACCGAATTCACAGCTCAAGATGAAGCCTCGAGTTCTCCAAAAAAGTTGGTTGACCATATTGTGAATGACTGGTCTCTTTCTGTTAGGCAGGCAAGGGAGATTGATCTCGAGAGCAAGATCGAGTTCAGAGTGTTAAGCATAATTGTTTTAGATGCAGATCACGCTGTAGCTATCGCCGATTTGGGTCCTTTACTTGATGATAGTGTACAAGGTGAGCGATATTCTTTCTATATGAAGCGGCATTCCGATGTGGAAGCAGGCAAAGATTATTGGCGTCTCGATTACGTGATGATGCGCTTGCGCTGTAAGCGAGGGGTAGGTAGGTCTGCAGACACCTGTTCTTAGAAAGGATCGTGCAGATGGAGTTATGTTCGGTCGGAAAAGTCATGGCATTCGGTGGCTTTGCGAATATGTGGACCAGCTAAATTTCTGCGGAAAGGTCGTGCGAATGTTTAGTCCAGCTGAATTTCCTCTAGAAGGTCATGCGAATATGCGATCCCGCTAGACTCCCCCGGACATGTCATGCGCCCATCCTACCTGGCGAAAACTCAGTGCGGGGATAGGAGTGATGGTAATCTGGGTATAATCCTTCCAGGACACAAAATCCCTGCTGCAATAAAACAGGAAATCACTTCTCCTATGTCACTACACACAGATATGGGATACGAGAAGACAAGATCACTCTGGTCTCTGGTCTGGTCAGAGGAGCTAGGAAAGTCCGATTGCAAGCTAGAAGGCTTCAATCTGGTCAGAGGAGCTAGGAAAGTCCGATTGCAAGCTAGAAGGCTTCAATCTGGTCAGAGGAGCTAGGAAAGTCCGATTGCAAGCTAGAAGGCTTCAACATGACTCTTTAAGCGTGACCCCTTGACAGATTAAGGTATGTTACCTATCTGGTTTATTAGTCAGCTCTGAGTGTCGGATTGGCTATCGGGCCTGTCCGACCGCTAGGTGCTCCTGTTTGGCCGTATTGTGATTTTTCGTGGTCGTGGTGCGTTGGTGCATCTGGAATCGACCTGCCGCGTTGCGGTTGGCTTGGTTGCTGTTGGCTCCTCGATTTGCGGATTGGATTTCTGCTAGCAGGGTGTGGTCGTGATCTCCAGGTCCTCGTTTAGAGGTAGGCGTCTCACTTCTATGAGTTGGTGTTTGTGTTGAAGAGGAGATAGTTTTATGGTTGGTGGAAAGTTTAGCCCATTGCATGATCGGGTACTGGTAGAGCGTGTCGATGCCGAACAGAAATCTGCCGGTGGAATCATCATTCCGGACACTGCAAAGGAAAAGCCTCAGGAAGGTGTAATCGTAGCAGTAGGACCAGGTGCTAGAGACGATCAGGGAAAGCCAATCCCCATGTGTGTCAAGGTGGGTGAGCACGTGTTGTTCGGTAAGTGGTCCGGAACAGAGGTTAAACTCGCAGGGAAAGATTACATCATAATGAAAGAAAGTGACATTCTGGGTACCGTCGAATGATCTAGTTTATTTCTGCAATTCAAGTGGGTGGCATCAAGGTGTTTTGTCCTTGTTTGTATTTTGGATGGTTTTTTAGGAGGTATAAATGGCTGCTAAGGACGTGAAGTTTTCCCAGGAGGGTCGTGACGCTGTGATGCGTGGAATGGATATCCTCGCAGATGCAGTGAAGGTTACACTGGGACCTAAAGGTCGTAATGTGGTTATGGAGAAGTCTTATGGGGTCCCGCGGATCACTAAGGATGGCGTGACCGTCGCCAAAGAGATTGAGCTAGATGGATTCGAAAATATCGGAGCAGCCTTAATCCGTGAGGTCACTTCAAAGACAAATGATGTAGCCGGAGATGGAACTACCACAGCTACAGTACTCGCGCAGTCTATTGTTCACGGTGGTGCTAAAGCTGTTGCCTCTGGTGCGAACCCCATGGATGTCAAGCGTGGGATCGATATTGCTGTAGATGAAGTTGTGAAGTCACTGGGAGCCGCATCAAAGAAAATCTCTACACATGAAGAAATCTCTCAGGTAGGCACAATTTCTGCGAACGGTGATACGGAAGTAGGTGCCTTGATCGCTGATGCAATGGCCAGGGTTGGAAGCGATGGGGTTATCACAGTCGAAGAGGCAAAGAGCCTGGAGACTAGCTGCGAGGTAGTGGACGGCATGCAGTTCGATCGTGGTTACCTCAGTGCGTATTTCATCAACAACAGTGAGAGAATGGTTGTCGAGATGGATGATCCTTACATCCTTCTCCACGACAAGAAGCTGTCTTCGTTGCAGCCTCTGTTGCCGGTTTTGGAAGCAGTAGCTCAGTCCGGCAAGCCGCTTTTGGTAGTGGCTGAGGAAGTTGACGGCGAGGCTCTTGCCACTCTTGTTGTGAACAAATTGCGTGGTGGTCTCAAGGTAGCTGCGGTTAAGGCTCCTGGGTTCGGGGACCGTCGCAAATCCATGTTAAGCGACATTGCGATTCTCACTGCTGGTCAGGTGGTGTCTGAGGAAGTCGGTCTCAAGCTGGAGAATGTTAACCTTTCCATGCTGGGACGTTCCAAGAAAGTGACAGTTGGCAAGGACTTTACTACCATCGTGAATGGAGCTGGTTCCAAGAAGGATATAGAAGCTCGTATCAAGGAAATCGAAGTTCAGATCGAGGACACGAAGTCTGACTACGACCGTGAAAAGCTGGAAGAGCGTCGTGCAAAGCTGGCAGGTGGTGTAGCTGTCGTGCGTGTCGGCGGTGCAACGGAAGTCGAGGTGAAGGAGAGAAAGGATAGGGTTATAGACGCTCAATCCTCCACTCGTGCTGCTGTTGAGGCCGGTATTGTTCCTGGTGGTGGTGTGGCTCTACTGAGGGCCAGGCAGGAAGTGGAGCCTAAATTGGCATCTCCAGAACTCACGACTGGTTCCGGAGCCAAGATCTTCGTAAATGAGGACGTACAAGCTGGTATCAAGGTTGTTCTCAAGGCCTTGACGACTGCTGTACACTGGATTGCGGAAAATGCAGGTTATGATGGTCCTGTAGTTGTCGGCAAGCTGTTGGAGTCTACATCACCAACTGAAGGCTTTGACGCGCAGCGAGGCGAGTATGTGGACATGGTGGAAGCTGGTATCATAGATCCCACCAAAGTCGTTCGTACGGCTCTGCAGGATGCTGGGTCAGTGGGATCCTTGATCATCACCACAGAAGTTTTCATCGCTGAGAAGCCAAAGAAAGAAGGCGCAATGCCTGGCATGCCTCCCGGTGGTGGCATGGGTGGTGGTATGGATTTCTAATCTATTACTTTTCACCTTTTTTGTTTGTGATTGTTGTGAAAGGGGCTCTTGCTTTTGCGGGGCCCCTTTTTTTTTGTCTAGAGGTTACTTTTGTTTCTCCTGGACTGTCCTGTATTTTCCGTCTTGTTTGGGGAGTTTTAGTCTGTTTGGTGTTTTTTTCAGCCGTGTATTTTCTATCTTGTTTGGGGAGTTTTAGTCTGTTTGGTGTTTTTTTAGCCGTGTATTTTCTATCTTGTTTGGGGGCTGTTTGGGGCTGTTTAGTGTTGCTGTTTGGTCAGGAGGGCAGGATTACTGTCTTGTTCTCTATAAACTATCATCTAGATTAAACCAGAATACTCCTGATCAAAAAGAGCACGGCCAATGCGCAAATGAGTTGCTCCCATGGCGATTGCGGTTTCAAAATCCTCCGACATTCCCATGGATAACTCCAATACCTTGGCTTGCTTGGCGAGTTTGTTTAACAAAGCAAAATGCGGTCCAGAGTTCGCATCCCTGGGCGGAATGCACATGAGACCGGAAATCTCTAATCCGTGTGCAACCCGACATCGTTCCACAAAAGAAACAACCTCTCGAGGATCCATACCATGCCTCTCATCTTTCAGGCCAGTGCTGACCTGAACGTAAAGACGTTTCTGCTCACCTAGACGAGACATTTCAGCAGATATCATAGCGGCTACTGCATCATCATCGATTGTTTCGATCACGTCGAAGAGAGAAACGATCAGTCTGACTTTGTTAGACTGTAAACGGCCTATAAACCGCAATTCGACATCAGATGTCACTTTTCGCTTTATTTCTTGCCATTTGTCGACTGCTTCTTTGAAACGGTTTTCTGCAAAAGATCGCTGTCCCATTGAGATTAGGGTTGCGATGGTATCAGGTGCGATGCCTTTCGATACGGCAACTAGTTTTACCGAACCGAGCTCTCGTCTCCAGAGCCTCTCTTGTTGTTCGATTCTGTTGTGAATTACCTTCAATCTATTTCGGATCAGATCAACAGGGTCGGACAAGCTATCATCTCTTTTTTGATACTATGGAGGGATCAGGGTATACCAGAGTTTAGGTGATGGGAAACCCCATCACGTTAAGAAACACTCCGATAGAAAGGGGGCAACACGGAGAGAAATGGAGAGAGCTCTTCCAGTACGAGATCTCTCCTATCTTAAAACATCCCTACATAAATGGCATAGCCGAGAGGGAAGGATAAAGAAGGGGCCTATTGAAAAGGAGAATTCCTTCAAACCTGTAGAGGTTTTATAGAAAGATGTCAGAATGGAGAGAAGTACGTAAAAAAACCTAGATGGTAATGAGATCTCTCCAAGCTTAAAATAGTCTTAGAGCCCGTCCGGGAGAGAAAGGGGGGAAGAGCCACTTCCCTCTGGGGAGAGACAGCATCAAGGGAGAAGTTCAGTCGAACTTAGCTTGGGTCTCTCCGCAGATTCCAGTGCCCTTATTCCTTCAGGTCTTCTGCCTGTGGCTCTTCTGCCGGCTCTTCTGTCTTCAGGTCTTCCGCCTGCGGTTCTTCTGCCGGCTCTTCTGTCTTCAGGTCTTCCGCCTGCGGTTCTTCTGCCGGCTCTTCTGTCTTCAGGTCTTCTACCTGGGGCTCTTCTTCATCTGGATTCTTAGTCAGCTGCTTGACGCCGAATGAAAGACGCTCTTTCTCCGCATCAAGCTCCAGGACCACGACCTCCATCTCTGAACCCTGATGATACTCCTCGATGACTTGTTCACCCGGACGCTTCCAGTCGAGGTCTGAGAGATATGCTACACCCTCGATGCCTTCTCCAACCTCAATCAAGAGGCCAAAGTCCGTCTTGTTCTTCACGACTCCCTTGACAATCGATCCGACGGGATACTGCTTCGTGAAGAGAACCCAGGGATTATCCGTCGACTGCTTGAGACGTAGCGAAATACGACGCTTGTCCTTATCTACGTCCAGCACCTGAACCGTAACCTGCTGTGAAGTGGCTACTATCTGACCAGGATGTACATTCTTCTTTCCACCAACATGCATCTCAGAAACGTGAACCAGACCTTCCACACCAGGAGTGAGTTCCACAAAAGCTCCGTAGTCCGTGACGTTGGTGACTACTCCTGAGAGCAGGGATCCAGCCGGATACAGCTCTGTCACATTATTCCATGGATCCGTCGTGAGTTGTTTCATTCCCAAAGAAACGCGTCCAGTATCCTGGCTGACCCGCATGATCTGTACGTCAACCGCCTGTCCTATCGACAGAACTTCTGATGGATGACCGACCCTACGCCAGGCTATATCAGTCACATGCAACAGACCGTCAATGCCTCCCAAGTCGACGAAAGCACCATAGCCGGTGATGTTCTTGATGACACCGTTTATGACCTCTCCTTCTTTGAGTTTTTGGATGATCTCCGAATGCTGCTCTGCTCTGGCCTCTTCCAAGATGGAGCGGCGTGAAACTATGATGTTTCCTCGAGCCCTGTCTATCTTGAGGATCTGGAAAGGCTGAGAAATGTTCATCAAGGGACTGATGTCTCTGACCGGACGTATGTCCACTTGGCTCTGGGGTAAGAATGCAATAGCTCCATCCATGTCCACAGTGAAGCCACCCTTCACTTGGTTGAATATGACACCACTGACCCTCTCTCCGCGTTTAAACGCCTCTTCTAATCGTGCCCAGCCTTCTTCTCTTCTAGCCTTCTCCCGACTAAGTACAGCCTCTCCAGAAGCGTTTTCTATTCGCTCCAGGTACACCTCGACTACACTCCCGACTTCGAGAGGCTTATCCTGCGTTTGTATTCCGAATTCTTTGATGGGAACACGACCTTCTACTTTGAGACCAACGTCCACTAGGACAAAACTCTTCTCGACGGCTGTGACAACACCTCTCACGACCGACCCTTCAGGCCTAACTGAGGAAGAGAAAAACTCTTCAAGCATCGTGGCGAAATCACCAGAACCTTGCTCCAAAACAAGCCCTCCTAACTGCACTTACCCCCGAACCTAAAGGGAAAGCCTTACAATTACACCGGAAGGCAGCAAAGTAACGAAGTTTAGTCTCAAGAGCAAGTACAAAACACTATCTAGGCACATGAGTGCACATCCTGATGCGAGAAAAATGATGTTTTTTACATAATGACTTGAACCGAGTCTCATGAGCAGTACAGCCTGATACTAAAAAAGTGATGTTTTTCCCGATGACTTTAATGCCCCTCATAAATACGTGCTTGCAAGTATCTCGATGACTGTGTTAGGAGCGTATCATGGAGTCGTGGCCGAGAGGCCGAAGGCAGCGGTTTGCTAAACCGTAGTACAGGAAAAACTGTACCGAGGGTTCGAATCCCTCCGACTCCGCCAGACTCATCAGAGCGTCATGCATTTTCATCTCCTCGCGGGAGGACAAGGCGCAGAGATCGAGGAGGGGTTCAGCCGGACTGCTCTGTTAGACCTCTCCAATGATCTCTCGGCATCCATCAATTTATCACTCCTACTTGTGCCCTTTGCTGTTTCTTATAAGGGAAAGCATAGATTTTGTAGAAACATTGCCTAAGAAACCAAATAAGGCAAAAAAAATGAAAGAATATCTACTGGCTATTTCGGGTATTCCAAAAAACCGAGTAACGCTGTATGCAGATTCAAGGCTGTTTGATCCTGATACAAAGCATTAAGAAGCTTTTTTGTATCAATAAATATTTGGTGGAGAGACCGAGCTAGATGAATCGTATTTCTGTGGTGCCAGAAAAAGCAGGAAAGGCCAGGATGAGCATTCTTATACTCACTTATGGTTCTCGCGGTGATGTGCAGCCTTATGTTGCTCTAGCCAAAGGGCTGCAAGAAGTCGGGCACAGCGTAACGCTGGGTACC
>Ga0209568_1000755_pt1 | contig 11617 bp, 8 predicted proteins | sample WorMetOlspDAHAB2_FD_187406 | JGI IMG/M metagenome (GOLD analysis project Ga0209568, IMG submission 187406) | Marine gutless worms symbiont microbial communities from Max Planck institute for Marine Microbiology, Germany - Olavius sp. DAHAB.2... ...
CGTCGCAAGTGAAGTCTGTGCGTAGGGGAATGCCGCGTGCCATGGAAAAACTCCTCTGTTTTCCATGTTGAATCACACCCCGCCTAACAGTCCCTTAATGAGTCAAACTTTTTACAGCTTGGTATAATGCTGTGTCGACGCTGGTCCGATTCGAAAGGCGTGGCCTAGCCATTCAAGATTGATTCGAACCAGGTCCGGGAAACGCCTTCACGACGCGCCGGACGGCGCTTTCTTCCCCCCACCCTAACCCTCCCCCACAAGGGGGGAGGGAAAACGATGCTGTTCCGAAGAACTCCTCCTTCCCCCTTGATGGGGGAAGGTCGGGATGGGGGTGGAAAATGCCGGTAGGCGGGATACGACGGCGCCTACTTCAAGCCATACTGGAAGGGCCCTAGAGGAACTCCTCGGCCCGCTCCATGAGTTCTTCCAGGTTGGGCTCGTTCGGGTCCTTCGGCTTGCCCGGATGGATAATCGAGACCTGGCAGTTCTCCGCCGCCTCCACCAGTTCCCGGTAGGTCCCGGCCGTGGCGTCGGCGATGTAGGCCTGCATGTTGTCGTTGTAGGCGAACATCTGCGGGTTGATGTCCGTGCATTCGTTGCAGGTGGTGCAGCGGAGCGTGTCGATGGACGGATCGTCCAGGGACGCCGGTTCCGGCGGCATTTCGGCCGGCGCCGGGGGCGCCTCGGGGGCGGCGGCCGGTTCCTCGGCCTCGGCGGCGGCTTCGGGCGCCGTCATGGGTTGCGGCTGGGCGCCCTGCTCCGCCAGTTCGCGCTCCTTCTCGGCCTGCCACAGCGCGCGCTCGCGTTCCAGAAGCCGGAGCGCGTGGGAGTTATGGACGCCGCCCATTTCCTGCAGGCTGTGCCACATGTCGCGGCAGCCGCGGGCCGCCCGGACCAGCCGATCATCGACCACCAGCTTGTGCAACCGGTCGTCGCCGTCGACGGCCAGGACGCAGGGCACCGCCTCGCAGGCGCCGCAGGCCGATTCCTCCAGGTACCTGCCGGCGGCGACCATGTTGTCCGTCCATTCGCCGCTGGGGACCCGGGCGAAGTACTTGGCGAATCGGGGGTCGGCGGCGACGAAGTCGATGAAGGTGAAATCCATCTCCTCGCTGGCCCGCTGCAACTCGGCGTCCTCGTAGGAGAGGCTGTGGGCCGGCCAATCCCTTTCCGGTTGCGGGTTGCCGTCGATGGACAGCCGGGACGCCCAGTCCGGGCCGGCGGCGGGATCGTAGAAGAAGGTCGGGAAGGCCCGCGATTCCGTGGCCGCGGCGGCGACCAGATAGGGCGGCAGGCCCGGCTGGGCGGCGGCGCCCGAGAACACGCTGAACAGGGCCGGGCCGTCGTAGGCCAAGCCGTCGGCGATCTTGGCGCTGAGCCGGTAAAGATGGGCGTTGGTGGATTGCAGCACGAACACGTTGTTCAGGCCGACCGCCATGGAGGCCAACTGCCAGCCGATTCCGCCGAAGGGCAGCCGCCCCGCGCCCCGGATCAGGCTGTCCAGGATGTCATCCGTCTGGGCCAGCACCTTGACCGGCATGCCGGACGTGAGCAGCTCCAGGACCTGGGTCTTCTCCCGGGCGTCCAGGGGCTTGCCGCCCAGCACCACCAGGTAGGTGGGGAAGAAGGCCAGGTCGTCCGGCAGCAGCGAGGTCTCCCCGTAGGCGGCGAAGAAGGCGTCGTGCTTGTCCGGCTCGTAGCGGTTGGCGATCTCCAGTTCGGCCATGGAGATGGCCTTCGCCAGCTCGACCATCTCCCCCATGCGCTCGCCGATCGCCTTCAGGGCCGAGGCGGCGCTGCGGAACAGGAAGGCGTGCGGGCCGTCGCGGCGTCTCTTCTTCTCGCTCCATTTCTCGGACAGGAAGAAGCGCTGCGATTGGAGTGTGCGGAGCGCCGAGGTGATGCGCTGGCGGCGGTCGTCGGGAAGCCGCGAGCGCGGGTGGTTCGGCGTCAGCACCTCGGCCATGGCGTCGAAATCGAAGGCCTTCTCGAAGCTGGTGCCGACGGAGCCCTTCAGGTGTTCCGGTGACAGGGTCTCCTGGGATTTCCAGACCTCGGCGCCGAGGATGTTCTCCAGTTTCAGGATCAGTTCGTCGACCCGCTTGCGGGACGCGTAGCCCTTGGCCTTCTGCTGAATCGCCCAGGCCTGGCGGATGAACGCCATGGGCGCCTCCGCGTCGCAATCGATCAGCCGGCCGTCGTGGCCGAGGGCCTCAAAGGCCCGTTCCAGGCATTCATCCAGGGCCTCCAGCGAGCCGTTGCCGGCCCGGGCGCGGACCTTGCGGGCGGCCCGCTTCCAGGCCTTGGAAAGCGGCTGGGCGCCGGACTCGGCGATAAGGGCGCGGATCTCCCCTTCCAGGCCCAGCAACTGGCTGCGGGTGAACTCGCCGTCGACCCCCGGCGGCGCCAGCTCGTCCAGAAGGCCATTGAAGATGTCGGTGAGCGAGCGCACGAAGCCGCCGTCGTAGGTGCCCAGCACCACCGGGTAGTCGTAGCGGAGCTTGCTCAGATCGGCGAACCCGGCGAACAGGGCCGGCCTGAGGTCCATGCCGTCGGCCTGCAAAAGGCCGCTCCGCGCCGCCCGGCCGATCAGGTGGAAGGCCGTCGGGTTGATGGGGGCGTCCGTGGCGGCGTCCCGGGGGGTGTCGTTCTCGGCCAATGACATAACCGGCTCCGGATTCCTCTCAGTTGGCGGGCCAGACGGTGAACTTGTCGAACTCCTCGTCGAGGGCCGTTTTGACCAGCTGGCGGGTGCCCAGTTCGTCCGGGTCCTCGACGGCCTCGTGGCGCGGCGCGTCCGGGTCGTGGAACAGGATGCCCACGGGCACGCTCTCCGTGATCGCCGCGATCTCCCGGGCCCGGGTGATGTCGGCCGGGTCGTGGCTCTCCTGGTTGCGGTAGACGGCGGAGAGCTCCGGGCTCACATGCAGGCCCTTCTCGTGGCTCAGCAGCAGAATCCGGGCCGGGTCCATGACCCAGGGCTCGAACAGCTCCGGCACGTATTCGGGACAGCGCTGCAGGATGCGGACGAAGGAGAAGCCCTTGTGGTGGAAGGCCATGGAGATGGTCTGGTAGAGCAGGTCCGGGATCCAGTCCACCACCTGGGCGACGAAGGACGCGTTGGCGACGCCCAAGGTCACGCTCAGGGGGTTGATGGGCTGAAGCTGGGTGCCGCGCGGGCTGGTGTTGCTTCTCAGGCCCACCGGCGAGGTCGGCGAGGCCTGCATCTTGGTCAGCCCGTAGACGTTGTTGTCGTGCAGAAGCACGGTCATGTCCATGTTGTAGCGGATGGCGTGGATCCAGTGCGCCGTGCCGATGGAGCAGCAATCCCCGTCGCCCGTGTTGACGAACACGTGCAGGTCCGGGCGGCGCATCTTGATGCCCTCGGCGATAGGCAGGGCCCGGCCGTGGAAGCCGTAGGTGTTCATGTAGTGCGGAAAGCGGCTGGAACACCCGATGCCGGAGACGAACACGGTCTTTTCCCGGGGCAGGCGCTCGTCCCGGCAGAGCCGCTGCATGGCGGTGAGGATGGCGTTGTTGCCGCAGCCCGTGCACCAGCGCGGCTGGCAGCGCTGGTAGTCCTCGATGGGCTGGCGCTCCGTATCCGAGCGGAGCAGCCGTTCGGTGGTCGGTGATGACATCACGCGCCCCCTTCCGTTTCCAGTTTGCGCCGGATCACCCGGGTAATGGCGCCGGGCTTCAGGGGCTGGCCCTTGACCTCCCCCCAGCAGTCCATGTCGATGAGGTACCGGGCCCGGAGCAGCCAGGCCAGGTTCGAGTAGCGGCGGTTGTCGTGGTCGATGATCTCGCAGTCCATGGAGTCGTTCCAGTTGCTCTCCACGGTCATCACCTGGTCGAAGCGGTCGAAGATCTCCTTCAGGCCCGACGGCAGCGGCTGGATGAACTGCAGGTGCAGGGACGATACCTTCAGCCCGTCGGCCCGGCAGCGCTCCACGGCTTCCTCGATGGCGCCCCGCGAACTGCCCCAGCCGACGATCAGGAGATCGCCGTCGGGGTCGCCGAAGACGTCGGGCGTCTTCAGGGTCTTCTGCAGGGCCGCCAGCTTCAGCGAGCGGTGGCGCATGCCCTCCTGGTTGATCTCCGGGTCGTAGGCGACGCGGCTGTCGCGGTCGTGGGCGAGGCCGGTGATGCAGTGCATGCCCTGCGGCTGGCCCGGCACCAGGCGCCGCGCCAGGCCCGTGCGGCCGTCCCAATCGTAGGGCTGAGTGTCGTCGGGCAGGCTGTTCTGGTCGACCGGCGCGGCGACCCAGTCGTCGCTGAACTGGGGCCGCTTGAAGGGTTGCTGGGCGGTCGCCAGGTTGGCGTCCGTGAGTACCACCACCACCATGTGGAAGGTCTCGGCGATGCGCCGTGCGGTGATCATGGAATAGAAGCAGTCCTCGATGCTGGAGACCGCCATCACCACCTTAGGCGCGTCGCCGTGGTTGCCGAAACAGGCCGTCAACAGGTCGCTCTGCTCGCCCTTGGTGGGCTGGCCGGTGCTCGGGCCGCCGCGCTGCACGTCGACCACCACCAGCGGGATCTCGCCCATCACCGCCAGGCCGATGGCTTCCTGCTTCAGGGAATACCCCGGCCCGGACGTAATGGTCAGCGCGCACTTGCCGGCGTAGGACGCACCGATGGCGAAGGCGCAGGCGGCGATCTCGTCCTCCGCCTGGTGGACCACCCCGCCGACCTTCTGGAACACCTCACTCAGGTAGTGGGACGCGGACGTCGCCGGGGTGATGGGATACATGGCGCAGACCTGCATGCCCGACGCCATCACGCCCAAGGCCAGGGAGGTGTTGCCGTTGACCACGATCTGCGCTTCTTCGGATTTGGCCGCCGGGATCTGGTACTTGAAATCGATATGCGCCTCGGCCCAGTCATAGCCGGCCTTGAGCAGCGTGTGGTTGGCGTCGATGACGGCCTCGCTCTTCTTGCGGAAGATGAAGGCCACCTGCTCGCGGGCCATGTCCAGGGAATAGAGGCTGCACAGCATGCCCAGCACGAACATGTTCTTGCCCTTCTTGGCGTCCTTCACGTGACGCAGGCATTCGGCCTCCATGGGAATCTCGCGCACGTCGAACCCCTCGTCGATGAGGTTGTCGCGGGTCTCCTCGTAGGAGGCGACGATGTCCGGGTCCCGGTCGTTGGCCCACTTGTCTTCCAGCAAGATGGTGCAGCCGGGCTTCAGTTCCTCCGCCGTCAAGCGACCGATCAGCACCTGTTCGTTGAAGGCGACCACCAGGTCGGCCTCGTCACCGCCGTTGGAGACGCGCTCCGAGCCGATGCGGATGCGGTTGCCGCTGGCCCCCTCGATGCTGCGCGCCGGCGGCTGGATCTCGGCCGGGATGATTTCCACGGTCCAGATGCCGTTGCCCATGCGGGCCGCGATGGCGGCGAAGGTCTGGCCGCACTTCTGGGCGCCTTCGCCGAAATCGCTGAGCACCTCGATGATGTGCTCGCGCAGCGTCTCCAGGCTTTTCTGCAACGGCGGCGGGGGCGGCTCGTCACCGAGGGCCAGTTCCGGGCTGGTGGTGGTGTCCATCATGTTTTCCGTTCGTCGATCCTGTTTCTCCCGGCCGTCGCCTAGGCGAGGCGCACCCGGACGAAGTTCTTCTCCTTCACGTCGATGCCGAACAGGGTGGCCAGCCCGTCGTCCGGGACATGGGCGCACTGCTCGGCGGTGTCGCGGATACCCAGATAGGCCTTGATGCTGCGCGCCGCCTTGCGCCCGGCCCCCATGGCCAGGATCACCGTCGCCGCGCCGGTGACGATGTCGCCGCCGGCGTAGACGCCGGCCATGGAGGTGGCGAGGGTCTCGTCCGTGTCCACGTAGCCCCACTTGTTGAGCTTCAGCTTCGAGGTCTGGCCGATGATCGGGTTGGCGTTGGTGCCGATGGCGTAGACCACCATCTCCGTGTCGAACTCATACTCGCTGCCCTCCACGGGCACCGGCCGGCGGCGACCCGAATCGTCGGGCTCGCCCAGTTCCATGCGGATGCAGCGCATGGCCCGGACGTTGCCATCGCCGTCGTCGAGGATCTCCACCGGCGCCGTCAGCCAGTGGAACTCGATGCCTTCCTCCTGGGCGTGCTCCAGTTCCTCCAGCCGGGCCGGGCTTTCCGCCTCGGTTCGCCGATAGACGCAGTAGACCTTCTCGGCGCCCAGGCGCTTGGCCACCCGCATGGCGTCCATGGCCGTATTGCCGGCGCCGATCACCGCGACCCGGCGGCCCAATCCCAGCGGCGTATCGGCGGCCGGGAAGGTGCCGGCCCCCATCAGGTTGCAGCGGGTCAAAAGCTCGTTGGCGGAAAGCACGCCGTTCAGGGATTCACCGGGAATGCCCATGAACCGGGGCGAGCCGGCGCCGGTGCCGATGAACACCGCGTCGAAGCCCATCTCCTCGCGCATCTGCTCGATGGTGAACAGGCGGCCCACCAGGGTGTTGCACTCGATCCTGACCCCCAGCTTGGTCAGGTTGGCCAGTTCCGAATCGATCACGTCGTTGGGCAGCCGGAACTCGGGAATCCCGTAGCGCAGCACGCCGCCCGACGCATGCAGGGCCTCGTAGACCACCACCTGGCAGCCGGCCTTGGCCATGTCGGCGGCGCAGGCCATGCCGGCCGGGCCGGAACCAATGATGCCGATCTTGAATTCCGACGGTTCCTTGTAGGGGTTTGCCGCCCAGCCCTCGCGGATCGCCATATCGCCGAGCCAGCGCTCGAGCCGGCCGATGGCCACGGGCTCCAAGGTGTCGCCCACCGGGCAGACCCCTTCGCACTGGTCCTCCTGGGGGCAGACCCGGCCGCAGACGGCGGGCAGCAGGTTGGCGTCGCTGAGGATGTCGTAGGCGGCCCGGAAGTTGCCCTTCGAGATCTCCTCGATGAAGCCGGGGATGTCGATGGCCACGGGGCAGGCCTTGACGCAGGCCGGCTCCGGACACAACAGGCAGCGCTCGCATTCATTGAGGGCGTCCGCCTCCCGGTAACCCAGCGCCACCTCGTCGAAATTGGCGATCCGCGCCTCAGCGTCCTGCACCGGGATGGGGGTTCGTTCCTGGGGTATGGTCCGGATGGTTTTTTTCGCCACGCGCCTGTTCCTCGTCTCAACTGTCTCCCGATGGGGCCTGCGGGTCCGCCTGGTGGCAGTGCTCGGACCATTTCCTGACCGCCAGCTTTTCCTCCTCGGCGAAGCGGCCGAGGCGGTTCATGAGGTCGTCGAAGTCCACCTTGTGGCCGTCGAAATCGGGCCCGTCGACACAGGCGAACTGCTGCTTGCCGTCGACGATCACCCGGCAGCCGCCGCACATGCCGGTGCCGTCGACCATGATCGGGTTAAGGCTGACCATGGTCTTGATGTTGTGGGGGCGGGTCGCCTCGGCGGAGAACTTCATCATGATGGGCGGCCCGATGGCGACCACCTCGTCGATGTCGTCGTGCTTGTCGATGGCCGCCTGGATGCCGTCCGTGACCAGGCCCTTGATGCCGGCCGAGCCGTCGTCCGTGCAGATGATGAACTCGTCGCAGACGCTTTCGAACTTGTCGCGCCAGAACACCAGGTTCTCGGAACGGAAGCCGACGACGCCGATGACGTAGGCGCCGGCCTCCTTGAAGGCGCGGGCCTGCGGGAAGATGGGCGCGACGCCCAGGCCGCCGCCGACGCAGATCACCTTCTTGGCATCCGCCGTGTGCGACGGTACCCCCATGGGGCCGACGACGCCGAACAGATGGGTGCCCACCCGGCAGTCCCGTTGCATCTCCTTGGTGGTCTTGCCGACGGCCTGGATGACCAGGGTCACGGTGCCCCGCTCGCGATCGAAGTCGGCGATGGTCAGTGGGATGCGCTCGCTGGTCTCATTCAACAGAACGATGACGAACTGGCCCGGCTTGGCGGCCCTGGCCATCTGCGGATGGCGGAACTCCACCAGGAAGGTGACGTCGGAGAAATCCTCGCGGGCGACGATCTCGAAATTCGAGCCGTCGGCGTCCGCGCGCATGGGCCCGGAGCCATCCGCTGAGGTGTCTTTCGTGGTGGTCGTCGCGTGGCTCATTCTCAGCCAGCTCCACCTGCCCAGAACATCGACTTGGCATGGTATCTTCCGGCGAAACGGCTCGCTTTGACCTCAATCAATAATTGCTTCAATCGGCGGGAGGCCAAGCCGCGGCTTGGCGGGCAGGTGAAAACTTGACGGCGATCAATGCGCCGGACCGCCGGACGTGGGACAATTATCATCAGCGGGAGGCTTGCACGAGGACAAGGTCATGCGTGCGTTATGCCTGCTCATCCTGTTCATCTGGCTGGCATGCGAGATCAACCAGATGGACGCCCCCGCCCCCAAACCCGACGATCCCTATCGCCTGGACCGCTGGCGCGACGGCGAGACGGGTCTCGATCATTGAGGGACCGGCGGCGCGCGTCCGGGCGCCGTTGAGCCAACACGGGGGCTCGGTGCGTGGGACGCTCACATACTTTCGATTCCGCAAAACACGTTTTTGCGACTATCATTCTCGGTCTCGGATGATGGGTTGCCAACAAATGTTGGAATTCCGTCCGGAAACCACTTATTGAATAGGCGTGATCGCTTATAGATCCTTGAGGTCGGCGATCATGAACAGGGGGCGGAAAGGTCAGGCGCGTGGCCAGAGGCGGACGAAAATACGGACATAGCGGTTCCTCGGCGGCCCTCGCCGAGCTTCAGTCCATCGATGACAGCATCTGGGCGCCGAAGAAGGAGTCGCAGTCGAAGCCCGAACAGAAGCGCCGACGGCCGCCGCCCAAGGTCATCGACCGGACCGAAGCCTCCACCAAGTCCATGGACATGATCGCCCTGACCGGGCTCGGCGCCAAGGGCACCCCCGACCTGGTGCCCATCGAGCACGACGGCGGCAAAGCCGGCGGCCCGGACCTGGTGCCCCTGGACCACGACGGCACCCGGGAACACGACGTCGTCATGAAACCGATCATCGGCAGGGGCGGCGAATTCGGCGTTCCGGAAATGATGCCCCTGGACCACGACGGCGCCCGGGAACACGACATCGACATGAAGCCGATCATCGGCAGGGGCGGCGAATCCGGCGTTCCGGAAATGATGCCCCTGGACCACGACGGCATCGGCAAACAAGACACCGTCATGAAGCCGGTCACCGGCAAAGACGGCAAGTCCGGCGTTCCGGAGTTGATGCCGCTCGACCACGACGGCATGGCGACGCGCGACGTCGTCATCAAGCCGTCGGCGGCCAGGGAGATGGTGGAGACGGCCATCGATTCCTTCGTCAAATCCTTCATCGACAATATGAAGGCGGAGGCCAACCGGCGCGGCGGGTATCTTTCCGCCGCCGATCTCGATTCCCTGGAATCCGAGTTTGCCGCGCAGATCGAGACCCTGTCCGACGCCTTCGAGGCGGCGCTCGATGCCTTCGCCGAAGCCCGCGAGCAGGTGGAATGGAGCAAGAAACGGGACCTCCCGTTTCAGCGGATCATCGTCAAGCAGTTCTCGCATCTGTTCACCGAGGAAAAAGACGAGGACCGCATCTCACGTCGCATCTTGGACGGCTTCTTCCTGGCCCTCGACATCATGCTCGGCGCCGATGTCATCGAGGAGCGCGAGGAAAGCTGCCGCCGCATGGTTTCCATGAAACGCGATGAATTGGGCGACGCCTTCGATTGGGAGGACGTCTATGCCTCGCCGGACGAGGCCGGCATCATCCTCGACACTCTGGTGGCCTTGGCGGTGCATTTCGACGATTTCGAGCGGCGGCGGGACTGGTTCATCGAATTGATCAACTACCATCTGACGCCCGTCGGCGACCAACTGGGTGAAGACCGGGATTGGGAACTGACGCCGGCGGGCTTCCAGGTCTTTTTCAATGCCCTGCTGGACAAGCTGAGGACGGAGGCGCGCTCCAAGGCGGGAAGGTCGCGGATCACCAAGCGGCACGGCGCCCAGGCGACCAGAACAGCCGTCCGGGTCCTCAAGCAGCTCGGCTGAGAACCCGCGAACCTCCGCTTCCCCATCAAGATGACAGGCGCTAACCGGCCGCCTTGCCGGCCGCCTTGCCGATGATGGCGGCGATTTCCCGACAGTCGTTTTCCTCAAACGTCAGCGGCACGCGCATGTCGCAGGTGGTGGAAAGCGCCTTCAGGGTTTTTGGCAATTCCGGGATATCGTCGATGTATCGCCAACTGTCGTAGCGGCTGGTGAAGGCCACGGGCTCTTCCGGGCCGAACCATTTGAGATCGACGCCGCGCGCCTGGCAGGCCTCGACGAAGGCCGCGATGCCGGCGGCACCTATGCCGTCCAGGTGGAACTGTATGGAAGAGCCCACATAGGCCTCATGTTGGGCGCGCGCGACGATGCGGATGGCGGGTGCGGCGCGGAGCCCGTCCTCGATGACGCCATAGAGCGCGTTCCAGCGCCGGATGTTGTCGTCCAGCAACGGCAGTTGGGCCCGCAGGATCGCTGCGCGCAGGTTATCCAGGCGGGCCGAGCAGTTGGGGGTCTCCAGGCGGACGGTCTCGAAGGTCGCGGCGGGCGGCGCCGCACCGTGGCGCCCGTAAAGCATGTAGGAACCGGAAAGGATGACGGCGCGGGCCGCGAGCTCGGCGTCGTCGGTGGTCAACAGGCCGCCCTCGCCGGAATTCAGGTGCTTGTAGGTCTGCGTGGAAAAGCACGCCACCCGGCCGAAGTTCCCGGATTTCGTCCCCTTCCAGGCGGCGCCCATGGTGTGGGCGCAATCCTCGATCATGGTGATGTCGAATTCATCGCAGATGGCGGAGATCGCGTCCATGTCGGCGATGTGGCCGCGCATATGCGACAGCATCAGGTATTTGGCGCCGCTTTCGGCGGCCTTGGCGCGAAGGTCGTCCGTGTCCGTCAGCCAGTCGTCGCCGATCTCGACGAACACCGGCGCCGCGCCGACGGCGTGGATGGCGCCGGGCACCGGCGCCAAGGTGTAGGCGTTGGCGAGGATCTTGTCGCCGGGCTCGACGCCGGCGGCCCGGAGCGCGATCTGGATCGCCTGACCGCCGGAAGTCACCGCCAGGCAATACTTGATCCCTTGATAGGCGGCGTATTCTTCCTCCAAGAGGGCGACCTCGCTGGTCTCGCCGGGGCCCGTATTGTAGCGGTGCAGGCGGCCCGAGCGCAGGACGTCGACGGCCTTGTCGATCCCGGCCTCGGGCACGGGCTCCTGCTGGGTGAAGGACTTCCTGAACCGTTCCATGACCGATAGTCCTAGCGCGCTTGGCCGAAGACTTCAAAAGTCCATTGTACGTGGGGGGCGGCCCGAAATTCACCGCGGTAGGCGATTTATGGGCCCATCGGCCGTTGGCGGCTATCGGTCCAGATGGCGAACTTCAATGGGCCCAGTTGTCATGGGCACTTGACGGGAGCGTCGCGGCAATTGACGATTTCCGTGGGCCTTAGCAGGATTCACCGGGGAAAGGCCGCCAACGAACAATCGCAATTAAAAAACCATAACAAAAGGCTCAATTCGCGATTCGTAGGCATTGTGGTAGAATCCCTCTCGATACGCTTTGGGAGTCAGAGAGATGGATCACGAGCGCTTTCGGGACTGGTTCTCGCGTGTCGATGAGTTGACGGCGGCGCAGC
>Ga0209568_1000756_pt1 | contig 11613 bp, 7 predicted proteins | sample WorMetOlspDAHAB2_FD_187406 | JGI IMG/M metagenome (GOLD analysis project Ga0209568, IMG submission 187406) | Marine gutless worms symbiont microbial communities from Max Planck institute for Marine Microbiology, Germany - Olavius sp. DAHAB.2... ...
CTTTTTGTGTTCCTGTTATTTCGTATGCACTGGAAGCTGTTTCGCCTAATAAGTCTTCTATATATATGCTAGACAATCTCATTAATAGAGCCGTGTTCAGAATATTTAAGTGTAGTAGCATGTCTGACATATGGTTCATTAGATCTATGTTTGATTTAGAAGCCATTGGAGTCATGTTGGAACGTAGACAGAGTAATTTTATTTCGAAATTTCGTTGTAGTGTGTCATTTGCTGATGTTATTCTTCGTTGCATGTAGTTGTGTTTAGACTTAGCTAGTTCTTGTTCTCTCTTTCTGTCTGCTTATCTGCATTTCTTGATGCGAATAAAGATATAGGCCTATAATTGACAAATGCTGTTAGGTGAGGACACAAATTTAAGCAAGAATGACAATTTACGCTTTTTTATGAGGTCAGCTATAGATTGTATGCCGAAATAATATGAACACTCGGTAACCGTATCTTTACATCTGGTTCTAAAAATTTTCATAAGAATTCTCGTAAAAGGAAATTCTAATGATCTTTCAAGTGTGCGATTCGTAGGACAAGCTTCTAGAGCATACAATAAAATAGGCAAACATTTTGTCTTAACTAAGTGCAAAACAACCTCCTCCGAGGCAGCTCTACAGACTTTACCAAATATAGCGTTGAAGCTACGACAAAATGATCGTTTAGCACTGTCAAAGGAACAAGAAAACTTAGTAGAGCAACTGATAAATACACCGAGATAACGAATATTGTCAACCCAATGTAACGCCTGACCATCGGACATCACTATTGGAGAGCAACTAGAGTGACAGCGAGGTCCAACTCTAAGACATACACTTTTCTTGATATTCATTGCGAGATCTAATTGACGTAGTTTAGCTTCACAAGCTGACAATAATTGCTGCAATGATTGAACAGAGGGTGATAAAAGCAGTATATCATCCGCATACAATATAATACTTGCGTTAGCCAGATTATACATGCATCATCGATGAAGAGAGCGAATAAACAGGGCGATAGTACACCACCCTGTCTAACGCCGGCATTTAACTTAAACACGTCAGAAAAAGTAAAGTTCCAATTGACATATGTAAAGCAAATACTAAGCCAGTATTCTAACACCGTTAGTAATGTGACAGGAACGTGTCGTCGCATCAACTTAACGAACAGTCCGTGATGATTCATACGGTCAAAGGCTTTCGTTATATCAAGTGCACAAAGGTTTACAGTACTGCCATTAGTTACATAGTGATTAACAATGTTACGTACACAATAGATTGCATGAGAACATCCCAGGGATTTTAAAACCCGAACTGGCTATCGTGAGTATTTAAAAAATCACTAAAGCGACGCAAAATGCAATGCCCAAAGACCTTTGACACAACATGACTTATGGAAATACCCCTAATATTCTGGACTGAGAGCTTTCTATTACAACCAGTATGGCCTTTAAGAAGTGGGATGGTATAGCTGATACCAAAGTGTGAGGGAACACGACCAATGTGCATGAACCAGTTAAACAATTTGGCTAAAACACAGCAAATAATTGGATGTGAATACTGTAAATGTTCAACTGATAGACCGTAAAAGTCTGCAGCCTTACCTCGCTTCATAGACATTAATATATTTTCAATTAACTCTGTGCCAAAATCATATTCTTTAAGATATGGCAGGCCTACACAATTGTTTCGTAGCGACTTATAGATCTCAGCTAATGTATCAGCGCCCTCTTGCGACTGAATAGAGCAAGCCTCACTAAAATATTTAGCAAAATTGTCGGCGATTTGTTGACTATCAGCTGTGCCGTCAACTAACCGGATACTATACTATCGAATACTCAATTAAATCGCTTTATTGTCAACAACTGTAATAGACGTTTATAACCATTTTAACAACTTTTGCCCTTCGTTTTTATGTACAAGTGCATTTTGTTTGCTACAAGTTCTACAGCAGGATCCTAGTTACGCACATAAATCTAAATTGACCTTTAATTCACGCTATGAAGGAATTAATAGTTAATAAAGGCATAGTCGCTGACTCACTGTAATATGTGCGTCCCAAACTATCGGCATAAAAGCTGGCGTCAAACACAGCGATTAGGCGATCATCTGCTGTTAACGTGTTAGCGATTTAGCGACAGGCCTATAGCTATGCCTGATCAGCAGACACATAAACCAAGAGCTAAAACTCAGTTGACATTGTAATAATACATAATTTAAAATGAACAATGAACATTTGTTGGACATTAGTTCAATGACAGGAATAATAGGCCAAAAACATCTTCCACGGAAGAAACTTAGACCATACGGCGTAACCTCTAATTACGGAAACCTATAATGTCGACCGCATTAATTGTTCGCACCACCACCAACAGATTGTTAAACATGACAATAGCACTAGCGAGATTGTGTTTGTGACAGACTTTTCGCAATACTTGTTAAAAGAACTCACTGAACCTAATGCGCTACAAGCTATACATCTTACTTCGAATATTTTTCAACATTTACAACGGGGATGTTTTAGTGAAATTCATAATTTGGACGTATGCAGACTATAGTTAGCTAAACGTGGAGAAGGCCAACACTCAGTCATCTCGACAGTGCAGTGTGACTGTCTGCACCAGAGTGGATGGTGTCAATATCGCGGTCCTCGCGGCGGAGGCGCAGGGCTCGGCGTCACGCGACGTGGCAACGTAGCATGCTGCTGCTGCTGAACGCACATCATACACGGCGAAGATGCGGGTCCGTCGCCGACCGTCGACTGAGCCGCAGCCGCCGCTGCTGCCGCTGCCGCACGGTCTCCTGATGTGAGGTCCAGTTTGAAGTAGTAAGGACCGACGCCCGATGACGCACCGCCCTTACGCGCCCGGTCGACAACACACCGCTCATAACCGGTGCCGCCGGCAGACGTCGCGACAGGCAGATGGGACCCACCGTCGCCTCCGAATAGCAGGAGTCTGGTGGCATCGATCGGCTGAGGAGTCGACCGCGTTCTGCCGTGGGCGATCGGGCCAGGGCCACCCACGTTGCTCTGACAGCAAACGCCGCGTTGGTCGCAAGGTGCGCGGCATCGTAGACCGGCCGTCGACTCGACACAGTCGGGTTGGACAGCGAAAGAAGACGCCGTGCAGCACGGTCCCGGTCCGACTATATTCAACACGCCGTCTTCAGCACCGGAAGTCATTAACAGGTGCTCGCTACAAGCCGACGTCAGCGGCGTCATTGCCATGACGTCATCGTCATCACGTGTTCTTCCGCCGCTCACGTCTTCGTCGTTGTCGACTGGCGGTCGTGGGACCGGAAGTGGCCGCGTTCTCTGCCACGTGCCGCACGATGGCTTGTAGATGGGCCTTCCAACGCAAATACTACTTCCGGTCTGCTTGTTGTCGCGCCCGTCGAACGTCTGTGTACTTCCGGTTAGTTCGGCGTCGTGCAGAACGTACTGAGAACGACTGCGAATCTTGCGTTGACGACGCCTACACATACATCCAGTGTCATGTCGATAGAATGCTTCTGCAATGTCAATAACAATGAACTCAATATAGTTAAGCAGCCTGTTAGCACATGTGACAAATGCTGTTTCATCAAACTACCTCATGCGACGTGGCAGGTTATCAAAGGCAACAATTAAAAGTAACCCTTGCAAATAACACGTTAGAACTATGATCACACAAGTAGGCCTACAATGCCAGGTAGGAATATGGGGCTTATAATATAATACGTCTGCTGAAGTTCAAAGCTTCAAGTTGCTGACAGTAGGCTTCGTGGAATATGAAATGCATCATCTGTTAGACAACACTGCTATTTCTAAAAGCATACCCACCACATTTCTCACATGCCACACATGCGCCCACTAACAATTTCCAATTTAGGTCTAGCTCGCTCCTATTTCACACACTCAGTGTAATTTGCAGAACACAGCAGAGTATCGGAGCGTCGACAACGGACAAAAATATCGCAGCTACAGTGGGACGGACAACGACCACGCTTAAGGCGAGCATCAGTCCTTTTTATCCCGGGAGTGGTACAGTCCCATTTTTGCGGTGTCTGTCCAGAAAAAAATTCTGGCATCAAACGCGACGTCGTTTTGTCCTGTTTTCACGGCTCGTCCCGTTTCTGTCGTGATTTCCGGATTTTGAAGAAATAATTGTGACTCATCAATGATCAAGCAGATATGATGCTAAGCAACTTGTTTCCACATGATTATGCCGTTTCTGATTGACTCAAAACTCACCAAATTGCATGCAGACTTTGAAAAAAATCGCGGGGCGACACCCCGAATCCCCGCAATCGGGAAGCGGCGACCCCCTCCCAAACTCACTCCCACCAAGGACGTCCGGCGCTGCGCACCTCCGGACTTTGCGCCGCCGGTTTTCCCGGTTTTGGCTATCAGAAATATGGTCACCTTAACCACCACCATCATCATCAGCATCATCACACGAATATTTAATATTAGAGTGTCGTACAGCGAACAGCTTCGATAACACTGAACAAGGTCAAAAAACGACTGCCACACTGATGACAGGGACCTCGCAAAGAGGTAGCCTATACGTTTGTAAGTGACGCTTGAAGGCGGATATCGTTGAAGAGTCCGTGACGAAGGACGGAAACGCGTTCCAGACGCGAGCAAACCAGCATACCAGCCTCGCAGGCCTACGTAGTATGTATGTAATACTATGCTTGTATGAACTAGGACTAGAGCAAACATCTATTATGGGACCATGCGTAGTCTAGGCTCTGGCGTTTCAAATGTAGACAAGTGCGGCAGATGAAGCCAGCCCAGCTGGCTTTTGGGCGCACTATAAAATAGCCTATTTACTTACTTACTTACTTAGGCCCACTGCCTTCACATTCGCGAATATCCGTGTACAGTGGAACGTTCAGTTACAACTTGATACGCCAGGGGACGCCACCGTAGAGCGGAAACAGTAAAACAGCAAATGTGGCGTCAACTTACTGGCGCATATATGCGAGGACAGCCAGTAGCATCAGCACTCCGACGATGACGCCAATCAGTACGCCGAAAGCAACAACAATCAGAATTCCTGTTAAGACAACACAGTTGACAGTGTTGACTTGAGTGACAACCACAGTCAATGAACAAACAGACAGCGTACAATATAGCATAGGCCTATTGAAATTCGATGGTGCCCTGCACCAGCAGCAAAAATATAGCTATAGACTACTCATTTAAGATGACAGAGAATACAGATATGAGAAAATGCGTGAGCCTCCCCAACAAAATTGGGGTAAAATTACGTCGCATCAAAATCGATTTTGGCTTCTGCTGTATTGAAACTATCGTTGTGAACTTGTGATAGGGCTACACGCAGGTCTATTGAACACTCTTGTCAACGAACGCACTAAACAAGTTTGTTAATAAAGGTATGAAGTAGAAACGTAACACAGTGCTCTGTGCTCACCGTAAGGTGCCAAGAACCACGAATTTTCAGTTCCTATACACACGCACAAAATACATTTTTGAATAGCAATTAACACATAACCTACATACTTACTTTTATGACAAACAAGTTATAGGCCTACGTTAGCTTATTTGCATTTCATTTGTTGACTCACACGAAGAGCTACAGGTAGCAGGTCCCTTTCGTCAATTTGACGTCTGTAGTCCTATTAGGCTGCAGTTTGTAGGTCAAAAGAATCAGGATGTTGACGATAGTGACACTTATCATGTGAGTTTATACATGTTTGAGTGGGATTTTTTTTAAATTTTTTCCTTAACTTCAATTTTAACCTCCATATTTTACTGCACCATGAATTCACAGTAATCTCTGCTAGTAGCGAAACAGACTCAATAATGGCATGTTTTATTCGTCGATCAACGTCACTTGTCAGTAGCAGGTGCGCCGCAACGAATTTCAAAGTGGAGGGGGGCACATGCTCGGAGCAAAGTGTCGGAAAAAATTATTTTTGTTGTGTCCCTCCACTTTTTGGCTCTACATGCACAATTAGTCGATTTTGTGAGCGCTTTCGTGATGGACAGTACATTTTTGTATGTTTCTTGTTTGCCCCATGGTGCCCTCTAGTGCCCATCCATTTGTAAAATTGGGGGCACGTCCCCCGTGCTCTGTGGTTCTGGTGCCACTGGTCAGTAGCCAATACCATAGCAGCATGGAAAAGATCAAAACGTAACTCACAACCAGCAAGGCCACTGTGTGCAAAGGCTATCGGCACAAAATGGCACGAAAACCGTTACTTACTTTCCTGGGTAGCAGCTTCGAGCCGATACGCAAACCCGGTGCAGTTGCCGACATGTCCGTGCCAGCTGGTACCTCGACACGTCAGCTGCCAGCGTACCGGAAGTTCATCGCTGTCGGAAGCATTGCACTGGATCAGAGCGTGATGGGAACTGTGTGTCACCCACGCACCAGACGGCGCCACCGGCGGCGGACACCCGAAAGCTACATCGATGCAACAGCTTAAAGTGAACTATTATTATATAGGTGTATTGTAAATGTATCGCAATTTAACTGTCATAATTACTGTGTATTGATTTTTATTTATTTCGTTTTTCCTTGTGTTAAGTTTATTTTTCCATTTCGTTCTAGGGGTTTCCAGTTTGTGATTTTCGTGCGTAATTTCAATCACATGATATAAAACAGTACGCCACAACGTTGTCTATGGTCAGTTTCGTCACCTTTATTTCTACCTCCATAACTTCATTTGACAGCTATCTTAACTCCTAGGACTTTTCCAGCACAATCACTCCCGCCGTACAATCTCCGTCCTCACAGATTTTTACTCCATTCCAAAACATCCAGCTGTGACAAGCACAGCGTTTTAATACACAACATGCATGCTATTCACGACAGATACTCTAGTCGTTAACGTTTCAGCAGAACATTTGAAGTTGTCCAAATATTTTAACATTAAACTCAACGTGTTTTTGGACAACAGTGTGCAGTGTTCGAGAAAACGTGCGCAACAGCTGAAAAAACGTAAAAATTCACGTTTTTGACATTCGAAATTTGATCGAATGATCAGACCCCTATTGTATTCATTTTTATTAGGTTGAAGTAATTTATTCCGTTTTTCTTCGTTTTTGCCGAATATCTCGCGATTGACAAGACGGTTGACACAAGACAGATAGGCAAACCGACAGACAGGCGCGAAGCCCAATAAATACCAAATAGGACTACATCTGACATCACTGAAACGAAAAAAGTGCAAACAGAGCTGTTGGATAGACCGACACCTTGGTACTTGAGGACAAAACGGTGCGAACGGCTGGCGGCGACATCAATTCGAACTTGTACGACGTTCGTGTCTGACAAATAGACCGGAGACTGGCGACGTCGACGGCCGCACACGGTTGCGTTCCGGCCTGCCGTCGACCACGATCCATCGACGCTGCTGCCGCCTTCCGTCAACACTGCGTACTCGTGGCAAGGTGCTCCCAACCAGCTTGGCATCGACATCGGGCCATCCCAAGCGTCGGCCGCCGCGGCCGTCGCGCGCCCCGACGACGGCCGGTATTGCTGACCGCGACGGGCAGCAGGTGCGCCGTCGGCGTCGAACGGCGACGACGCGACGGAGAAGTCGAGCAGGGTGATGTTGATGCGCTGATGCGGCTGGACGCGGATAATCCACGGACACGCGGGACCTCCGACGCCTGTCTCCAGAGTGACGGCGCTTGCCAGCAGACCCTCGCTGAGCTGGTCGAGCACCACCGGCGTCGACGTGGAGGAACTGGATGGACATGGAGTGGAACCATTCACGTTCGAATACACTGTCAACAAACACAAAATACATATTCAATCAATCAACCATTCAATGCAAATGCATATAAATAGCACCTATACGCACCTACAAGTAGGGCTGCCGCGAGTACTCAAGTACTACTTGAGTATTAAACTACTCGAGTAATTTTTTACTACTCGAATACTCGTTACTTTCTATTTCCGGTTGCAAATTTCCATTTCCGATTACAGTCTTTTTTGCAGTCTATTGATAAATTGTTGGAATTTATGGAAACTCGGGGCTTCGAGATTTCATTTGCAACTTGCCGGCAGCCTGGAAACAGATCTGAACACATACATGTAGAGCGGGTGGGGGTGCTACGCAGCAAAAAGCGGGGATAAAGGCTAGAGCCAGTGCACAACGTTACGGTACCATCGATGCGACGTCAGTTGTTTACTTACTGACTAAATTACGAGGTTGAAAGATCACGCGTGTTCAAGGCCTGACCCTTCGGGCGGGCCCCAGGTACGCTGTTTGCAGATTAAACTATGTTCGGTATTAATCAAGTAATCGAAGACTTCGTTAATGTACTCGGACGAGTACTCGAGTAGAAAACTACTCGTTAGCTGCAGCCCCGCCTACAAGACATGGATGTAGGTGCTTACGGTGTTAAATAAGTAAAAAGGAGGCAAAGAATAAAATCGACTAAAACAGAGAAAAAACAGATGTAACATAATACTATCGGAACGCTGAAAGTTCCAGGCCAGAAAATCGCAGGACTGAAACATGATGGATCAATTAGAGACTGTCTAAAAAAATTCACTTCGACGCAGGTGCATATCGCACGCTACCTTTGAGGCATTCGTACGTTGCTTCCAGGTAGTACTTGAACTCGGGTGGGCAAGGCTTGTTGGTCTGCAGCGGAAGTTGCGACAGCGGATGACGTTGACTGCGCAAGCTCGGCGGCCCGAGCACTCGCTGTCGAGGAAAGCAGTCACATCAGCGCCGCATCCGATGCTGCCGTAGTTGGTGGTCACACAGCGACCAAGGCTCATTCGGCCATACCGAGCTCGACTGACCGCTATCACTTCGTCCGCCTGGCAAGACACGTTGAAAGTCTCCCAGTCGCAGTACTCCGACGCTGACCCTACAAACACATCACATCAGCTCATTAATAACGCCGTAACTAGGGTCCTAGTATTAATATGTGTTTTACAGCTGTAACTACATGGACATGAATGTGACATTTCTGAGTGCTCAGTGTGTATACGGTTGATACCACAAGGTACGGAACTATGGATGACGAGCGATATGCGTTTTAAACCCATCTGATGGTAGCCAGCCGTAAAGATAATACATTGTTACTGCTATTATGGCAAAATAAACATAATTCTTATTCTTATTTTTCTTTGTAGAGTGCATGGCTATAGGTAAACTGTACTGCTCACTGCTCAGTAGTTGAGTGGTTACATAGTAAGACTCGTGATCGAAAGGTCGCGAGTTTGAGTCTCACCTACTGCCCTACCGACGATGGCCACCTGTAAGCCGCTTATGCACACGCAAATTTTTCCGCTGTCACCAAGCAGTATAACTTGGTACCGACCAAAAGGGTAGCTGTTCTGTGCGTGGGAAGGTAACCGCATGTCTGGCGTGTCCGTGATACTGGCTACCCGAAACTAATAATGTGAATAAAACGAGCGTGTTTACGCAAACTAACGCAATTATTCTCGTAGCATTAACTGAAATGAATGAAGTTGTGCATGCACTCTTAACTGCGAATCACCACTGTCCGCAAGTACACGGTTACAGCATGAGAATTGGAATTTAGTGCGAAAAACTGAATATCACAAATACAGCAGCACAGGATCAAGCCACATGGGTCGATCATTTTCAGGGCTTTGATAGAAAGTAAAAAATTTAACATCTTTTTTCCAGTGAATTATAGCAGTGACGTTGAGTAACTTGAGTTGACAGCAGGCCTATATTGTAGGCTTAGCGTGCACTGCAAGTCTGCAGTAGTGTTTTGCTGAGTGTCTATTAGTGGTAATCAGTGGCAACTGTTCTTCACAGTCGAAGGATAATCCAATAAGCGGGAAGACGAGCGACACAGAAACGTAATCCATTCATCTGACGTTGTCATGGCGACGGCCACAGTGCGTTCCGTTAATTAGTCGCGTCGGCCGTATCATCTCCACTCGGTCCAATATCGCACGCGCGCGCGCGCGCGCGCCTCTGTGTGACGGGTGGTCAGCCTGTCCATTGACGGCCGGACGGGGCAGCGTACGTGCCCGGCGAATAAATGATACGTGCCGCAGACAATGCCGTCCGCCGACGCCGCCGACGACGGCGACGGACCGACGGTCGGAACACTTCCTGGCGCCGTCCGTCGGTAATAACAGCTGGTCCTCGGCGCCGCGCCGGGCAAGTCGATCGACGGACCTCGAGTGGGCCGGTCTGGCATTAATCTGGCAATTCAGTGGACGTTATTGGACGCACGCTGATGGACTTATAAGCCGGTCTTCCGTATTCCCAGACCGACTTTCCACGCTCCTCACTATATAGCCGATAAGTCGACCGGGCCATTCCGACGACCCTCGATCGGTGCTCGATGGCGACCACGGGCTGCAGTGACGTCATAAAACCGTTCTGCCATGTTGTAGGGAAACTTAATGTGAAGAAAAACTGAGCTAAAATATATTCTTATGCCAAGATTATTCGCAGACAACGATTTCTACTGGTGTAGTTTGCAGGCACAGTTGGGTAACACTGCTACACGATGCCTTACAAGATGGCGACGGCCACAACCGTAGATAGATTTAAGCCATTGTGACCGCGTATATACTGCACGCCAGTCATATAATTTGCCGTTCCGCCGTGTTTACAGTTACAGTTTTGTAGATAATCAGTGAATATAAACAGAAGCACGACAGCAGTTTTCTCTTATTCGCGGGAGTCTATGTGAAATATTTCGACCATGTTAAATGTCAAGTTGACTTGATAACGTTTTAAAATTGAACAAATGCAACGTAATATCGCGAACACTATGCGAACTTGTGCGTGCGAACTAAGTATAAAGTTTCGCAGAATTAGCACTGCGAAATGCATTATGCGAGTGTACTGTATACGTACTGCATCTCTTCTGTTGCCTCTGGCAACAGAACGCATAATGGGTAAATCAGTTAAACACAACGCTACAAGTTGAAAATGTGTATCACCATAAAGACCCCTACTTTTCGTCATATTAGTCGAAATAAACTCAGTGATAGAAACAGAATTAATTCGTCCACCTGATTTTGCGAGGTGCTCTGAATTTTGGCGGTCATTAATCGCTGGCATTTTAAACAGAATTGAGAACTGCATGTGTAACGTGCTTCCTTTTCTCTTCGGCCGAACGCTCAGCGCTGCATCTGCATTGGCAGCTGAAGAGACACAAAAGCGACATTTTAACGCTCTCAAATTTTACTTTACAGCAGTACAAATCCATTTGTACTGCTGTAAAGTAGTTCTGTGCACATCACTGGAAGAGCGCTGCATTGATCACTCGTAATTTGACGCTGTCGATCGCTGTCTCGTGCGATTCTGGACGCTGATGCTCACTAATAGTCAGCAAAATGCAGTCACTCATTATTCGTCTGCGCTCATCGTAGTCGCCGCCGCCGCACAGCGACATCTATCGATCAATCGACGAACGACCGACCGTCGCTCGATGTATTGGCCACCATCATAGCCTAGCGTTTCCGTGTTCTAGAATCCAGGGGGCTCCCTACCCTCCCCACTCTTCCCGTTTCGTCTCCTCTCTTTCCCGTTCCCTCGCCTCTCCTTCCCTCCAATTCCCTCCCCCTTCGGCCCTTCCTACTTTTCCTGAGTCCTCCGTTTTCGTCCGTCTGTAACAATGGAGTCTTGATGATCTATGCGCCCGCATGTCAGACTG
>Ga0209568_1000757_pt1 | contig 11596 bp, 8 predicted proteins | sample WorMetOlspDAHAB2_FD_187406 | JGI IMG/M metagenome (GOLD analysis project Ga0209568, IMG submission 187406) | Marine gutless worms symbiont microbial communities from Max Planck institute for Marine Microbiology, Germany - Olavius sp. DAHAB.2... ...
ATGTATGTCCGTGCATTGTGTACCTTGTATGTTTATATGCTGCTATATGCGAAATAAATGATGATGATACCAATTAACTTTTGATTGACAGCAGTACAGGTTCCGCCTACTGTAGAAACAGGCCATTTGTTGCCGTCGAGCGTCCGGGGTCGATGCGGGCCGATGTCACTGTCACACGGTCACCGACTGTCGTTAACACTGTTGTAAAGAATGGCGTTCGCTGTCTACCTGCTGCTGAGTCTGCTCGTGATGCGGATCGTCGCCGGTCGTGATCTTCGTCTTCATGGCAACAGAGATTTCGGAGACACGCTGCTGTCAGAGTTTGAAGACTGGGGACCGGAACGAGTCGCCAGAGGTTAAAACGTTGACGAATTCCTCTGTCGCATTTAACTGCTCTCTCGTTGTTGGCCACGGGAAGAGAACAATGACAACGGGCATTGTAGCACTAACGGTGCAATAGCACACATGAATAGGCCTATCTCTGAATACATAGTACAGGCGCCAAAAGTTAGTAGGATTCTCATTGATGCGTGAATGCGTGCTGCTTAGTAGTAGCGTTGGGATCATTGGTCCTGTTAGTGTTTGTTGGTCAGTGGTTATGCACACGTTTTGTACTAGTATCCTTTCTCGTTGAACGAAGGGGATGCGTGGCTACCGGGAAAAGTGGAATATATGATATCTTTTGCCATCATCAGCTGCGGCCATAGATCAAACCGCGTGACCATATTATTATAGCGCTTGCGCATGTATTAACGCAGCATGTGACAGCAATGCCTATAGGTCTGCATGTTTGCTGCAAGGAGTCTTTGTCCAGTTTATTTTGGTTCGTTGGTCACAATACGCAGTTATACTCGAAATTCACCGAGATTCCCTTGGCCAGAACCGAAGCTGGGGCCAGAAATGCGCTACTGATAATGTAATTGTTATTATTATGGCACAGTAGGTTTTTATAGCATTGCCGCACCGTCTGCGTGTTTGCTTTCGTTCCTGCAAGTTTGTGTCGAGCTTGCTGAGTAGGGCCTATAATACGTCACATTTTAAAGACGCTATAAACGATGAGGGATAGGTGATGTGTAGCAGTTTTATTATTTAGCGCAGAATTTAAATAACTGATACTGGTAATAAAGTGAAATAAAAATACGCAGTTACGCACACAAACACGAACGAAACATGTACTAAGAAAAAACCGCATATATTGTACGACTTGCAGCTAGTAATGTCACGTCCGGACTTAAAAATGGTTTCGAATGTACCAAATCTACACATTTTAGTATTTGTGTACTATTTGCAGTTATTTAAACAAATCAATAACCATATTTCAAACAGTTGCATTTTCAAGCATAATAACACCGAAAACAAATACAAACTCACATTTAGACGACGACTGAAAAATCACTCAACAATCTGTCCAACGGTATGTTTACGATCCGCTGATAATAATAAAATGTCAATGTCAAAAACGTTCTTCCACATGGTGTACGGAGATAACTCCCCGGGCGAAAACCTGGTAAAGTGCGTACCTTCGAGATTCCACCCTGTTACTTAGAACACTTTCAGGCGCCACTTTCGCACTTTCAGACTCAGTGTCTCGTTTGCACATAATATGTATGGCCTTTAATTTACCCACTTTCGATGTAAAATATACAAGAAATTGAAGATAAAAACTCAGAAAAGTCAGTTATGCAGTCAGTTATAATACATTATAAAACATTAACATCACAGTCAGTCATATAAACGATGTAAAATAACATCAAAAATCCAAACGAATAGCAATAATCAAAAATATAGAAAAATCAGTAAATATACTCTCCGAAGAAAGTTTTCGCCAGGAGGTTATCTCCTGGGGGTTATCTCCTACTTTCATTCCACATGTACGTCTTACCTCTATCGTAACTACCGTTATGGCGCCTTAATAAAGCTAACTTTCCGGAGAGTGTCAAGGTCAACGTCGATACATAGGATGACACATCTCACTCAGGCTTTATACGTCGCCTCTGGTCGAAATGTCAGCGTATTTGATGTTTGCAATCACTTTCAGTGTGAATTTACTTTAGTTAGTCCAAAAAGGACACACACACACGATGTAAAACAGGATGTCCGTGTTGTTTCGCATCTGGTATACATGTACATGCATTGTCCGATAATGTGTATTGGCAGAAGCGGGAACCTGCGGGGTGCCGGCGATACCGCCTAGCGTGAGCGTGCGTGTGGTCGGCGGGGTAGAAGCAGTGCCACACAGTTGGCCGTGGATGGTCTCACTGCAAGCTGATGGAAACCATTTCTGCGGCGGAAGTCTCATAAACTACCAGTGGGTAGTGTCAGCCGCTCATTGCCAGCCCGGGTGAGTTGGTAGAGAGGTCATTGGTCGGTTGTTAATTATTTATTTCCATTATCATATACGCGCGGTGTTCCAAAAAAGCAACCACTTCCACTTGTGGGTGACAACTTAGTCAAATCTCAACTTATTTGCAGTTTTGGTATAATTCTTCTAAATGCTGTCAATGATACTGATACTTGATACGCTGGAAAGAATGTATGAAGATTTATTACATATTTACACATGTATTTATACTTATTTTCTGAATATTTATTCTGAAAAAGAACACGAAAAGTAAGTCAAGAAAGCATGCAATTTTGCGATTAGGCGTATCGCCGAAACGGCGTGAACTGTTCTATTTCACGTTCAGTGGAAAGAGCCCAGTCGTTTTTAACGTCCAGTCACAAAACAGAAATGTCCGTTGTCCTGGAAAGTTCAACTTTAACGTAAGTAACTTTCTCAAATATGGAAGGTTGCCATAGACCATGCAAAATGCAGCCGAGAAGCTAAAACTTGGTTTTTCACTTGTTGTGCAGGTTCAAGAGTGCCTTCGGCATCAACGAGTCGACTGCAGTAGTTGGTCTGCATCGAAGATCGCAGCCAGACCAGTTCACAGTTCGTGTTCCGGTAAGCAAAGTGCTCATCAATCATAAATTCGATCGACCAGGAAGGCAGCTCACCAGCGACATAATGCTGCTGAAACTGGCACATCCGGTGGAGTTCAACGAGGCGGTGGCTCCGATCTGCCTCCCGGATATGTTCCGTCTGTTTCCCGGCGGAAAACGGTGCTACTCCAGTGGCTGGGGAAAGCTGACGAGTGAGTACTGTATACTCTGTACTGGACGTTAATTGGAATGTCACAGTGTAAATAATGCAACGCGATTATCTTAATTATCATGTCTTGTTTTTTATTCTTGTGAATATTTCGCTTATTTTATTGTTTATCATTTAATTTTTACTCGTGGACAACTGTAACGTGCCTGTGTTCTAACAGAAATCACTGATGACGTGGACTAGTCGAGATACGTGGTCTCCAAAGAACCTTTGCATGTGAAGACTTTTCAGCATTCCTTGCTCTTCGTTTATCCGTCAAGTTTCCGCGCATCATGGCGACGTGGTTTTCTGTTCATTTCTCCACCGATATTCACCAAATTCACGGAAAACACCAATTACGTCTGATGGCGACTCCTTATAATAAAAGTAGGCACAGGCTTGCGCCACACAAATCCCAATGTCTTATATGGTTACACAAGTTATACAGTTATATGATCTGTGCGATCCTGACGTCAAAATCGCCAGCTACGATCGCCAGTTAAAAACGAGGCTCTTTCAGAAGTATTCAGTGCACCGAGCGCATTAGAGGCACTGTGCGATAATGCATATAAAGTGAATTTGACGTTGACATTTCCAGTTCTAGTTCCAGTCAAACTCTTTTGAAACATCTGCACCAGGTATACCGTTGTTGTTGTTTTATATGTCACAGCTGGCGGCGAGCTACCAGACGCACTGCAGCAAGTGATGCTGCCCGTCATCGACAACGAGGTGTGCAACCAACCGGGCTGGTACGACAACAACCTGGACGACACGATGGTCTGCGCGGGATACGAGGAGGGCGAACTGGGCAACTGCCAAGTAAGTTTCCGTTCCGAATAGTACAGGCTACAGTCGGATTATTGTCCGAAAAAAGTGGCCTTGTTTAAGCTATTATTCAAAATAAATTACTTATGGTCTATAAGTATTGATTTTTGTTTATTACAAACTGGAGAAACAAAGGACCTCGATGAACCTATAAGCGCCACCTGTGGACTAACCGCAGTTGACGCCACGCAAGATAACGAAACAAGGTGAACAATGCAATAAGATTTTCGAAGTCGGCATTATCACTGTTACTTACTTACTTACTTACTTACAGCAGAATAGTCACATCACTTTCGCGCGCAGATGTGACGTTTGAGTTTGTTACATTGAAAATAAAACCGCAAAAGATTTGCAGAATTTAGTCCAAAGGAAATTAAATATACAGGTGGAAAATATTCTGGCCAGAAAAGTATATAGGTATGGTGGGAAAATTTTGTGTGCAGAATTTGTCGTTATATGTGAAATAAAACTGACGAAATCCTAAAGAAAACTGTCAGTACCAACTCGGACGAGAAAAGTAATTTTTCGACGCCAACTTCGAAAATCTGCAGTAATTATACATGTATATGATTAGGCTACGTGTGGAAGACTAAGTTCTTCAGTATATTGCTTGAATTTTTTCCGTATATACGCGATGCATTTTAGTCGAGATATGATGTGATTGATTGGTAAGTTGAATTGGAATGCAGTTATGCGCGCTGTGTATAATGCATCTGGACCTCGCTCTGGGACAATCTCCCGACGGACTTCAGACATCTGGACTTGTTACGCAGCCGACTCGGGCAGTAACCGAGACGTTTTTCTTTGCGCAATGAGAGTGCAGCGTGATCCATCTTAAACTGCGCTATTATTATTATTATTATTATTATCGTTCATTACGAATGAAAGGCAGCATGAACACACACAACTAAGACAGTACAAAAGAATAGAGAACAACATACAGTACAAATTGTATAAAACGTATAAAACGTAAAAACTGCACACAATAAGCAATAATAAGTAATTAATTAAGTAAGTATAGAACCCAACTTAGTTACTTGCTTACTTATTTTTTTACTTATTATTTTCGATAGTGCGCGAAAGTTGACGCGTATCAAAAACCGTTGAAATTGTTGCTTTTGCGCTGTTGAGACGACACTGTTTTGGCTTTGGCGGTTGACTAGATTGGTGCTCACTGCTGATAATGGTGTTATTACACGGCCTGTTCAACACGCAGGGCGACTCCGGTGGTCCGCTGGTGTGCCGCGACGGTGACCACTGGCTGCTGTATGGAGTGGTCAGCTGGGGCTCGATTCGGGGATGTGCAATCACTAATGGACCGACGGTCTACGCCCGAGCGTCAGCCTACATCAACTGGATCAGAGAAACCATCGACGAAAACTCCGACTGACCAAAACGAACCAATGAACTGCGTCGAATGTGAAACAGCTTGCTTAGTGTCAGTGTTTTAGAGAGAGTAGCCCGCGGCAGTAGGGTACGCTACAATGACAACGGAAAGTTGTATAAATGTGTACAATACTACATAACCACTTACGAACAAGATATTGAATCTAGTCCAAACCGCAAACATAATCCTATAACCCTACTACAAAACAGCATTCAATAGTAAGCATTCCAGTAAATACATGTCTTAAGTATCCAGATAAATTTATACGAGACAATATTATTGCCCCGTTTTCAATACTTTCCGACGATATGTTTCTCCGCCGCCGCAGTAGCCCGCAGTCTTAAAGTAACGTTAATTAGTTAATTACGTTACCTGGATAATGAAAAGTTGAGTTAAATTCTTGTTTTTTTTTCTTGCAGGAGAGTCAGAGTAGATGCATGTATAACATCGACGTGACGTTACGACTTGAATGAGCAAGTTAGCGACTTTCGCCTCAAATTCTCGACCGGAACAACTTTACTCCCGTGAACGCAGTCTAAATGTATACATGTAGCGTCTGTCTTATATACCAGCATTATTGTAGCGTAGCTTACTTTCATTATTACGCCAAAAGTCATCCACATCATACTGCGATAAAACAACATAGGCCACATAGCCTATGGAGAGTACAGCCCATTATAAGAAAAACAAATGTGAAAAACTACAGAACATGACCATCACCGTATACTTGACACATTACAAACGGCTCTTATACAACATAACATTGTATATAGAAAACAGTTTACTGTGGCCCACAACTAGGTCGACTTGGACAGTACTTTTTGTACCATACGTATACTGGATCATAACCCATGTAAAGTACAAAATGGTCTGAAGCGAGATATATGAGTGTATACTGAACATAATTCACAACAACTAGACCGTGTTGTAAATAACTCATTTTGTGACTGCGATAAACAGATCAGGAGTTAGTACCTTGCTATACCGATCTGGCTAATATCGACATTTGTGTTTATGTCCCCCAGAGACGCAGATATAGACTGTTAAGGTTACTGCGTGTAGAGTGTGTGTAAAGACGGCCAAAGTGCGTCGTATATTAAGTCGATGATTAACTTCAATTGACTTTCGGCAGTTGATTTTTCGTATACAGAACTTTTCATGTCAGTCATTTAGGACACATTCTGCGTCTTCCAGTACACCGACACGCAAGTTGCCACGTCGTAGACTCCAGACAGTCACTGAAAATGGAGGGCACAGAAGAGGGCGGCAGAAAAGAAATGCCGTAGGACTTTCGAAAAAAAAACGTTTGTCTAGGGTTGAAATCACATGTGAAGAGGACGATACTGTCGATCACAACAAATTCATTCTTTATACTGGCGTCGATGCACAGACTAATTCCAAGACTAGCCTAAGTCAAAAACTGTCGAACTTGCATTTGCGATTAGGCCATATGGTCTACTATGTTTGTGACGCAGTGTGGGCTATAGCGTAGCATGGTAACCAATATAGCTATTTTGGATTGCAGTAGTCTACAGCATGTGGGCGTATTATAACCTGGTATTGGGCTCTCCGGAAGCGAAGTAAGTAACCTCGGAAAAACTACTAAATAACTTGGGAACAGCGTAATAGCGATAGCGCCATTCAAATGTATGTTCGAAACACACTTGTAAATATCGCATGTCGCAATAATAATAATTCTGCGTATTTCTGCGCCGGGTGCATTATTTGGACGAAATTGATGCGAAAATTGCCGCGTGCGCAGTAATTACAGTACTGCGCAGGCAACCTGAGTCGATGAAGCGCCGAGCAGGTGGAGTCGGCAGTGAATCGCTCGTGTGAGTTACATCCGTTCGTTATTGTAAAAGCTGCGGTGTTAAAATGGCGGTCGCTGTGTGTCTGCTGCTGAGTTTGGTGGCAACACAGACTGCGGTTACAGGCCGCGATCTTCGTTCTCTCGACGCCAGAGATTCTCAGAAGGCGCCAGAGTTGGCTTCAGCAGGCGAGTGGAAGCGAGGTGTTGGCGGCGATTCCGTTTGTCTTCTGTGCGCACGTGTTCTCTGTATGGCGGCATGTCGTTAGTTTTAATGCGTACGATATCATTTTGTTCATCAGTCGTTTTATTTTCGCTTCGCATTAAAATCCACTAATAACTGTTTTATCTACACGACGTCCTACATCTCAAGACGACAAGGAATTGCCAATGATATTTCGTATCTTCAAATGAGCAGAAAACTCCCCAGTCAGTCTCTTCACTCTTGCATCTCAGTATGACAACTATGAATCGCCATACATGCGTCACTGATATTTCCCGATTGCACAGTAGCTTACATCATAACTAAATTAGGTCTGTAGTAAATTGAAACTGAAAACTCACAACACAAACTACTATCAACCTGCCTGTGAACAATAAACATGATTTGATTTCTTTTGCTATTTTCATGCTCTTAACCAACCATCTTCAAAGTCCTGAAAGCTGTTTTTGCAACTGCTTAAACTAATTTCGATCATGCAGTATGAATTCAACGAGTCACTTAAGAAATAAAACAGCGAGACACTGACTAATGAAATTATTACCAAGTGTTAAAGCTGGGGGAATTAATAGGCCTGTGTTGCAGAAGTGGAATTTTCGATGAGAGATGAGTGAGTAGTTTAACGCTCCTCCAGACATATTGTAGGAAGGTCATTTTGGAGACAGAGAACTTGTGGATTACAGCGTGTAACGGAAATTCAACTTCATATGTTTCTTTGCTTTGGCATAAACGTGATTATCGTATGCAAACCACGAGTATCATTTGTCGACAATGTTAATTAATGATGACTGCGGTTTCGATTGCAAAAATCTAATTTGAACAAGACGCTATGATACGTGTAATTTGATATTAATATTAAACTGAAACTAATATTAGCTGCCATGCCCACAATGTTCTATTTGGACCTAATGAATAAAATAGCCTACTTCGTATAACTGTTTTACATACAGTTGTCATTAGCTGTTATATAGCGACACAGCGTAAGAATATTACCTATTTCGCGTCAGAGTCGAGCTTCTTATATTTTTTGCTCGTACAGTGACACGTGTGTTGTATGTTACTGTTGTAAATACACGAGTCTGTGTTTCTCAGATGTCAGAGATATATTTCAGTCAGAATTAGAAGACTGGAGGTCGTCGAAAATTCAAAGAACTGAAGTCATTGAGACAGGTAGACAACAGAACTCAACTGTTATTATTATTATTATTATGGTTATTCACAGACCGTGTATTTCGTCTGGTATGCAATACCACACACACAATAGTTTGCAAGCGCAAGCAAGTTTGCGACGTTATACTGTATAGTATACCTCCAGCATGGCGACGGTAACTATTATAGAAATAATGGTTGTCACTGTCACCCCCATTTGTACGCTTATATTCGCTTATGCCGGTCACGTCGCCTGGACTATAGACTAATTCCATTCCTAATAATTGAGAATTCCAAGGCCACCAAAAGTCTCCTGCTTGCTGTTTATTGGCAGGAGGCACCTGCGGAGTGCCGGCGATACCGCCTAGCGTGAGCGTGCGTGTGGTCGGCGGAGTAGAAGCAGTGCCACACAGTTGGCCGTGGATGGTCTCGTTGCAAGCTGATGGAAACCATTTCTGCGGTGGAAGTCTCATCAGCAACCAGTGGGTAGTGTCAGCCGCTCATTGCCAGCCCGGGTGAGTCGCTATAACTACATTGATGTAGGTAATTGGTTTGGTTGCTTTATATGGTGGATTGATTGATTGATTGATGCTCTTTCCACGAGCTTCGATTTATGTATATAGGAGAAGTGTTTATGATCTGCTAATAGGATTAGGGACAGGAACTCGTCCCCGCCACCATACCCATTCCGCCTGTTGAAACAAGAAAAAGCAAGTTTTCTCATCCATCAAAGTCATTACAACAGAGTAGGCTGTACAAAGTTAAACCAAATTATTATGCACTGCACAGAAACATGATGCAGACTAAAAGCCACGAGTCTTAATAAACATGTAGCTTGAACTTGGAGAGAAGGTTATCGACGGAGGAACCAGACAGCTGAGAGCCGCACTGTATTAGCCTATTGGCGCTATTCTAGTTACTCTATAGCCATGTTAATGTGCCTTATAAACTGTCGTTTTATTATTATTATTATTATTTATTACAATACATGACTGACGTAGCTGTGAGTTTACTGATACTATAAGTGACGACTGTAACTGTACACCGCAAAAATCTTTTCCGCTCGGGCGTGTCTCAGATTAAGCCTTTAATATTGACTAGAGAAGAGTATCTTAGTTTTTTTTCGATATATGGTACACATTGGTACAGGTTCAAGAAAGCTTACGGCATTAACGAGTCGACTGTGGTAGTTGGTTTGCATCGTAAGTCGCAGCCAGACCAGTTCACAGTCCGCCTTTCTGTCAGTAAAGTGCTCATCAATCATAAATTCGATAGACCGGGAAGATTCCTCACCAGTGACATAATGCTGCTGAAACTGGCACATCCGGTGGAGTTCAACGAGGCGGTGGCTCCGATCTGCCTCCCGGATTTGTTCCGTGTGCTTCCCAGCGGAAAAAATTGCTACTCCAGCGGTTGGGGAACACTGTGGAGTGAGTATATACAATTTTACAGCCTACTGTTAGCATTGCGCATTTTCCGACCGACTGCTTCGGGTTGGATTACGACCAATTTCTTGATCCGTTTCAGTTTTAGGCCGAATTATGTGAAACGGTCAACGTAACATTCGAATTCTAAATTCCCGGCTGCATTTCGCATTTCTCATGGTCTATGAGTAATTGGTTAAGTGAGTACGTTTTAACGTCCCACCCGACGCATAGCCTAATAGGTTATTTCGGGGACGATTTTTACATAGTCCAACCTACAGTGTCAAAGCACTGAAGGTCAATGGAAAACGCCGTTGGGTCTTGATGGAAGGAGATGTGTAAGCATTGAAGCAGCATACGTTGTTAGTGTTAACGCACCTGCTTTCAATCAGAATTAAACACATAGTAGAAAAATTGCAATGGTATAACGGTAACTAGGCTAACTAAAGAGCAGAAAAGGAAATATGTGGGTGCATTCTGTATTGTACTTGATCTCTGGGTCGAATGTGCAATTTAAGGGCCATATATACCTTGCAGTTGCTTTGCAAAAGTAGTATAGGCATACAATATCCAAGAGGTGCTTGTTGACGAATGCGAAATCAAAGCCTGGTTGCAAGTGCAGTGCTCTGACTATTACAACTGCGTTACAATTTGGTAAGTCGTAGGAATTCGCTTAAGTTTAAGGAATTGTGGGTCTAATATCTCGATAACGTTGGATGGCCTGTGTCTTACACTGTTTCTACGGTATTATCACCTGAATGTAAAATACTAGACTGGAATGTGCCTATGGAATAGTGCCATTTCATTGTCATTTGGAACCCGTACAAACCATGTGAGACATTTAAAAACTTTCTAATAGGCGACAGCATCTCGTAATTTTCGGAGTATCATTGCAACTGCGAGCAGATATATTACAGGGTGGCCAAAAAGTAAGCAACTTCCGAGTTTTTGTTAAATCGTATTGAAAACCAGTCGATGAAAAGACGACAGGCTTTTAATATGATTGATTGATGATTCGGCAGTGGCTTACTTTTTGGGCCACCCCGTAGAATCAGCACAGATGTATGCTGTAATGCCACCGAATATCGCGCGGTTTCTCTGCAAGCAGTCGACAAGAGGTCGGTGCGTGCCACTGTTTCAGCTGGTGGTGCCGAACCGGACGCACTGCAGCAAGTGATGCTGCCTCTCATCGACAACGAGGTTTGCAATCAACCGAGCTGGCACAACAACTCGTTGGATGACTCGATGGTCTGCGCAGGATACGAGGAGGGGAGACTCGGCAACTGTCACGTGAGTTTCCGTTCCACAGGTTTAGACGTTTTACAAATTTCTGTTGATGTTGATGATGATCTTCCTTTTCCCAGTGGCGGATTTAGACGGGGCCGAGCCGGCTCCGGTCCCCCCTTTGGGCGACAAACTGACGCAGTCACTCACGGTCTTGTTAGCTAATGCTAAATTTTGATCGTTCTGCTGTAAAACACGGTACTCAAATTATTCAAAATTATTGCCACCAGTGCCTTTCTGACAGCTTTAAATTGCACCAAATTCGTTTTCGGCCGGGGCTTCGCCCCGGACCTAACTGGGGGAGCTCACAGCGCTCCCCCAGACCTGGTTTAAGGGGCCCTACTTCTAAGGGAGGGGAGAAAAGGGG
>Ga0209568_1000760_pt1 | contig 11578 bp, 8 predicted proteins | sample WorMetOlspDAHAB2_FD_187406 | JGI IMG/M metagenome (GOLD analysis project Ga0209568, IMG submission 187406) | Marine gutless worms symbiont microbial communities from Max Planck institute for Marine Microbiology, Germany - Olavius sp. DAHAB.2... ...
CGGGTCATCTCCTGTACAGGGTCGCAGTGCCCTAAAAGACAATCCAGCCTGAAACCTATCCGCCTCTCCCAACACCTTATCAGAGCCAGGATGCTTGACCGTTCACCCCTCATTCATGCCATCTCCTGTTCATCATGTTCATGGGCCTGTTCGTCCTTGGAGCGTCGGTTGCGGCGCGACGGTGGATGGATTCGGGTGACGGTGAGATCGTTCTCGCCGTCCTTGCCGGCGTCGTCTCCGCCGGAACGTCCGTGATCGCCATGATCACGCAGAAGAAGCGGCGCGCAAGCTGGAAAAAGTACGGCAAGGGTCGCTCCCATCGGCGGGCTCGGAAGCGTGACGGCAGCCGGACCGCGGATGCCGAAGATCAACTGGACGAGCTTGCCGATTCGCCGGAGACCAGTGAACCACCGTCACTCCGCGAGCTGGCGAGAGCCTTTTCGGAGACCCGTGCGCCGGTGAAGCGGCGTCTGTACCGCCGTCCGGAACGGCGCAGGCGGTGGCATCGACGGTCGGCGCGACCGAGGTGGCGGCGCCGGAAGCCGTGCACGAGCCTCCGGCGGCAAGCCCGCCGCCGGCTGCCGATCCGCCGCAGCCAGCGCCTGGAAATGTCGGCCCCGACATCCCCCCCGCGGGCGACGGCGGGTTGCAGAAACCAGCGACAACGGCACCGGCGCCAGCCGCCAGTTCAATCCCTCCCGCCGCCGCGGTGGCCGAATCCCTTCCGACCAACCCGGGAGCGAAACTGACCCTCAAGGCCCCGGCCAAGGACTGGATGCTCAAGGCCGAGGAAGCCAGTGATGCCATGCAGGGAGTCGACATGCGAGAGGCCAAGAACCTCTCCGAAGACGATATCCGTACCCTTCAGGAGTTGCAGCAGACGGTCGGTGATCTGCTGCGGATGTACACGGCGCTCAAGAACTGAGCTCCGCCTCTCGGGTCGCTAGCGGACCCGCATCCGAAACAGCGACATCGGCGGCAATCGGAGCGGCCGGCGACCACCCCAACGCCGCGACGTCAGGCGTCCTTCGCGTAGAATCTGGACCTCGGCCCGCCTGACCGGTGACCCCGCGGTCGCAAGGGCGACCGACTTGGCGTCGCGGCTGAAGTTACCGCCGTAAACATAGAGTGCCCCATTCGGCCAGAGCACGGCGTTGGCACGGACGGCATCGTCGCCGCCGACCGTACTGGCGACCACCGACCCACGGTGATACCGGCTGAGGAACGCCTGGGCGCGGGCATGCAACGCCAGCTCGCCATCGCGGAGCGCCCCGTGGGGCCATTCGGCTGGCAGATCCTCGGGGAACCACGTCCAACCCAGGAAGGCAAGTGCCGGGCTGGCCAGAGCCTCGCGCACGAGGTCGGCATGGGCCATGGCCACCGGCCACGGCCGCTTCTCATCACTGTGGGTACTGTGGTCGGCCATTTTGCCGTGAATGGCGTTCTCGAGGAGAACCGACGGCATCGGCGCGCCCTCGCCGCCCCACTGCTCGGGATGGACGGCCAGGAACTGCCACTGGCTGACGCCGGTCGACAACAGGACGTCGATGTTGGCGGGCGTCATCGGCGTCGTCCCGTCGGCATCTGCCTCCGCACCAATCATGCCGCGATAGCGATGAAGATCGAGCGCGATCCCGGGGATGCCGACCAGACCCTCATGCAGGTATTGGTTCCAGCTCGCGGCCTGAATCGCTTCGATACTGGGCACCCCGGGAGAGGGGCCGGGGATGTCGGCGCTGTCCGACGCCGATGCGACGATGATGACCTTCGCTTCGGGGATCTTTTCCCGAATGCGGCGCACGAGGGCTGCGTATGTCAGAACCGCCGAAGAGGGATTCTCCAGCTTGTAGTGACGCCACTCGCAACCGGCGGCCAGAAAGATACGAGGGATGCTGTCCCACGCAGGATGCGCCTTCATGAAATCGACCAAAGCGCGCGCATGGTCGCTGACCTGCTCGATCACGTCTGGCGGAAACGCCTGATCGAAAAATCCCGGACCCCAGCGCGGCACTGACCCGTCGAGCACGCTGAGCGGCACCGAAACGGTGATCGCTTCCAGTCCCCAGATCTCCGCCAGGGTCATCAGATCGCCGACACCGACGATGGTCTTCTCGCACCAGCCGCTGCCGTGATTGATGATCGGAATGCGGGCGCAATCGAGGGGACGGTCTGACCACGGCCGGGCGCTGTTCTCCCAGTTGACGCCCCAGGTGGAGAACGAAACGCCCCACGGCCAACTCAAGTGGCGGGTATCGGAGGCGCGGATCAGCGGCACCAGCGTGGTTCCGAGTTCCTGGATGTACGCGGCATGGCTCGCGTCGCTGAAATCGTCCGGCGGGGTCGGTTGAAGGAAGCCGCGCTTCCACATCGCCCCCCAACCGACGACACCGGGAGGCACGGGGCGGACGATCTGGCCGGGATCGACGGTGATCGTGGCGTCTGCATCGGCGCCAGGATTGGCAGCAGCGGCGGCCGGCAGCAGCACTGCCGAAAGAACAACGAGGATACCGAGCCAGCGCGCGATGCCGAGCATGAACACCCTCCGTCGGCATCGCCCCAAGAGGCTGCGAAAGTCCTACGTTTCGGCCACCGGTTCGGGTGGTGCATCGCCGACGTGACGCAGCACCACGGTAGCAAATGGCGGAACACGGAGCGACAGCGAATACGGCCGGCCATGCATCGGTTCATGCACGGCCTCGAGTCCGCCATAGTTGCCGACGTTGCCGCCGCCGTACTTCTCGGCATCTGAGTTGAGCAGCTCTTCGTAATAGCCGGGCTCGGGGACGCCGAGGCGATAGTCATTGCGAACCACCGGCGTGAAGTTGCAGATGACGACAGCGAAACCGGTGCGGTCGAGGCCATACCGCAAGAACGAGACAATGCTCTGGTCGGCGTCGTTGGCGTCGATCCACTCGAACCCTTCGGCGTCGCAATCGCGCTCGTGCAGTGCCGGAACCGACCGGTAGAGCAGGTTGAGATCGCGGACGAGCTGCTGGATGCCCTGGTTTGACGGGTCGTTGGCCACGTGCCAGTCGAGGCTGGTTTCCGGATTCCATTCGCCCCATTGGGCAAACTCGTCACCCATGAACAGGTGCTTCTTGCCCGGTTGCGTATACAGGAGGCCGAGATAGACGCGCAGGTTGGCAAAGCGCTGCCAATGATCGCCGTGCATCCGCGCGATCAGCCCGCCCAAGCCACAGCTTGCATCCTTGTGGGACAACGCCAGGACGAAATCTTCCTGGAACGCGAACACCGGGCCGTTGGTCAGCTCATTGTGATAGTACTTCCGATGAATGGGGCGCCGACCCATGTAGCGCAGCGTGTCCCACACCCAGCCGCCATTCCACTTGAACCCGAATCCGGGTCCACCGGCATGGGTGTCCCGCGTGACCATCGGCCAGCCGCTGGCGTCCTCGGTCAGGGTCGTGGCGCCCGGGTGACGTTCGCGAATGACCTCGTTGACATGCCGGAGGAAGGCGACCGCCTCTAGGTTTTCGTTGCCGCCATGTTCGTTCGGCGTCCATTCGCCAGGAGCGCGGTCGTAGTCGAGGTACAGCATCGCCGGAAGCGCATCGACACGCAGTCCATCGACGTGGAAGCGCTCCAACCAGTAGAGCGCGTTGTCCCGCATGAAGTTGGAGACCTCGTATCGGCCGAGGTCATACTCGAGCGTTCCCCATCGCGGATGACGGGCGCGCTGGGGATCGGGGTGCTCGAAAAGCGGTGCGCCGTCGTAGGCCGTAAGACTGCCGGTCGTTTCGAAAAACCGTGCCGGTACCCAGTCGAGAAAAACGCCGAGACCGGCCTGATGGCACCGATCGACGAACAGGGCGAAATCCTCGGCGGGACCGAAACGGCTGGTGGGCGCATAGGGTCCCGTCGTGCGAAAGCCCCACGGATCGTCGGAGGGATAGTCGGCAATGGGCAGCAGATTGACGTGGGTGAAGCCCATCCAAGTCGCGTAGGAAACGAGTTCTTCGGCAAGTTCGGCGTATGTCAGGTAGCGGTTGTTCTCTTCCGGCTTTCGCCGCCACGACGCCACGTGCACCTGGTAAACGCTGATGGGCGCGGATCGGCCGTTCTTCTCGGCGAGACGCGACATCCAAGCCTTGTCGCCCCATCGATAGGGTGTCCGGGAACCAACGACGGAGGCCGATCCCGGAGAAACCTCCGCGGCCACCGCGTAGGGATCGGGTCGGTCGGCAAGCAGTGCGCCCGAACCCGCTCGAACTTGGAACTTGTAAAGGGCCCCTGCCCCGACACCGGGGATGAAGATCTCCCAAACGCCCGCCTCGTGGCGTCGGCGCATGCCGTGACAACGGCCGTCCCAGCCGTTGAAGTCGCCGACGACGGCGACCCGGCTGGCGTTGGGCGCCCAGACGGCGAAAACGGTGCCTTTCGTGCCATCGACGGTTCGCGGGTGGGCACCGAGCACGTCGTAGCTCTTGGCCAGCGTGCCTTCGGCAAAACGGGCGAGATCCTTGGCCGAGATCACCGGCGGGAACCTGTAGGCATCGTCGGCGTCCCGTCGGCCCGCTGCATCGGTGATTCGGAGCCGGTAGGCAAAGGGGCCATTGCGGCCACGAATCGCACCGGCGAACAGATCTGAGCCGTCCAGCCGTTCCAAGGCGGACACCGGGCTGCCGTCGGCGGCATCGACCACGTCGACCTGATCCGCCCCCGGAGCGAACGCGCGGACCACGAGCGCACCACTGTCGCCGAGCGCGTGCATGCCGAGAAAGGCGAACGGATCACGGTGTTCGCCGCTGACAATGGCCGCGATGTCGCCGGCCTCGGCGAGGGGCGGCAAGGGTTTTTCCGCTGCCTTGGGCGCGGGTTTCGGAGCCACGGCGGGTTTCTTGGCTGGCTTTTCCGCCCTCTTTGACGTCGGGGCGGGCGCCGACTTGGCTGATGGTTTCGGCGCTTTGGTCGTCTCTGGCTCGGACGCCGGTTTGCTCGGCTTCTTCGCCGCCGGTTTTGGTGGTTGGGATTTCTTGGCCGGTCCGTCGGTCGCCGGCTTGGCCTTCGGCTTTGGCGCCGGCCCCGCGGCTCCTGTCGTCGTCGGCGGCGGTGGTTCAACCGGCGGCGAGACGGCAGGCCGCGATGGTGCCGAAGTCACGACGGCTGAGGAAGGCGCCTTGCTCGCCGAGGCCGTCGGTTCGACCGTGCGGGCCGCAGACGGTGACGGCTCACTCCGAGGCGTCGCCGCCGTATCGGATTTCGCACCTGCAACCGAAGTCGAGGCGGTCGGCACGGCAGGTGCCGCCGCAACGCCGGCGCCCCCCTTTTCCACACCGGGTTTGGCCCCAGGCTTCGTGGCCGGGGATCTGCGGATCGGTCCGCCCGGCTTGTCCTTCGTCGTCATCTCATTCCCTTCTTCTCGGGACCGCGACAGGGGCGGAAACCGGCGGTCTGCGCCGTATTCCGTCCGGCCTTCGCGCACCGGGTTCTATCGCGGAAGCCACTCCGGTTTCCAGTCCGGAGATGGCCTTGGCCAGCGTGTCCCGTTGGAACCCTTTTCCTTCTGCTCCGTGGCGTCGGATGCCTCGGATTCACCTGCTTGTTTACGGTAGACTTTGCTGCATTGCAAAACCATACTGCCGTGCCACTGGTGCAATCATCCCGCAAGGTGTGCTAGACGCTCGCTCCGGTGGCTGGGGCAGACGAAACGGACCACGCATGTATATCACGATGATCTCCTCTGAACTGGCACCCATCGCCAAGGTCGGCGGCCTGGCGGACGTGCTGTTCGGGATCAGCCGCGAACTCGAGGTGCGCGGCAACCATGTCGAGATCATCCTGCCCAAGTACGATTGCCTCTGGTACGACGAGATCTGGGGCCTGACTCGCACCGGCGAGGAGATTTGGGTGCCGTGGGGCAGCGGTTCGATCCAGTGCTCGATCTGGTACGGCGAGGTCCACGGCCGCCGCTGCCTGTTCATCGAGCCCCACTCCGGCGACCGGTTTTTCGAACGCGGGGCCTTCTACGGCTTCAACGACGACGCCATGCGCTTCGCCTTTTTCTCGAAAGCGGCGATGGAGTTCCTGCTGCGCAGCGGCAAGCGGCCCGATGTCATCCACTGCCATGACTGGCAGACCGGCTTGGTGCCGGTTCTGCTGTTCGAAATCTACCACCATCTCGGCATGGGTGCGCAGAGGGTCTGCTACACCATCCACAACTTCAAGCACCAGGGAATCACCGGCGAGCAGATCCTTGAAGCAACGGGTCTTGGCCGGCCGGACTACTACTTCCACCACGACCGCCTCGGCGATCCAACACATCGGGGTGCCATCAACCTGATGAAGGGTGGCATCGTCTACGCCAACCACGTGACCACGGTATCGCCGCACCACGCCTGGGAGGCCCGCCACACCGACCAGGGATATGGCCTCGGCGGCACCTTGAACACGCACGGGTACAAGTTCTCCGGCGTGCTCAATGGCGTCGACTATGACGTCTGGAACCCCAAAACCGACCGCTTCATTCCGGCGCACTACGATGTCTGGCATCCGGACGGCAAGTACCACAACAAAGATGCGCTCCGCGACCGGCTCTGGATGGAAAAGTCATACAAGCCGCTGATCGCCTACGTCGGACGGCTCGATGCGCAGAAGGGCGTGCACCTGATCCAGCACGCGATCTTTTACGCGCTCGAGAACAACGCCCAGTTCGTGCTGCTGGGTTCGAGCCCGGACGGCGACCTCAACAACCACTTCAACAACCTCAAGAATCATCTGAACAACAGCCCCGACTGCCACCTGGAGATCGGCTTCAACGAGCAGCTTGCCCATCTCATCTATGCGGGGGCTGACATGATGGTCGTGCCCAGCATGTTCGAGCCGTGCGGCCTGGCGCAGCTGGTCGCCATGCGGTACGGAGCGGTACCCGTCGTGCGCGCGGTGGGTGGCCTGGTCGACACGGTGTTCGACCGCGACCATGCCCATGAAAAACCCATCGAGGAACGGAACGGCTATGTCTTCGAGACCGCCGATTTTGGTGGCCTGGAATCAGCCATGCACCGGGGAATCGGGTTGTGGCATGGCTACCCGCAGGACTTCCGTCGGCTGATGACCAACGGCATGGCCTACGACTACTCGTGGGCCGGGCCGGGCAGCCACTACCTCGGCATCTACGACCACATCCGCAACAAGTGGTAGGAACGCGGCGCGGTCGCCGCGCCTTGGCGTCTAGGCCGCCGGCAGCAGGGTCCGGGCGCGGCCGAGGCAGCCGTCCGCGGCGTCGAGATCGGCATGGACCCGGTTCACCCACGCCTCGCCCCAATAGACGTTGCAACTCGTTTCCGCCCGCAGAAGGTGCCAGTGCGCCTCGTCGAGCTGGCGGTGGAGTTCGGGATCGCTGTTGGCCGACCGTTCCGCCGTCCGCCGCGCCGAGTGAAGTCCGGCACTGACGGCCGCCACGCGGGCGATGGCATCGCGCTGGGTCTGGGACCCGGTCCACTGCTTGAAGTCCCAGCCGTGGTGGTCGTCGGTGTTCCAGGCACCGCGCCGAACCGTTACCCGGCCATGGGCGCCGAAGCGGTCGATGTACTCGGAGATGAAGGTCGGGCGCATGCGCGAGTTGCCGGCGCGGATCTCGTCGAGGGCGGCGCGGTAGAAGTACGTCCAGAAGTTGGCCTTGGGGTTGACGTTGCGGAACCAGCCACCGTTGTCGCCATCGGTCGCGGTGGTGACCAGCGGCGGAAATTCGCAGAACTTCGTCCGTTCGTTGAGCTCGTGGTAGAACCAGCCGTAGTCCATGCCGGCGAGCTGGGCGTTGGAGAGATCGCGGTCGCGGACGATGACGATGATCTCGTCGCCTTCATACTCGGCGATGTGAGGCCGGTATCGGAGCTCCTGCCACGGCATCGGATCGACGGGGTCGACGTATTCGCAGTCGACCATCACGTACCGGTAACCGGCCCGCACGAGATGCGGAATCATCTCCATGCAGAAACCCATCTCGGGCGGCCAGAAGCCGTCGAACTTCGTGCGCCAGAACAGGTGGCGCGCAATGCCGTGCCAGCGCGCCATGTGCTCGTCCCAATCCGCTTGAGGAATCAGCGGCAAGACCGGATGGTAGTAGCCGGTGCCGAGGATCTCGAAAATCTGCTGGTTCTGCAGCGCCCATAGGACCGAACCGCAATCGACGATTCCATAGACCCGGTTCTGAAAGTCTGGGTTTGACAATGCTTCCAGCAGCGTCCCCGAAAGCGAAAGGTGGACGCGCGCAATATCTTCGTATGGCCACAGCGCCCGCGGCATTCGGTCATACGCGAACAGGATCTCCTTCACTTCCCATTCGTTGCTGACCAGCAGGTCGTCCAAGTTGCCTGACGGCTGATGCATGTTGAGGACGAGCGCGTGATAGATCTCCGACATGACCCCTACTTCCGGTTTCTCGGACGGTTCCCCCCCTCAATCGCCAATGCTTTCCCCGCGGTGGCGCGACACGGGTCCGCCCGATGCATCGGCGGTGCCGATCATGCCCCGGGACGCCTGCCAAATTCAACGGCGAATGACGCAATGCAGCACGACGACGATTCCTGGATCAGGGCATGAGTTGCCCCCAGCAGCGAAAACGGTGTATTTGGTTAGGCTTAACGCATTGCGGCCAGACGATTCGCGAACTTGGGTAGGAAATGCCCGGGCAGGAAGCGGATCACGGCGACAGCGTGCACAGAGGTTTTTGGGATCATGGCCGACGACGCCACCGGACCGCCCCATGGCAGCGATCCGTACCGCGGACGGCTGTCGGTGCGCCATCCGGACGACGATCCATCCGAGCGGCAAACGTTTTCGCGCGAGGAACTTCGCGAGATCAGCGCCGAAGCGGCCACTCGTTTTCCCCGCGCTGGGACGTCCGAACACCTGGTGCTGATGGAGGTCAATCCGACCCGGTTGCACGCATACTGGGCTGTCACATCGACCTCGGTCGAGGAGGCCCGCAGCCGCGTCGGCGTCACCGGCGCCAAAGCTCCCATGGTCCTGCGGACATTCGCCGTCGACGAACAGGGTACGCGGCGGCCTCGATCGGCCTTCGACACCGAGGTGCAGGGACTGAATTCCAGCTCCTATGTCGATGTGTGGAGCGAAGCCCGCCGCTATGGTGCCGAATTGGGCTTGCTGGGTGACGACGGCGGATTTGTCGGGCTGGTGGAATCGGCGCCCGTGGTGTTGCCGTCGGAGCCGTCCTTGGCCGCCGACGAACCCCCGCCTGAGCCGCCAACGGAAACGACATCCATCGAAGCTTCGCCGGCAATCGCAGGAGACGCAGGTGCCGACTGGGTTTTGACGCCGTTCTCGTATCCTCTTGTCGACGAGACGTCATCTGAGTCGGTCAATCCGGAACATGAGCGCGTAGTTGAGGCCGCCGGTGAGCAAGCGCGGACCGAACCGGAATCGTCAGAAGAGGGCATGCCTCCCGCGCCGTCGGATGATGATCCCCTGGCCCTGGAGAACGTGTTGACGCTGTCAAGCCATGCGCTCGGGCGCGGCGACGTCCAGCTTGAGGTCAATGCCGAGTTGCGCATTTTCGGACGCGCGAAGCCGGGAAGCGATCTCCACCTGTTCGGCCGGCCTGTCCGCCTGCGCCCGGACGGCAGTTTTTCGATTACCCGGCCGCTGCCCCAGGGAGCCTTGGTGATTTCGACGCTGCTGAGCGGCGGCTTCGTCGAAGGCGACGAGGAATAGGCGCCCGTGCCCGGTCAACAGGCGCGTGGTTCGCTGGCGCTCGTCCTCCACGCCCATCTGCCGTTTGTCCGCCATCCCGAGTACGAGAGCTTCCTCGAGGAAACTTGGCTGTTCGAGGCGATCACCGAGACCTACCTGCCGCTGCTCAGGGTGTTCGACGGGCTGGTCGCCGAGGGCATCCGCTTCCGGATCACCCTCTCGCTCTCGCCGCCGCTGCTGGCGATGCTGGCCGATCCGTTCCTGCAGGACCGCTATCGTGCGCACCTCGACAAGATGGCGGAGCTGGGCGACAAGGAAATCCTTCGCAACCATCCGTCCGGACCCACCCTCGACCTCGCACGCATGTACCGCGGCCTGGTCGAGCAGACCCGCGACGAGTACGACGACCGCTACGGACGCGATCTCATCGGCGCCTTCGGCCGGCTGCAAGACGCCGGTGCGGTCGAGCTGATCACCTGCGGTGCGACCCATGGGTTCCTGCCGCTCTTGCGCGCCCAACCGGGTGCCGTCCGCGCCCAGGTCCGCATCGCCGCCGACGCCTACGAGCGCGCTTTCGGCCGACGCACCGTCGGACTGTGGCTGCCGGAGTGCGGCTACTATCCGGACCTGGAATCGGTGCTCGCCGAAGCCGGAATCCGGTACTTCTTCGTCGAAGCCCACGGCTTGCTCAATGCCACGCCGGCGCCGAAGTATGCCGTGCTCGCACCGCTGTCCGCCGGTGAGGGTGTCGCCGCTTTCGGGCGCGACCCCTCGACGTCTCGCATCGTGTGGAGCGCCGACGAGGGTTATCCCGGCGATCCCTGGTACCGGGACTTCTATCGTGACATCGGCTTCGATCTCGATTTCGACATCATCCGCCCGTTCATCCTCGACGGTGAAACCCGCGTCGCCACCGGGTTCAAATATCACCGCATCACCGGCGCCACGGACGACAAACAGGTCTACGAGCCGGAGCGTGCCCGCGAGCGCGCCGCCGAGCACGCTGGCGACTTCGTTTCGCGCGTCCGGCGCATGGTCGAGAGTGCTGCGCCACGTATGGACCGTCCGCCGATCGTCGTCGCCCCCTATGACGCCGAGCTGTTCGGCCACTGGTGGTTCGAGGGGCCCCAATGGCTGGACTACGTCATCCGCAAGTTGACCTTCGATCAGGACGTCGTGGACCTGGTGACGCCGGGCGACGACCTCGACCGTCATCCCCGTCCGCAGGCGGCCCAGCCGGCGCCCTCGAGTTGGGGCGATCAGGGCTACAACGACTTCTGGCTCAATCCCGGCAACGACTGGATCTATCCGCATCTGCACGACGCGGCGGCGCGCATGCAGGGCCTCGCCCCCACCCATTCCGGCGCCGAAAAGGGAACGCTTCGCGCCCGCGCGCTGGCCCAGGCGGCCCGGTCGTTGCTACTCGCCCAGGCTTCGGACTGGGCGTTCATCATGAAAACCGGGACCAACGTCGAATACGCGTATGGCCGCACCCGCGACCACCTAGGCCGTTTCCATTGGCTCGCGGATGCCATCGATGCTGGAGACATCGATGAACGGAAGCTTGCGGCGTTCGAGTTGATGGATGACATCTTTCCCGATATCGACTGGTCGGCTTACGCCTGATCCGGAGTCACCGGCGATGCTTTTCTGGAGCGACAATCAGGCCACCGTTTGCCCCGAAATCCTTGCCGCCGTCGAGGACGCCAACCGGGGCGCGGCCAAGGCCTACGGCGCGGACGATATCAGCGCCCGGTTGAACCCACTGTTCTCCGAGGTTTTGGGAATTATATATATAATTGCACCAAATCCCTTGACGCCTATCTTTGGTGCAATTATCTTATAGGTAACGGAGGGTGGATTATGAAAGACTGTATGAGTATCCCAGAATTCTATCGACGGTTCCCGA
>Ga0209568_1000761_pt1 | contig 11577 bp, 13 predicted proteins | sample WorMetOlspDAHAB2_FD_187406 | JGI IMG/M metagenome (GOLD analysis project Ga0209568, IMG submission 187406) | Marine gutless worms symbiont microbial communities from Max Planck institute for Marine Microbiology, Germany - Olavius sp. DAHAB.2... ...
GCTGCGCCGCCGTCAACTCATCGACACGCGAGAACCAGTCCCGAAAGCGCTCGTGATCCATCTCTCTGACTCCCAAAGCGTATCGAGAGGGATTCTACCACAATGCCTACGAATCGCGAATTGAGCCTAAAGGTTTGGTCCTTTCCGGCAGCCTGCTGGAATGGATCGATGACATCTACGAAAACCCGAAGACCTTGACGGACCGGACGCTAGGCATGTGGCGCAACGTCCGCCCGGCGCTGCACGTGTTCGGCGGACGGCAACGTCCGTGCATGCACTTCAAAGTTTTCGGGTTCGAGAAGGCGGGCGGCAACGGAACGCCCGACAACCCGGAGTACTGCGCCGGCGAACACCAGAAAATCGCCCACCCCCAGATACACGGCGCATTCAACGACGGCGACAAGTGCTACTGGCAGAAGCGGTTCTGGTCGGCCGCCGGCCCCTGAGGACGGGAGGCGACCGCGGACGGCCCCCTGAATCGGTGACCACGTAGCCCTGGAAAGTGGAACTGACAACGCTCGGTCCGGGATCATCGGGGCGCACAAGGTAAAGGAGCACGACGGCATGGATACGGTGCAACTGATCCAACTGGTCTTTGGCGCGCTGGCCGTCCTCTGGGCGGGTTTCGGGATCGCCCTCACCGCCAGCAATCAATTGAACAACCGCAGGGACTTGGTCCTGGGTTTCGGGGAGTCCGACAGGGAACTTACCCACCAGGAGATGACCATGATCATCCACAACGATTTCGTGCCCCTTTGGCTCGGCGTTTGCGCATTCCATTTCCTGATTTTTGTCGTCACCTTCGGCCTGCCCTTCGGCGTCCCTCGAATTCTCGGCGAATCGTTCCAAGGCGACCACGGATTCATCGATTGGTTCCAGTACGTCAGTTACGGGATCAGCCTGATCGCCCTTTTCGGCCTGGCCGTGTTCATCGTCTCAGGATGGAATGAGACCCGAGTCATGCTCGAGGCGCGGGACCGCGTTCGCGCCGCCTCGGCGACGAAGGCCTGATCCCGGCAGACCCCGCGGGCGCCGTCAGGCGCCTTCGCTCGCCTTCGCCGCGGCGGCGCTGGCCAGGGCGTCGACCCGCTCGTTCTCTTCGTGCCCGGCGTGGCCCTTGACCCAATGCCACTCGACCCGGTGACCCTCCAGGGCCGCCTCCAGGCGCTGCCACAGATCGACGTTCTTCACCGGCTTCTTGGCCGCCGTCTTCCAGCCGTTGCGCTTCCAGCCCGCGATCCACTTGGTGATGCCGTCCTTCACGTAGGTGCTGTCGGTGGTGAGGCTGACGGTACTCGGCCGCTTCAGGGCCTCGAGGCCCTGGATGGCGGCCATCAGCTCCATGCGGTTGTTGGTGGTCTCGATTTCGCCCCCCGACAGCTCCTTCTCGGCGCCCCGCCAGCGCAAGAGCACCCCCCAGCCGCCAGGCCCCGGGTTGCCCAGGCAGGCGCCGTCGGTAAAGATCTCGACGGTTTCGCCGTTGCCCTGCATGCGCCCCCTCACGCCAATCCATAATCGCCGGGGCCGCGCACCCCGGCATGGAACCTGAGCTTCTGCCAGTACTCCAGCGGGTCCTTCTTGGTGACCAGGGCGTCCGCCGGGGTATAAAGCCAATCATACAAGCGGGTCAGCAGGAAGCGCATGGCCGCCCCCCGGGCCAACAGCGGCAGGGCCGCCAACTCCCGGTCGGAGAAATCCCTGACCCCGCGATAGGCGGTCAACAGGCGCTTCGCCTTGGTCACGTTGAAGCTGCCGTCGGGCTCGAAGCACCAGGCGTTGAGGCAGACGGCCACGTCATAGGCGAACAGGTCCGTGCAGGCGAAATAGAAATCGATCACCCCGGACAAGCGCCCGTCCCGGAAGAACACGTTGTCGGGAAACAGATCCGCATGGATGACCCCGACGGGCAGGCCGCTCGGCCATTCCGCCTCGAGGACGTCCAGTTCCGCCGAAAGGTCCGCCGCCAGGCCGCCCTGCACCTCGTCGGCCTGGTCCTCGGAGCGGCCCAGCAGGAGCCGCCAGGAATCCACCGACAGATCGTTCATGCGGGCATCCGGGAAATCGACGCCGGCCAGGTGCATGTCGGCCAGGGCCCGGCCCACCTCGGCGCAGTGCTCGGGCGTGACGCGCCGCGGCCACATGCCGGCCAGGAAGGTGACGATGGCCGCCGGCCGGCCGCAAAGGCTGCGCAGGACCTCGCCGTCCCGGCCGTGCACCGGCACCGGGCAGGGAATGCACTTCTCCGCCAGGTGCTCCATGAGGCCAAGGAAGAACGGCAGGTCGTCGGGCTTCACCCGGCGCTCGTACAGGGTCAGGATGAACGGGCCTTGGGTGGTGGTGAGCAGGAAGTTGGAATTCTCGATGCCCTCCGCGATCCCCTTCAGGGAAAGCGCCTCGCCCAGATCGTACTGGGCGATGAACTGGACCAGGTCCTCGTCACCGACTTCCGTATAGACTGCCATGGGCCGTGTTTACGGAACCGGCGAGCGCCGCGCAAGCCCAGAGGGGCGGCGCCGTCCCCCGGGGGATGAGCCGCCATCCCTTGTGTCGGCGATCACAGACGCGCATTATGATGGCGCGTCATATGAACATGCTGTCGTCACAATGTCTGGGTAGCTTGGCGGCCTTATGAATGCGCTTCGGATAATCCTGCTGGTGGGTCTCGTCATCGCGCTGGGCGGCGGCCATGTGGCCGCGGCCCCGCCGCCGGCCGAACTGGCGGCCCGGCCCGCCGGCGACGAAAACCAAGACCAGCCCAACCGCACCGCCGGCCAACGCTGGCGCTCGGCGGAAAGCGTCAAGAAGATCCAGAAGTCCCTGGCCGACCTGGGCCTCTATCTGGGCCCCATCGACGGCCACCTGGATGACGAAACCCGCGGCGCCATCCGCGTCTACCAGCAGGGCGCCGGGTTGAAGGCCGACGGCAAGATCTCGCGCGACCTTCTCAATCTGTTGCAGAACGCGGTCGAGGTGCGGGCCCTGTTGAAACGTCTCGACCGGGTCCGGCGCTCGGGCAAGGACAAGGCCCGCGAAGCCCTGCTCAGCCATCCGGCGACCCGCGATCTGGTGCAGGTCAAAAACGCCGAGCGCGCCGACCCGACCCGCGACACCGCGAGCTGCTTCAAGGACCCGACCGTGCGCTGCCTCCTCGACGAGGCCTCGGAAAGCGTCAAGGCGGTGTTCCGGCCGGAACTCCGGGACTGGGCCTTGGGCGAGATCCTGGTCTCGCAAGCCCGCGCCGGGCTGACCGAGGAGGCCATGCTGACGGCGCGCCGCATACGCGACCCGCGCCTGATCATGGTGGCGCTTCGCGACATCGCCGAGGCCGAGGCCGCCGCCGGCATGTCCGGCGAGGCCCTGCAGGCGGTCCGCATCATCCCCGACATCGACAAGCGGGTCGAGGCGCTGGCGGCCATCGCCCGCATCCAGAACCGGCGCGGCGAGAAGGACTCGGCTCGGCTTTCGGTCATCCGCCTGCTTGACCTGCTGCCCGAGGTGTCCGACCACATCAAACGGCTTTCCTACCGGACCCGGGCCGCCGTGATCCTGGCCAGGGCCGGTGACTTGCCGGGCGCCAACAAGGAGATGGCCGCCGCCGAGGCCGAGGCCCGGGCTCGTACCGCGAAGGGCGAAAAAGGCATGGCGCTCCGCTATGTGGCTTCGGCGCTCGCCGACATGGAACGTCCGGCCGAGGCGCTGACCCTGCTCGACGACATCCCGTCGAAGTCGGAACGCACCTCGGTCTTGGTCAGCGCCGCCAATGCCCAGGCCCGGGCCGGCGACGCGGCGGCGGCGCTGGCCACGGCGGATACCATCGAGGCGGTGCGGTTCCGGACCGTGGTCCTCGGCCGCGTCGCCCTGGCGCAAGCCCAGAACGGCGACGCCGACGGCGCCGAGGCGACGCTGCAGGTGGCGCTGGCCGCCGTCGACAACATCAAGGTGCCGTTCGCCCGGTCCTACGCCATCAGCCGTATCGCGCTGGCCATGGTGCGCCTGGTCAAGCCGGCCGGGGAAGGCGCCCAGCAACCGGGCGAAGGGGACGCCGATGCGGACCAGGCGTTGACCCCACTGACCTACGAGAAGGCGGCGGCGACGGCCGGGCGAATCGACGACAACCGGCTCCGCGCGCAGACGCTCTAGGCCATCGCTGCGACCCAGCGCCGCGCCGGCGACGGCATCGGCGCCACCGCCACGGAGGCGCTGGCGGAAAACGCCACGGCGGAGATCATCAGCCGCCTGTCGCGCGTCTGGATGTTCGGGGAGATGGCGGAAAACCACGCCCGGCGACTGGACGCCGAGCCCGCCTGGACGGCCTTCGAGCGGGGCCTCAAGGCGGCGGCGGCCATCGACAACCCCTGGGGCCGCAGCCGGGCACTTTCGCGCATGGCCGTCACCCTGATCGAGCTGGTCGACCCGAAAGCCAGCCGCCTGAGCGGCGACGACGACTGACCTGTCCGGCCGGCGCGCCTCGCCTTGCCCGCACTCCGGGGGTCCACTACATTGGCCCCAAGAAACCAACGCAATGGAACGGGAGCACCGCCATGTCCGAACCGAACATCGCCCAGAAGGAACCTTACGCCGTCGACGTGGAGGAAGGCCGCCGCTACGCCTGGTGTGCCTGCGGCCATTCCAAGAGCCAGCCGTTCTGCGACGGCTCCCATTCCGCGACCGGATTCCTGCCGGTCATTTACGAGGCGACGAAGTCGGGAACCGTGTACTTCTGCGGCTGCAAGAACTCCCAGAAGCAACCGCTCTGCGACGGCACCCACAACGACCTCTGAGCGCGGGCGCAGCGGGGACCAGAACATGCGGGGCAATCCACGCCATAAGCTGACGACGGCGGCGCTCACCACGGCCGCCCTGCTCATGGTGGGCGGCTGCGAGACGGCGAAGGACACCTACGACTACGTCTCCTTGCTGTGGGAGGACCCGGTGGTCCTGCCCTGCCCCGACTACCGCATCCTCGCCGACGCCGCCCGGGTCCGTCAGTTCAAAGAGGGCGCCGGACGCGACCTTGTCGACATCGACGCGGAGGGCGTGATCGGCGATGTGCGCATGGGATGCATAACCCGCATCGACAAGAAGACCCGCAAGGGTTTCATGGAGGTGGAGGTGGCCGTCGCCTTTGCGGCCAAGCGGGGCCCGGCCAACCGGAGCCGACGGGTCGAACTCCCCTACTTCATTTCGGTCACCGACAACAAGCGGAACGTGCTCTACCGCGAGGAATTCAAGGTCCGGGCGTCGTTCCCGGGCAACCAGAGCCAGCTCCAGTTCCTGGGCGAGACGGTGAAACTGGAATTGCCGCTGAGCTCGAAGATCACCAGCCGCGACTACCTGGTGTTCGCCGGTTTCATGCTGACCCGCGACCAGTTGCAGTTGAACCGGCGCCTCAAGGACCGCAAGTAGCGGGCCGATTGCTGGCCCACCATAGAGACCACCTATATCGGACATTCAAAGGCCGTATCAGGCCGCCGGTTGACCCCTTAATGGGGTCGTGGGATAGTGAATTCAAGACGCAGGCAAACCAGTTGACCGCTGCGGGAGAGATCGGCGGGTCCGGGCCATCGGCCCAGACCGGCGCCGGCGCCGAAGGAGCAACCGCCCCGGAAACTCTCAGGCACACGGACCGCAGCGGGATGGGACTCTGGAAAGCGGGTGTGGGCGCCGGCAAAGCGATGGTCCGGCCGTTCATGACCCCACCGAAGATGAAAACCGGGCCGCGCGCCCAACCGGCCTTCGGGCCGAAGCGCAGGCCGATCAGCCGCTAGGGACCAAGGCGCGGCCGGGTGAATCTTTCAGGTACCGAGACAGAGGGGGCGCTTCGAGCCGGTCCGCGGGATCATTCCCCGGTCGGCAGCGAGGCGGCCCTGAAGCTGTTGGTGGAGGTACCGATGACCGAGACCCAAAACGCCGCGGAAGACCTCAAGCAGGTTCCCCTGGACGCTCTGCACCGCGAACTGGGCGCGCGCATGGTGCCCTTCGCCGGCTACGCCATGCCGGTCCAGTACACGGCCGGGATCATCGCCGAGCACAACCAGACCCGGGACGCCGCATCCCTGTTCGACGTCTCCCACATGGGCCAGGTGCGCATTCACGGCGATGGCGCCGCGAAGGCCCTGGAAAGCCTGGTGCCCGGCAATATCGACGGCCTTTCGCCTGGCCGCATGCGCTACACCATGCTGACCCGCGACGACGGCGGCATCATCGACGACCTGATGGTGACCCGCGAAGACGCCGGCCTGTTCGTGGTCGTCAACGCGTCGCGCTTCGATGTGGATTTCCCGCATATCACCGGGGCACTCGGCGGCGATTTCGAGATCGAGCACCTGGCCGACCGGGCCCTATTGGCCCTGCAGGGGCCGAAGGCCGCGGAAGCCCTTACGGAGCTGGCGCCGGCGGCTGGTTCCATGCCCTTCATGTCGGCGCTCGCCGCGGATGTGGGCGGCATTTCCGCGCTGGTCAACCGCTGCGGCTACACCGGCGAGGACGGTTACGAGATTTCCGTCGCCGCCGCCGACGCCGAGGCCCTGGCCGGCAAGCTGCTGGCCGACGCGCGGGTCGAGGCGGCCGGGCTCGGGGCCCGCGACACGCTCAGGCTGGAGGCCGGGCTCTGCCTCTACGGCCAGGACATCGACGAGACCACCACCCCCATCGAAGCCGGCCTCAACTGGACCGTGCCGAAGCGGCGCCGCGAGGAAGGCGGCTTCCCCGGCGCCGACGTCATCGTCAAGCAATGGACCGACGGCGCCGACAAGAAACTGGTCGGCATCAAGCCGGAAGGCCGGGCCCCGGCCCGCACCGGCACGGCCATTTCATTGCCCGGCGGGGAAGCCGCCGGAACCATCACCAGCGGCGCCTTCGGGCCCACCGTCGGGGGCCCCGTGGCCATGGGCTACGTGCCCGCATCGGCGGCGGAACCGGGCACCGAGCTGGAACTGGACGTGCGCGGCAAGGCCGTGCCGGCCACCGTGGCGGCGCTGCCCTTCGCGCCGCATCGTTATTTCAAGGGTTGAAGAACTAAATTAAGGGAGAGCATCGATGACCACCAAATATTCCGAAGACCATGAATGGATCACCATGGACGGCGACGTCGGCACCATCGGCATCACCGACCACGCGCAATCGCAACTGGGCGACATCGTGTTCGTCGAACTGCCGCAGGTGGGCGCCACCGTGGAGGCCGGCGGCGAGGCCGGCGTGGTCGAATCCGTGAAGGCGGCGAGCGAGCTCTATTCGCCCGTCTCCGGCGAGATCACCGAGGCCAACGAGGCGCTGGAGGCGGAGCCCAGCCTGGCCAACACGGACCCCACCGGCGAGGGCTGGTTCTTCAAGGTCAAGCTGTCGGACACCAGCGAACTGGACGGCCTCATGGACGAGGCCGCCTACAAGGAGTTCTGCGCCGACTAAACGGAAGGCGGCGGTATTTCACGAAGTCCGCCGGCGCCTCGGGCCCGGCCGGCGGCGAGCGGAGAGCGGAGTCTTTGCCATGACCAAAACACTCGAGCAACTGGAACAGCGCGATGCCTTCATCGGCCGCCACATCGGCCCCCTGGAGGCGGACATCGCCGAAATGCTGGCAACCATCGGCGTCGGCAGCCTCGACGAGCTCATCGAGAAGGCCGTGCCGGCCGGTATCCGCAACGACACCGGGCTCGACGCCCCGCCCATGACCGAAGACCAGGTTTTGGCGGAGATCCGCGCCATGGCGGACCGGAACCGGGTGATGAAGTCGTTCATCGGCATGGGTTACCACGGCACCCACCTGCCGCCGGTGATCCTCCGCAACCTGCTTGAGAACCCGGGCTGGTACACGGCCTACACCCCCTATCAGGCGGAGATCTCCCAGGGCCGCATGGAGGCCCTGCTCAACTACCAGCAGATGATCATCGACCTGACGGGCATGGAACTGGCCAATTCCTCGCTCTTGGACGAGGGAACCGCCGCGGCGGAGGCCATGACGCTGATGAAACGGGTCGGCAAGAACAAGAACGACACCCTGTTCGTCGCCGCCGATTGCCACCCGCAGACCATCGCCATCATCGAGACCCGGGCCCGGCCGCTGGGCTACCAGGTGGTGGTCGGCGATCCGGCAAGTGACTTGAAGGCCGAAGACGTTTTCGGCGTGGTCCTCCAGTATCCGGCCACGGACGGTAGCGTCATCGACCATCGCGCTCTCGTCGAACAGGTGCACGAAGCCGGCGCCCTGGTCACCGTCTGCGCCGATCCCTTGAGTCTCGTTCTCTTGACGCCGCCGGGCGAGTGGGGCGCCGACGTGGTCGTCGGCTCGGCCCAGCGCTTCGGCGTGCCCATGGGCTTCGGCGGCCCGCACGCCGGCTACATGGCGACCCGTGACGCTTACAAGCGCTCCATGCCGGGCCGGCTGATCGGCGTCTCCATCGACGCCCAGGGCAACCGAGCGCTGCGCATGGCCCTGCAGACCCGCGAACAGCACATCCGCCGCGACAAGGCCACATCGAACATCTGCACGGCGCAGGTTCTGCTGGCCAACATCGCCGGCATGTACGCCGTCTATCACGGCCCGGACGGCCTCCAGGCCATCGCCGGACGGGTCCACCGGCTAGCCGCCATCCTCGCCGCCGGGCTGAAGAAACTGGGCGTCGGCGTCGAGACGGAGGCCTTCTTCGACACCATCACCGTGGCCGTGGACGATGCCGAAGCGGCCCACGCCCGGGCCGTCGCCGCCGGCATGAACCTGATGCCCGTGGACGGCGGCCACGTGGGCGTCGCCATGGACGAAACGACGACGGCCGCCGACGTCGAGGCACTCTGGCAGGTGATTTCCGGCCAGGACGACACCGGCCTTTCCATCGCCGATTTCGACGACCCGGCCAACGAGACCCTGCCGGACGGGCTCAGGCGCACCTCGGCGATCCTCGATCATCCGGTGTTCAACACCTACCACTCGGAAACCGCCATGATGCGCTACATGCGCGAACTGGAGGACAAGGACCTAGCCCTGAACCGGGCCATGATCCCGCTCGGGTCGTGCACCATGAAGCTCAACGCGGCGGCCGAGATGATCCCCGTCACCTGGCCCGAGTTCGGCAACCTGCATCCCTTCGCGCCCCTGGATCAGGCCGAGGGTTCGCTGGCGTTGATCCGTGAACTGGAAGAGATGCTGGTGACCATCACCGGCTACGACGCCGTCTCCCTGCAGCCCAACGCCGGATCGCAGGGCGAGTACGCGGGGCTTCTCTGCATCGCCAAGTACCACGAGAGCAACGGCCAGGGGCACCGCGACATCTGCCTGATCCCGTCCAGCGCGCACGGCACCAACCCGGCCAGCGCCGTGATGGCCGGCATGAAGGTGGTGGTGGTGGCCTGCGACGACGCCGGCAACATCGACATGGACGACCTGAAGGAAAAGGCGGAAGCCCATTCGGAAAACCTGGCCGCCATCATGATCACGTACCCCTCCACCCACGGGGTCTTCGAGGAGACGGTGCGCGAGGTCTGCCAGTTGATCCACGATCACGGCGGCCAGGTCTATATCGACGGCGCCAACCTGCAGGCCATGGTCGGCATCTGCCAGCCCGGCGAGTTCGGCGGCGACGTCTCGCACCTGAACCTGCACAAGACCTTCTGCATCCCGCACGGCGGCGGCGGCCCGGGCGTCGGACCCATCGGGGTCAAGGCGCACCTGGCGCCCTACCTGCCGAACCACCCGGTGGTCGGCGACGCCGGCCCGGAGACGGGCCTCGGCGCCATCGCGGCGGCGCCCTGGGGATCGGCCTCGATCCTGCCCATCTCCTGGAGCTACATCAAACTCATGGGCGGCGAGGGGCTATTGAAGGCGACCCAGGTGGCGATCCTCGCCGCCAACTACATCGCCAAGCGCCTCGAGAACCATTACGAGACCCTGTACAAGGGCACCAACGGCTTCGTCGCCCACGAATGCATCCTCGATACCCGCCCGGTCCAGGACAACGCCGGCCTGACGGTGGACGACATCGCGAAACGGATGATCGACTACGGCTTCCACGCGCCGACCATGTCGTGGCCGGTGGCCGGCACCCTGATGGTGGAACCGACGGAATCGGAGCCGAAGGAGGAACTGGACCGCATCTGCGACGCCATGATCGCCATCGCCGGCGAGGCCAAGCGGGTCGCCGCCGGGGAATGGCCGGCGGACGACAACCCCCTGGTCAACTCGCCGCACACGGCCGCCGTGGTCACCGCCGACGAATGGAAGCACCCCTACTCAAGGGCCACCGCCGCCTATCCGGTGGAGACGCTTAGGCGCTCCAAGTACTGGTCGCCGGTGGGCCGGGTGGACAACGTCTACGGCGACCGCAACCTGGTTTGCGCCTGCCCGCCGCTGGAGGATTACATGGAGGCGGCGGAATAACCGCACGGCCGAGACACACGCGCGGCGTGAGGCATGGGGATGGCTGGGTTGGCCATGCCGATGTGTCTTGCCAGCTTTCGCCAGGAACTAGGCTCACGACCAATCCACCAGCAGGCTCACCTCGCCGATGATGCCGCCCGCATAATCGTTGACTCGGACCTTCAGCTTGTAGCCCTTGGGCCGGCCGTGGGCCCGCCGGTCCGCCGGCCCGCGACGTCAGTTCAGCGGAACGTTGAACCCGCCGCCGATGGCCCCGCCGATGCTCAATTCGAACCCGCCCAGTGACTTGCTCTTGGTCACGTCCACATCACCGAAAAGGTCCGCCACGGTCTTCTTCTCATACTTGCCGGCAAGCGGCGTCAGGGAAATGCCGCCGAAGCCGCCGGAGCCGAAATTGATGTGGAGGGGGCCGAAGACGTCGATGCTGGCGCCCCAATTGAAGACGTCGTTGAGGCCCCAGTCCGTGCGGCCGTCCCAAAAGGCCCAGCCCAGCGTCAACCCCACGTCCGCGTTGAGGATCACGGTGCTGATGTCGAAGACGGAACCGTCGTCGCCCGACTTGTTCTTGGAGATGCTCTTGGCGTAGCTGATGGACGGCAGGGTCAGCGAGTGGTTCTTGTCGAAGTCGGTGGCGAAACCGATGCCGATGGAAAAGCCGTTGAGCTTGCCGGGCAGCGGTGGGGTGACGCCCAGTTCGAAGGACATCTGATGGACCGGCGCCGCCGCATGGGCCGTCGAGACGGGATTGAGCATCCGCCAGATGCTGGGGTCCAGCGACGCGAACATGCTCTTCAGGCCTGTTCCCTTCAGGGCCTTGGCGATCCTGTTGCCGTCGCCCGAACAGATGATCTTCGGGTTCGTGAACACGGCCATGATCTTCTTCCGGGACTTGATCACGGTCTCGGCGATTTCCGCCATCTTGCGGATCTCGTCGGGGTTCTTGACGGCCAGATCCTTGACCTGTTTGACGATCTCGGAAAGTTTCGCCTTCCTCATCAGCTTCCGTTGTTCTTTCTGAAGCTGTTCGCCCTGGTTCTCGATGAACCTGAGCACCGCCCGGGCGCCGGGGATGGCATCGATGTGAACCGCCCCGGGATTGCCGGAGGCTCCAACTTCTGAGAAGAAGGAGCCATGATGAGCAAGACGACGAACAAGTTTTCCCCGGAGGTTCGGGACCGGGCGATCCGTTTGGTGCTGGATCACGAAGG
>Ga0209568_1000762_pt1 | contig 11574 bp, 4 predicted proteins | sample WorMetOlspDAHAB2_FD_187406 | JGI IMG/M metagenome (GOLD analysis project Ga0209568, IMG submission 187406) | Marine gutless worms symbiont microbial communities from Max Planck institute for Marine Microbiology, Germany - Olavius sp. DAHAB.2... ...
AAATAAATTTAAACTGATTTATATAGCGCCATAAGGTTGTAACACCAGAGGCGCTGGACAATGTGTGTGAACATCTTGTCCAACGTTGCACACGACAGTGCAGCGGCTGGGATTTGAACCCGCAACCTTTCAGTCGCAAGTCCAATGCCCTATCCACTGCGCCACCGAGTGTTTCATGTACATTCTTAGACTGTCATGTCTTGTATCTTTTGTTACTACACAGTATCGTGTGAAAGGAAATAAATATACTGTATTTTGATAAGCATTTGCTACAATATTAGCTCGTATTGCATCTTTTCAGCATGATCGTTATAACATAGTAAGACTTGTGTGAAGATAATCAATGCATAGCAGTAATCATTTCTCAGCACAAATTTGACCAAAAATCAGTTTCAAGGGTTCACCACCATGGAGTATAAAATGTCAAAATCAGCACATAGAAACCATTATGTTGCTGTTCCTGCCAATAATAATGTTTACGTTGCTTTTATTTTGTCAGAAACACTGTGAGAATTGATTTAACTCAATGAAGAATGCAGTGTCAGTTTTGAAGCGACTGCCTGCTCTTGGATCAAGTCTACCAACTTGAACCATGAGCCCGCCATTAGGTTCCTGTCATCTCTGCCCACCATAGCATTAATATTACTCTGCTCAAAAGCAGATAGTTGTTTCATGATGCCACAGAGGGAATCAGCAAGTCAGCATGCAAGGCACTGCAATGTGGGTGTGAAGCCACATATCAAAGCCATAGATCCTGTGGCTGTCATGAGAAAAAAAACGTAACATTTTTTGATGTCATCAACACCAAAAGTTGTGATTTTATTGTTTAACCAATGAGTATGTCTCTGATATTTATATTACTCAGTGTTCTGTATGTGTAGCTCGAATGGGATCCCAGATTATTATTCCACATCGAGGTGATGCATACTTTGCAAAGGACTTGAAGGTGGCTGGAGAACTTGGACAGATACTGTTTCTGGTAATGTTCTGCATTCAGTAGTCTACTTGTTCATTTGTATCAATGCAGTGTTTTCAGACTACAATTCCCATAGAAGTTTGCAAATGCTGGCGTAATGTATTTCCTCAGTGACTCTCCTTAAAACCAGTGATGTTAATAAGGCCATTAGTATCAAGGCCATTGGCATTGATACCTAAGTCCAAGGCCAAGGCCAAGGCCGAGTGTTTGCAAGAGCAAGACAAACCACCCCCAGTGTAACATAGCATTTTAACTACGAAAGTTAAACATACATTGCAATAGTATTTAAATATAGTCATCATTAAAATGTAAATATCCTAGGCATCATCTGCAGTTTATATCCCACTGTTACAAGCCAGAAGCACCAGCATTTCCATTGTGTCATCCGACAGGCGAGCCCGATTTGGCCGCATTAGCAGGCTGCTCTTCGAGAACACCCTATGGTGCGGACGAGGCAGGTATGCAGAAAAGAAACTCGAAGAGCGACTTGAGAAGTGGATACTGATCACAGAGTGTTGACAGTGGCAGGAGATCAGTGAGTGAGTGAGTGAGTGTGTAGAGTTTAACGCCCCACTCGACACAATATAGGTCATTTCGGAGGCAGAAAAGGGAAGATTCAGCTTACAGTGACCATTGTCTAGCCCTGAGTGATGTCATTGGCTTCCGCAAACTGTTCCAGAATCGAAATATTACTACTACTCGGCCCACTCGCATTTAAATGGATCTGACTAATGACCAACTTCGCTGCATCAAAGTAATAAAGACTATTAACAATTTACTGTACATTTCGTCATTTTGGCCTTTCCATTTATTACTCCAAGGACCAAACCAAGTACTAGCCCCCAAGGCCAAGGCCGCAATTTATAGGTTTTAAGGCCAGGCCAAGGAATAGCATCACTGCTTAAAACATGCTAGAGCACCCCAAACATGATATTACCTTGATTACATCACTACTGTCATACTGTTTAAGAAAAGAGATTATTTTGTAATTATTTCATTTTCATGCTGACTGAACAGTTTGCTGTGCTGACAGTTTCAGTATACCGATGCAGATAGAATACGTACTAGATGGTAACTTATACCTGTATGTTAGATATATTTTTAAACTGTATCAGTATCATGTTATGGTATTTGACAGCCTGATGTTTGTTAATATAGCCGTATCATTTGCGTGATGAAGACGCCATCAGAAAGTGTATGAAATACTCAAATGTCGTCATCAACTTAGTTGGTCGAGACTATGAGACTCGGTATGTTATTGCTTACTAGATGTTAACCTCATGACATGTTAGTGTAACCCCCTTATATTTAATGCTGATGTGGTCTTCTTTGGCCAATATATTAACATTTTGATTGGGAAGGAGCTTGTTATTTTGATAAATGGTGCTGAATTTTGGCAGTGATACTGTTATCTAACCAGTTCACTGTGTATTTGATCTCAATCTTGTGTACACTGATAAATAAATGCTCATGCTATTGATCATTGTCAAAGCTGTTGATCACTGGAGAAAGCAGTTAACTGTGCCAATTTTGAGAAATTGAAGGACATTATGTGAACATGTGCTAAATTAAACCAGCTTTTTAAAAAGCTATCATCAGATTACGCATCTGTGATGTCGACATACCGTCATCTGTCATGCTCCAATAAAGTCTTGTTTAGTCTGGTTGTCCTTGAAAATAGTCGTGAAATGGTCACTTTTTGTGTGTTGCACAAATTTTGCATGTAATTCATTTTATGTTTGAAGTGTAATTGTAGGCCTACATTAATCATGAACCAGCTTAAATCTTGAATTTGTTTGCTGTCTGTGTTTAGTCCCTGTAAACAAAGCATGAAAATGGTGACATGTTAATAGCAAGCATTTTGCTGCATTTCGCAGGAACTTCACTTTTGACGGTGTTCACGTGGAAGGCGCCCAGCGTTTGGCGCGCATTGCTCGGGAGAGCGGTGTTGAGAAGTTCATTCACGTGTCGCACTTGAATGCACAGCCTCATCCAGTACCAAAGTATGTGAAGGGAGGATCAAAGTACTTAAAGTCAAAGGTATGCTAGTTGTTTTGAATTTCTGATATTATCAATGCATTTAAAAAGTACTCTAGACAGTCTGCCAAAAAGTGGTTTCAGTGAGGTTAAAAAGTATGTTGTACTAAACTACAGATATGAAATGTTTTCAGTGATCAAGTATAAAGTTTCAATTACAGTAATGCGTTTGGGTTAGATCCAGAAAAAAACAAGGGGTTCACAGGTAATGATCAGATACAAAGCTTCAAAATATAATTGAAAAAATATGCATTTGTTTCTTTTAATAAGTGTCCAGATAGCCCAAGTTTACCCTATGAATGGGCACATAAAGAACCTGCTGGATCTGCCACTGTAAGAGAATGTCAGCGTGATATTACAGAATTAGGATGATAAAAGTAGTAGGCTGATTCTGTGTTCAATTGTGACAAACAGCACTGCCAGTTTTTGATGCAGGAATGCCATTTTTTGTATGCTGTTTATGATTCTTGCAGTTAAGTGTGTTGTTTTTTGTAGTACTATTCTGAGCTGGCTGTTCAAGAGGAATTTCCAGAGGCAACTGTCATTCGCGCTGCTGATGTCTGGGGAGAGGAGGATCGCTTTCTCGGCTATTACGGAAGCTGGCGTATGTCTGTTTATGTTTACAGTGAAGATCACTTGTACCCAAGTCTGTACAGGGTGTTTGAAAAAAATAATGCAGTTATGTTGTGGTCCCAAAATGGTTTCAGTTTTCAGAAATCAGCACGTTAAAATCATCAGTTTGTTATATTGCTGGCAAGTGGCGCTGTTGACAAATTTTACGGGGACACGTCTACACCATGTTTCATAAAATTGGGACCCCTTTGTATTTTTTCAATAACATTTTCGAATGTTGATCGATTTGAACGAAAATTACATCACTGTATTCTTTGGGAAATTTGTGATTTGCTATTGCATATTGTTAAAACATTCTTTGTATTTATGTAATATATTTGCACTTACAAAATGATGCACATAACACGCATTGTATTCAACAAAGCAAGCAGCTTTTACTGAAGAAAACAATAGTATTTCAAAGAGTTGGGTCTGAAAATTCCGATACAAAAAATCAGAAATGATAAATGTTCACATCTTGTGTTCAGACTGTCTTCCACCAGCAGCCACACACGCTTAAAGTCTCTTTCGCCATGCTCCAACTGCTGTATCAATTATGTGATCTTGCAATCTTGTTGGCTTCTGTTAATTTGTGTGCATGATGTTTTTAAAGGCATTTCGGATGCAAATCGCTTTAGATGATTCTGTTAACTGACGTCAATGAGATGCCTTCTAACTAGCAATCTGTCGCTGAGTTCTGAGGATATTTGGCCCATTATCTTGGCTCAGAACCAGGTCATCAGCTTTGTCGATTTTATCAGCAACATGCGCAGTGCGTGGACGACCGCTTCCTGGGTCCAATCGCCTGTCAACAGTAGGCTATCAGTATCGTCGATTTTACGGATCAATTTCTTCAAACCACCTACTGTTACTGTAAAGACCACTGCTGTTTTCTTGTGAACATTCTCATATATCTGTTATTGATATTGGCCCACAAGGTAAAATCTTATTGAAAATATACAAAGGGGTCCCGATTTTATGAAACACGGTGTACAAACGTTGGGTCATTCAGTGAGGTCCAAAGTTCCAGGGATGCTGTGAAACTTGGTTACAATTGACTGCAATTTTTGGAGCCTTTGATGCAGATCACAAATTGTGAACTAATGAGATATCAGAAAAGTTTGTGTGTGCATGCAGATCTGTAGTTCTTTCGTTATACATGTGAATCATTGAATGTTCGATATCGCTAGTGAAGTGGTGTCTTGTTGTTCGTACAGTTATTGCCTATGGTAAGATGTTTAGTTATATTGTACTGTTAATATATTTTACTTATTTTATGCTTACACACTGTATTGTGTCTTGGTTATGCTATCCATTTCACCTGCGACTCATGCTTTTGAGATTTACTGCACGGTGATTCCTAATTAGCGGACCTCTTTGCTTAAAGTAGTATAGCTCTGCTACTAAACATTATTTCTACGCGATTTTTTTTTACATCGTATCATTCTGATTATACCACTTAATTGCTCATAAGTGACTGACATTGAATCAAATACGTTGTCAAGTTGCGTGAGTGCGTATGTGTTGGCACGGGGCAAACTCGACCAGCGAGTGATTGACACTACAGTCACGCAGTGGTGAACTCGTCTTTGAGTGTGTGTTAAGGCGAAAGGCGGACACTTTGAATACAGCTGTACTAATACATTGTGATTAACCTGCATGTGTAGTGTTGTTATGTGCATTTGAGGCTTTACCATAATCGTGTTGCAGAACTGCTTTTGTACAGTTTATTTCAATGGAGTGCGCAACATGCATTTGTTTTCACAAGTCCACGTGCAATGCGTCCATCGTGAAAGTGTGGTGGGAAATATTTCCCACATTGTGGCAGTGTGGTGCAACTATACCCAGGGTTTCGTAAAATTTGGCTGCATAATTTAAAAATACACAGTAATAAAGCGTCCGATCATTATGAATCACTGTGTAGTGTGTACTGTACATTTGTGTGCAGCACCGTGCAGCATATGTGAACAGTTAACATTTTGATTATGTTTTAGAAAGACGGATCTTTAATACAATGCCGTTGTATAAGAGGGGAACCGAGACAATCAGGAGACCTATCTATGTAAGTCTGTAATGATAAATTTTTCTGGCTTTACTGTTATAATAGTGCAACATTATCATTGTCGTTGTCGTTGACGCACTTTAACAGTGCAGTAATTAATAATGCCACTGTACTACAGTGTACAGGTGGCCCAAAAATTTAAGCCACTCCCACGAATCATTATTAAATTGTATCAAAACCCTCATTAAGGCTAGATTTTTCATAGAATATGATAAGTCTGTATTAAATATTCTATATGTGACCTAATTAATGATGTCATCACTTGCTGTGTTTGAAGCAGTGATACGGATAAACTAGACACATTGATAAAATCATGTTTGAAAACAAAAAAGAGAGAAAATATGCAAACAAAAGACATTTTTACATAAATCCCCATCTAAAAGATCGTTTAGACATAGAATTCACAGCTTGCTAAGGCGAGCTGATGCCAGAGGAAGTGCCAACATCATTTACCATATCAGGCACATATTGCTAGTTTGAGGGTGAGGCATTGTTATTGAGGTCGGAAAGTAGGTCACACAAAGAATATCTAATACCAATGAGTAATAGTATAGTGCTTGATTCATACTTTAATTTGACAAATCTGATCTCATTGACAGTTTTAGGATTTACCCCTTTTTTATAATTTGGTAGTGGCTTACTTTTTTGGGCCACCCTGTATGTGATTTTGTTAAGTTTATGACAATAATAATAATAATAATAATAAAACGCTTTGAATTGAATGTTAATGCTGACATCTGATGTTGCTGTATCTCTGGTTTCAGTCCATGCCTACCCGACCAAAGAAGTATACGCATTTTTCTCCATCCTTCCCGTTTTTCGTGACCTTTTTCATTTCCAGTCCTTTCTATTACTTGTCTTTCCTTTTCGTTCCCATTAAATCAATGGAAATGCATTATCGTATGCTGCATGAGGCAGTACATTCATAACATCACGGCTCATCCATTGCTGTTTTATTGCAGCAATAATAGTTAAAATATGGGTAGTCTGAGTGAAGAACTTTCAGTTTTGCTCTCCCCCTCACCTCCAGTTGACAACATCTAAAGTTATGGTGATTGTCTGGAGGTTAACAGGGAATATAATCATAACTGTTTTATATATTGCCAGCGTGATACCTCTTCAATAGGCACAGTTAACAGAAACAGTTCACACAGCCCGGTTGGGCCTTGAGTTTGTCTTTTTGTGTTTTTTTTTAGGTTGCATGATTTATCATTATGTTGGTGTATGTTTTGTTTTACCTTGGACAGTTGAGTCATTTCCCTTCATGTTGTGGCGCTGGCGTAACAAACTTAAATGAGCCCCCTTAGAGCTTTTTGCACCCTCCTTGTCGCTGCGGGTTAGGAGCTGGCTCCATCCCTTTCAGGGCCATCGTAAACAAAAAGCAATGCGAGATGAGTGGGTTATTTATATCGCTGGTCATCCACTACTGAATAGCAGATATACAAGACTCCCAGGGTGTTTCTATTTCCCAAAACGCAAACTATTACTTCTAAAGGCACGATATAGCCTTACTGTGCTGAAAGTGCTGTTAAACTCCAATCAGTCAATCATTCATTTTAGTTTTGCTGTTCCAAAAGCAAACACTAGAAAATTAGGAGCTAGATGTTTTGTGTTGTTCTGATGCATTTTGTGCAAAGTTGTCACTGTTTACATATAGCATATAGTAGCTTCACTCAAATTCTTATTTGCTGTAGTGTAATCCATCATTGCAGTGAGCCTGCATCAACTTGTGAACTGTGTTGATACAGTGTAGTGATGTTGCCCGAGGCATCGTCAGTGCTGTTCAGGACCCATCAGCTGCTGGTCAAACATATGAGTTTTATGGGCAAGTTAACTCTTCTATTTATTTATTTACACCTTGTGCTGGCTAATATGAAAAAGGTGTGTATACAGTACTTAGTTTTTTGTGACTTTCTGCCTTAATAAGCGCTCCTCCTGCTGTTACTCTGCGCATACAGTCTGGAACAGTATATCGGCAGCCATTCTGTTCAGTGACAGCAAATTTGGTTTTGAATAGCGTTTTAGGACATTATTTGATAATTGCTTTTATCCAGCCAAATTTACTGTCTGTTGAGCATTTCTAAGTGACGTAAATGGCACTACATAGTGCCAGTTATTATGAGTATTACTGTTATTATATTTGTTGAAAATCAATGACTATATTTCGGTAAGGATTAATCGATGTTCAGCAGTTTAGCATCTCTTGGTCTGATGAAGCATATGATCTGAAGTGTCTTGTGAATTTTTTTGGCCTCATTTGTGCTTTCATTCACTAATCTGCAGTGGAATACAAGTACTACAGGGTGCATGTGCTTCTTTCAGTAAAGTAATGAAAGTCAGCTTTTTTCCAATTCAAATAGTGTATAAACTGCTGTATTGCATGGATATTTGTATTTGGTGAAATTTCATATCAGTAGTCACGTGCAAGCCAAAATAAGTGTTGCTATGTACTACGTGTATGTTTGCAGGCCAAAGGCGTACTATTTGTGCGACTTGATCGACTACTTCTACCGATGCATGCGATGGGATAAAATCATTACCAGCTACATCAATCCGGTGTACATGTATGTTTTTTCATTGTATAAAAAAGCCTTTATTGCTTTCGGATGCAATTTTTGCTGTATTTTTGTGTCTGAATTGCAACCAGGTTTTGGTTTAGTATTATATAGTTTAGTCAGTAGCCACGCTGTTACTGAGAATGGATATATGGTCTCTAATTTGAAGCTTATTGTTTCACTTTCATGGAAACTTTGCCACTAGAATGCAAAGGTCTGCAATATGATGTGAAATGTCGTGACACTATTGATGCACAGAAATTAGTATTCATTTCATGTTGCTTGGTGGCATAGTGGTGTTAAGGGCATTGGCAAGTCATTCTTACACACATCAGCAAGCTGTACAATTTGGTACCAGCGTAAACTGGAAGGTAAACAGGCACACCATCAGACACACAGACTGAGGTCAGTGCTTGCCCGTGGCCATTTGTTTGGAAAGGATTTTACTTTTTACCTTGTGTTGAAGACGTATAGCATCATCAGCATTGAGGATTATATTATACCAACTTTATTAATGCGAGATCTTCCCTTTATTGTTGTTTGGTGATTGTGGATGGGTTTTTTGTAGAATGAAAGTGAAAATCATACACAGGTTCTCGTTTTACCCGAATATAGGAGTGGATATGCTCTCTAGAGTAAGTTTTTTATGTTATATAATTTTAATAGCAGTTAAACAACAGTTTCTTCTTGCACATTTTTACACCTTTTTAAACTCCTTTTTAACATCTTTTTCCCATCCTTTTCTTTATTCCTTTCTTGAACTGAGGAAACTGGTAGTATGTTTACTGTACCACAGCAGAAACAGAGCAGTGGCATAGGATGATGATGAACAGCTAAAACATTGAATGGATTATTAAGAGCTGGAAGATGCAAAACTGAGGTATACTACAAAAAACTTGGGTGGTGGAAAAGGGATATGAAAATAATTTTCTGTATGGTACAGTACTCGCTGTGGAGAACAGTCTGATTGATACTTGCAAAAGTTACTAAGTGTGAAGTAAACAGTTAAAACGTGATCTTATCTCTGCTTTATCGGTGTTTCGTGTCCAGTGTAAGATGGAACTCTGGCAATCTTGTATATCGGTTTTGTGTTAGAAAATTCGGATGGTTTTAAAAGACTAACAATATTTACTTGAATTGACACAGGCATGTCACGTCGGCCACACGATAAGACAGATGGATTTTCTGTTCGTGTACAGTGTGTCCATCATTTGGAAAATTTAAGTCATGTCAGTAGCTTATGTCTGCCTATTGCATCATCAACAAAAAATTTCTTGTGCACCTACTACACGAAGAATGTAGGTGCCTATTGTCCACGACCATGAGCAAGACAACAGTAAAACATTCTGAGGATAAAACAAAATGAGGGTTTACTGAAAATGTCTCTAAAATGTGCATTTAAAAGCCAGACAGAAAAGGAATGAATTTTTAAATTTTTATTGCAGTGTTTTTACCTGTAAATAAATGGTGCAGTACTAATATGTCATCAGGTTAAGGGGAGAGCAAACAGTGGAGTGCTGTTTCGTTTGTAGGAATGTGTCAGCGATGACATTGCCTACCTGCCAAACCTGGCTGACTTGGGAGTGTACAACCTCAAGCCTATTGAAGAGCGAGCCTGGTACTATCTGCTGCGGTTTCGAAAGTACAACCACTATGAGCCATTGGTCGGAGAATTTCCGGTGCCTGAGCATCCACCTTGCATTCAGTTTTGACTGAGTACAGCGCAGCGCTCGTATACCTTTCGATGTTTGCGACTGTCAACCACACATCCACTCCTCGTCGTTGTCATAGTGCTAGAAGCATTCTTAGTGAACCTGGTAACTAGTTTTCAGTTTAGTGAGGGTGTAAAGCTTCTGTAATTAAGGTGGGAAATGAATGAATACTTGTGATCTTGTTTGTGTATAAGTTTTTTTTTCTCAGAATGTATTAACAAGACGGTTGAATGCGTAATGCGTTTATTTATTTTAAACAATTCTATACACCACAACACATGAATGAGTTGAAGAGAATCTTGGTAGTCTTGCTAGGCAGAAATACTGGATCACAGAGCAAAGTTCATATACACGTTGCTGTTACTTCCGCGCCGTTTGCGTTGCCAGCAACGTGCTTCGTTTCTGTTCCAGCAAACATGAAATCTGCCATTAGTTGGTAAATTGAGATTATCAGTGTAAGCTAAATTGCACATTAAAGACCAGCATGCGCATTACACCATGCCACGTTTTTTACTTTTCTAGATGTAGTACATCCAGAAATGTTAATATGAACAGACTTTGCAGGATTTATTGTGTAAGGTTAATTAATCGAATCGAGTTTATAAAAGTAACATGCAGCACACGCTAACTCGATGAATAAAATGTTATAAAGGTGTGACAGTTAGCGGCTTTTCTATTTAATTGTCTTGCCAGTTGAACTGCTTTTCCCTTGGTGTAGTTTCACAAGCCAGATGGCGTCCAACGACGTACATAAAAACACCGAAGACCAGAAACTGAGCCACAACCAGAAACGTGATGCAGTAGAGACAATGATGTTGGCCCAGGCACTATAAGAAATATACGAGTGTAGTAGCACATTGGGACATCGCACTAGCACATCGCACTAGAAAAACAGCATAACTAAAAAGGTGAGCGTGACATTGCTCAGGATCAAGCATTACGCGAGCCAGTGAGTATTGAGTTTAACGCCCCACCCGACACAATATAGGTCATTTTGGAGTGCTGCAAAAATAATATCACATTTCTGTATACTTTTTTTGAACGTTTTCACATCTGTAACTGTCAATTGAGGTCGGACGAGGTAGTCATTAAGACTGCGATAACGCTATATCTATTCTCGGCTTAGCGTCGACAGATGAATGAAGTAAACAGCATCGAGCAGATAATGCAGCAGTGTTGAGGTTTCTGACCTGCTGACTGAAGCGCAGCGACGACGCTCGGTGTGCATTGCGACCTGCTGGAACGCTCGTCGCGGAGTCGGTGGCTTCGTCCAGTGCGTCAAATATGTTCAGGTTCTTTACGATCTCGTAAATCTGGTCGCATTAAAACAACCGTAAATCGATGCTGTCGCCAAGTTAACGTAGCCACATCCAATAATAATAATAATAACAATTGAAATATCTAGTAGGCCTATATCATGCCAATTACAATAAAACCACTACAATACAATAGCGTATTACAAGAGCATATAAGATAATCTACAGGGTGGCCCATAAAAAGTAAGCCACTTCTGAATTATCATTAAATCGTATTGAAAACCCGCCAATAAGGCTATATTTAAAGTCAAATTTGAGTGTAAAAAAAGCACCAGACAAAAATATCAGTTTATATTAAATGTTC
>Ga0209568_1000763_pt1 | contig 11571 bp, 12 predicted proteins | sample WorMetOlspDAHAB2_FD_187406 | JGI IMG/M metagenome (GOLD analysis project Ga0209568, IMG submission 187406) | Marine gutless worms symbiont microbial communities from Max Planck institute for Marine Microbiology, Germany - Olavius sp. DAHAB.2... ...
TGGACAAGCCGCTGCGCGCCTTGACCACATCTCCACAGGCGCCACAACACCAACCAGGAGGTCATATCAAAAGGAATCTGGCGGCATGATCAGTGAGCGGAGTACACCTTAACCAAGCCGCCGAGCCGTCCAACGAAGTGGGACCACCTCAGACAGAACCCCGTCTGGGGGAGCGGTTCGCCAGATCACCATCACCGTGGCTGTTTTCTTCCGCCTCGGGGGGCGCCGGAAGGTACACGGTGAACGTTGTACCCGTCCCTTCCTCGCTGTCGAGGCGGATCTGTCCGCGATGGCGGTTGACGATATGCTTGACGATGGCCAGTCCGAGTCCGGTCCCACCCAGGCGGCGTGAGCGGCCTTCGTCGACGCGGTAGAACCGCTCCGTCAACCGCGGCAGATGCTCGGCGGCAATTCCGTCACCGTGGTCGGTGACACTTCCGGCGATGCCGGGCACGTCGCTGCCCGGCATGCGGCCGATGGAACGGGCCTCGAGCCTGATCTCGGTATTCTCCCGACCGTACTTGATCGCGTTGTCGACGAGATTCTGAAACACCTGCACGATCTGGTCGGATTCTCCGATGACGGGCGGCAGGTTCGCGTCGCACTCGATCGAGATGCGCATGTCCTTTTCCGCAGCCCGGACCTGCAGGGAATCGGCGACGCTGTTGAAAACGTCGTTCAGGTGGACGACGCCGCGGGGCGGCACGTGTTCATTGATTTCCACCCGAGCCAGGGACAGCAGGTCGTTGACCAGCCGCGACATCCGCTGCGCCTCGCTGTGCATGACGCCGAGAAAGCGTTCGCGGGCTTCCGCATCATCCCGGGCATGGCCGAGCAACGTTTCGATGAAGCCGATCACCGCCGAAAGCGGTGATCGCAACTCGTGGCTGACGTTGGCGACGAAATCGGCGCGGCTTTGTTCGGCGCGCTTGGCCCGCGTTTCATCGTGGAGCACGAGCACCATGCCCGTGGTGCCCGTGCCCGCATCGCCGGGCAGCCGGCCGACATGCAGAGTGAAGGTCCGCGGCACCGGTACCGGAAGGGTGATTTCTTCGCTGATCGACGGCACTCCCGAAGAAACCGTTTCGACGGCCGCCAGCACGGCCGGGTGGCGGAGCGACAAGGCCAGATCACGGCCCGTTGCACCGATACCGAGGACATCCCGGGCGTGGCGGTTGATCGCCACGATTTCGCGGGCGTCGTTGAGCAGGATGACGGGATCGGGCAGCTGATCGAGCAGGTGTTCGGGCAAACCGGGCGCGGTGACGACCTCTTCCGTCTCACCGGTACCCGGTGGGGCGGGCGGGCGCGAGGCCAGCCACCATGCGCCGAGGCCAATGGCCGCGACGATCGTCAGGGCCGGCCCGATTCCGATGGCACCAGTCGCCGCCAGCACGGCCACGAGAGCCACAGCGGGCGCCAGCCCGAGGGCCAGACTGCGAAGCTGCGGGGCGCGGAACTCTGCCATTGCTCACCCGCTATCCAGACCCGGGCTCCGGATGCCGTCGCGCGGACCCGTGGACTTGCGGCCTGAGGCGGACCGGCGCCGTCACGTCGCCTCCGCGTTTGACTCCTCGGAATAGTCGGCTTCGCGAACGACCCGATTGCGGCCGCATTTCTTGGCCACGTAGAGGGCCTGATCGGCACGGGCAACGGTTTCCGCCGGCGCTTCGCCGGGGACATACCGCCCAACGCCAATGGACACGTTGATCGACCCCAGATTCTCGCCGGTCTTGCGATTGACGACCGCTTTCTTGGCGATGCGCTCGCGGATGTTCTCTGCCACGGTGACGGCGTTGTCGAGTGTCGTCGCCGGCAGCACGACGACGAATTCCTCGCCGCCATAGCGGGCGGCGGTGTCGCGGCCCTTGATGCACTCGGTCAGGGTCATGGCGAGAAGCTTGAGGACCTGGTCGCCGACCTGATGCCCGAACGTGTCGTTGAACTTCTTGAAATGGTCGATGTCGAGAACCAGGAGACACAGGTCTTCGTTCGTCTCGCAAGCTTCGGTGGCCGCGGCGGTGAACACGGCATCGAAATGCTTTCGGTTGGCGATTCCCGTCAGGCCGTCGGTAATCGCTTCCTGGCGGACGGTTTCGAGATCGCTGCTCAGGGACTTGATGCGTGCCGTCGACTCCTCGAGCCGGTTTTCCAGCGTTCGAGTCCGTTCCGCCATGTCCCGCGTTTGCGCGAGCAGCGTTGCGATGACCTCACGGACTTCGCCGGCGCCCGCGTCGCGCTTGATCTGACCACTGACCGTTTCCAGGGTCTTGCCGTATTCCGCCGCGCCATCGCCCGCTTCTTCGAGCATCGCGTAGACCGCCGCAAGCTGCTCCTCGATCTGGTCGGCGGCTTCGCGGGCCGCGTTCCCCTCCTGCTCGCCGGCAAAAAAACCGGCTGAACAGTTCCGTTGTTCCCTGCTCGCCGACCGGCGCGTCACCTTCGAGAAGTCCATCAACCGCGCGCTTGAGGTCCTGGTCCGCGCCGGAAAAATAGGTATACCAAACCGTGAAATTCTCAGGATTGGCAGGAACCTTCTGACGCGCCAACATCGTCAACGCGGCGCGGGCGTATTCGTTCGCCTGATCGAGGGAGTGCGTGTAGCTCACGGCCGCGATCATATCGAACGGACCGACCACGCCAAATGAAAAAGCAGCGGCGTTCTGACGGTACACTCAGCCGGGGCGGCGGCTCCGCAGGGCGATGGACCGTCCAGCTCGCGCCGGACTGCCCAGGGACGCATGGGTCGCCGCCACCGCCGCGATGCGGCGTGCCGCGTCGTCGGGGATGGGTGCGGCTCGCCGGGCCGTCAGGTCGACGTGCAGGCAAAGAACCTCATTGGTTGCAACCATGACATCGCCGCTAAACATCTCATGGTATAGGATGAGACGCTTGCCATCGAAGCCAGAGACACGGCTTCGCACTTCGAGCTCGGCGCCCTCGTGCACCTCCTGCTCGTATGTCACGTGGGCTTCGGCGATGAACACCGAGCAATTGGTCCGCCCGCGATAGACCTCGCCGATATCGAGCAGATCGAGCACCGCGTCGGTACCGTGGTCGAAGATCAGGACGTAGTAGGCGACGTTCATGTGGCCGTTGTAGTCCACCCATTCATGGCGCACCGTCTCCGTATTCGAGACCCAAGCCCCGAGTTCGCCGCCGGCAACCTTGTTCATTCTTGCGTCCCCCGATACACGATAGCGTCCATCCGATTTTCCATACCGAACCCACGATGTCCGATACATCACCACCCGCCGAAACCCTCCACGTGCCGCCAATGCTGTCGATCCATGGCGTCACACGTCCGGGTCTCGAGCCGGTCCGGCTGGATGTCGGCGGCGGCGAGTGCGTCGTTATCTCGGGTCCGTCGGGCGCCGGCAAGAGTTTGTTCCTGCGCGCCGTCGCCGATCTCGATCCGAACGCCGGTCGAGTGGTCCTCGACGGTATCGACCGGGAGTCCGTGTCCGCGCCCGAGTGGCGGCGGCGTGTCAGCTACGTGGCCTCCGAGTCCGGTTAGTGGGCCGACGATGTCGGGACCCATTTCAGCGATCGCGAGGCCGCTTCGGACCTTGCGATCCGCCTCGGTTTTCCCGCCGACGTCTTGACGTGGTCTGTGCAGCGGCTGTCAACAGGAGAGCGGCAGCGGCTTGCCCTCGCACGGACCCTCGCGCTCCGGCCTACCGTACTTCTGCTGGACGAGCCGACATCGGGACTCGATCCACAAGCGACGGAAACAGTCGAAGGCCTGCTCGCCGACCACCTTGCGGCCGGCGGTGCGGCCATCGCCGTTACCCACGACGCCGCCCAAGCGGCGCGCATCAGTGGCCGGCGGCTGCGCATGGAATCCGGGCGCCTCATCACCGACGCGGCGGACGCACCCGCATGACGACGTTCATCACCCTCGATTATGTGGATCTTGCGTTCGCCGCCCTGCTCATCGGCATCAACGCCGCGCTGTCGATGGGATTTCGGCTGGGCCTCGAGCGCAGGCTGCTGATTGCGGCGGCGCGTGAGCGGACGGCCATCGAAGCGCGGCTCAGTCTCGGCGACGATTTCGCCACCGCATCGGAGACGGTGACCCGCGAGGCGGTTCGCGGCGGCTTGATTCCCGTCATCAACTCCATGTCGGCAGCCGGCCTGGTGTTCCTTCCGGGAATGATGACCGGCCAGATCCTTGCCGGCATCGAGCCGGTGGAAGCGGTGAAGTACCAGCTCCTGGTGATGTTCCTGATCGCCGGGGGCACCGGCCTCGGGGTGCTTGCTGCGGTGATGTCCGGACGGCGCCTGCTGACCGACGGCCGCCACCGGCTTCGCCTCGACCGCCTGCGGGCCGCAGAGGACGGCTGAAACCGAAAGCCCTTGGCCGCCAGACTCCGCCGGTGGTAATTAGGGTATTCGCTCCGGACCGCCGCCGCGCGCCGCGGTTCTTTCAGCCAGACAGCAGGCCTCCCGTGCACGCCATGGCCGCCCCCATCGCCGATCCATCATCCGATTCCCGCGCGACAAACGCGCCGGAAGATGCGCCCGCGGTGTCGATCGTGGTACCGGTCCGCGACGAAGCCGAGAACGTCCTGCCGCTGATCGCCGAAATCGATGCCGCGTTGCACGGCCAAGTGACCTACGAGATCATCTATGTTGACGACGGCAGCATCGACGCCACCCCGGATCGGCTCCGCGAAGCCGCGGCGACCCGTCCGTGGCTGCGGGTGGTGCGCCATCGGCAAAGCTGCGGGCAGAGCACGGCCATCGCCAGCGGAGTCGAGGCCGCCCGGGCGCCGGTCGTCGCGACCCTCGACGGGGACGGCCAGAACGATCCGGCGGATATCCCCGCCCTGTTGTCCGTCCACGGCGAGTCCGCGGATGCCGATCGGCTCCTGGTGACGGGCCTGCGCGCCCGACGCCAGGATTCCTGGGTCAAACGGGCGTCGTCTCGAATTGCCAATGGCGTCCGCGCCCGGATGCTGGGCGACAACACGCCCGATACCGGCTGCGGCCTGAAGGTGTTCAACCGTTCTGCGTTCCTGGCGATGCCGCGGTTCGACCATATGCACCGGTTTCTGCCGGCATTGATGCTGCGCCTGGGCGGGCGGGTTGTTTCGGTACCGGTGAACCATCGCCCGCGGGAGCGGGGCACTTCCAAGTACGGCACGCTCGACCGGCTGTTTGTCGGCATCACCGACCTCATTGGCGTGATGTGGTTGAAACGGCGGTCCCGCGTCCCTGTCATCGAATCCGATCCCGAGGACAACGGCCGGTGACGGACAGGCCGTCCAGCATCCGTCCCGGGTTGCTCATCCGCGGCGTCGTGCTGATCGCGACGCTGGTGGCCATCGCCTATGGGCTGAAGACTCTCGGTCTGGATTCGCTGCTCGACGAATCCTGGATCGATTCCCGGATCCGCGACCGCGGGTTGGCGGGAGAAGCTCTGTTCGTTGCCGTCGGTGCCCTTGCCGCCGCCGTCGGTTTGCCGCGCCAGGTCATTGCCTTTCTCGGCGGATATGCGTTCGGTTTCGCGACCGGGACCTCCTTGGCGCTGGTTGCCATCGTTCTCGGCTGCGCCACGGCATTCTCCTACTCTCGGGTGCTGGGGCGCGGCCTGATTGCGCATCGGTTCGGCGAGCGGATCCGCCGCATCGATGCGTTCCTCGGCGAGAATCCCTTTTCGATGACGCTGCTCATCCGCCTGCTGCCGATCGGCAGCAATCTGGCGACGAACCTGGCGGCCGGCGTCTCACGGGTTTCGGCGGCTGGATTCATCGCCGGATCGGCGGTCGGCTACATCCCGCAGACGATGGCGTTCTCGCTGGCGGGCAGTGACGTGGATATCGATCCGGTGCTGCGGATCGGGCTCGCCGTAGCCCTGCTCGCGGTCTCCGGTTCGATCGGACTGGTGCTGTACCGCAAGTACCGCCGCGGAAAGACGTTCGACGAAAACCTCGATCAAGCTTTGGGGGACGGGGACGCAGATCCGGTCCCGCTCCAAGGGAACCGGGGCCCCGGAGCCGTCGAATGACCGCTGCGACGCGTATTGCCACGCCCGCCCTGTGGATCGGGCTGTGGGGGGCCCTCGTCGCACTGGCGATGGTGACCCGACCGATCCTGCCGATGGACGAAACCCGCTATGTCTCGGTTGCCTGGGAGATGTGGCGGGACGGCCAGTTCCTCGTGCCCCACCTAAATGGCGAACCCTACAGCCACAAGCCGCCACTGCTGTTCTGGCTGATGAATGCCGGATGGGCGGCATTCGGAGTGAACGACTGGTGGCCAAGGCTGGTCGCCCCGCTGTTCGGACTGGCTTCGCTCGCCATGACCGGAATGCTGGCCCGCCGCTTGTGGCCGGGGCGACTCGACGTGGAGGCGGCGGCGCCCCTGCTGTTGTTGGGCGGGCTGTTCTGGTCCCTGTTCACCACGTTGACCATGTCCGACATGCTGGTGACCGCCTGTGCGCTGCTTGGTTTTCTCGGCTTGGTGCGCGCATGGCGGCGACCGGGCAATGCCGGTTTCGCCGTTGTGGCCTTGTCCCTTGGCCTCGGCGTGCTGGCGAAGGGCCCGGCGATCGCGCTTCACGTGTTGCCCGTTGCTTTGCTGGCACCGTGGTGGGGGCCGCGGCTTGCTGTCGACAACGGTCCGGTCGAGCACCCACCCGGAGGTTGGCGGCGGTGGTATCTGGGCCTCGGCGCCGCAACCGTGTTGGGCGCGCTGATCGCGCTCGCTTGGGCCGTGCCCGCAGCGATCGTCGGTGGCGCCGACTACGGGCGGGCGATCTTCTGGGACCAGTCGGCCGGGCGCATGGTCGATTCCTTTGCCCATGAGCGGCCCTGGTGGTGGTTCCTTGCGGTCTTGCCCGGCATGCTCCTGCCGTGGACCCTGTGGCCGCAGCTTTGGCGCGCTGCCTGGTCCGGTGCCCGCAAGGCCGTTGCCGACGGCGGCGTGCGTTTTTGCCTCTGCTGGCTCGCCGTCGCGCTGGCCGCCTTCTCGGCAATCAGCGGCAAGCAGCTCCACTACCTGTTGCCGGAGATGCCGGCGTTCGCCCTGCTGTTCGCGGTTCTGCTGTTCCCGGTGACCTCGTCAGAGGGCGGAACGGTTTGGCGGTGGGACGTCTGGCCTCCGGCTGCTCTGGTCGTTGTCGCTTGCCTCGGGGTCGTCGCGCTGCCCGTGCTCAGCCTGTTCACCGATCTTCCTTCCTGGGCAGGAAACCTTGCCCCCGCTTGGGCGCTGATCGGTCTCGCGGCGGGCGCGGCCGTTCTGTGGCGGTGGCCGGTCGGCATGCTGCCGCGGGTCGTGGTGTTGACGTCGCTGACCGCGGTTCTGGTGGCCATCGTCCATCTTGTCGCCCAACCGACGCTCGCCAAGTCGTTCGATCTCGCTCCCGCCGCCGCCCGTCTGGCGGCCTGGGAACGTGACGGGTACGCCCTCGCCAACTTCGGCAAGTACCACGGGCAGTTCCACTTCCTCGGCCGATTGCAGAAGCCGATGCCGGCCATCGGGCTCGCCGACAACGATCAAACGGACTGGCTTGCCCGCCATCCGAGAGGCAAGATCGTTTCCTATCAGCGGACACTGCCGGCCGATGCCGTCCCTGATCTCGTGGCGCCATTTCGCGGCCGATCCCTGGTTGTTTGGGACGCCGAAGTGGTCCGCGCGCATCCCACCGCACCGTACCGCGGCGGCGACGCCGATTGACACTGCGTGAGGTGGTCGTTCGGCACCCCTTGACAGCGCCCGGTATCCCGACTAGATCGTTGGCACTCATTTAGGCAGAGTGCTAACGATCACCGTTGGTTGTCTGCAACTTGTTGAATTCATGGAGGAATGGCTATGAAGTTCAGGCCGCTGCACGATCGCGTGCTGGTCAAGCGCGTCGAGCAGGAGGAGAAGACGGCGGGCGGGATCATCATCCCCGATACCGCCCAGGAGAAGCCGATGGAAGGCGAGGTTGTCGCCGCCGGCCCCGGATCCCGCAAGGATGACGGCACGGTTGTGCCGCTCGACGTCAAGGATGGCGACCGGGTGCTGTTCGGCAAGTGGTCGGGCACGGAAGTCAAGATCGACGGCCAGGAGCTGTTGATCATGAAGGAATCCGACCTCCTCGGCATCATCGAAGGCTGACCCGCGCGGTCACCCCAGCGAAGAACAAGGAACGATAGGACATGCCTGCAAAGGAAGTGAAATTTGGTACCAACGCCCGCGCGCGCCTGTTGGCCGGCGTCGACATCCTGGCCAACGCGGTAAAGGTCACGCTTGGCCCGAAGGGCCGCAACGTCGTGCTCGACAAGAGCTTCGGCGCGCCGCGCATCACCAAGGACGGCGTCACCGTGGCCAAGGAGATCGAGCTCTCTGACAAGTTCGAGAACATGGGCGCGCAGATGCTGCGCGAGGTCGCGTCGCGGACCTCCGATGAGGCCGGTGACGGCACCACGACCGCGACCGTGCTGGCCCAGGCCATCGTCCGCGAGGGTGCGAAGGCGGTTGCCGCCGGTCTGAATCCGATGGATCTGAAGCGCGGCATCGACACCGCCGTCGATGCCATCATCACGGATCTGCACAAGCGGTCGCGCGCCGTCTCGACCGGCGAGGAAATCTCCCAGGTCGGCACGATCTCCGCCAACGGCGAGCGTGAAGTCGGTCGGATGATCGCCAGCGCGATGGAAAAGGTCGGCAAGGAAGGCGTGATCACGGTCGAGGAGGCCAAAGGCCTGCAGACGGAACTCGACGTCGTCGAGGGCATGCAGTTCGACCGCGGCTACACCTCGCCGTACTTCATCACCGACGCCGAGAAGATGACCTGTGAGCTGGAGAACCCGTTCATCCTGATCCACGAGAAGAAGCTGTCGGGCCTGCAGCCGCTGCTGCCGGTGCTCGAGCAGGTCGTGCAGTCGGGCCGTCCGATGCTGGTCATCGCCGAGGATATCGAGGGCGAGGCGCTGGCCACCCTGGTGGTCAACAAGCTGCGCGGCGGCCTCAAGGTCGCGGCGGTGAAGGCGCCCGGCTTCGGTGACCGGCGCAAGGCCATGCTCGAGGATATCGCCGTTCTGACCTCGGGCCAGGTGGTCAGCGAGGACCTCGGCATCAAGCTCGAGAACGTGACCATGGACATGCTCGGCACGGCCAAGAAGGTCGCGATCACCAAGGAAGAGACCACGGTCGTCGAAGGTGCCGGCAAGAAGGACGACATCCAGGGCCGCTGTTCCCAGATCCGCGCGCAGATCGAGGAAACGACCTCCGACTACGACCGCGAAAAGCTGCAGGAGCGGCTGGCCAAGCTGGCCGGCGGCGTGGCGGTGATCCGCGTCGGCGGCGCCACCGAGACCGAGGTGAAGGAGCGCAAGGACCGGGTCGATGATGCCATGCACGCGACCCGCGCCGCAGTCGAGGAAGGCATCGTTGTCGGCGGCGGCGTCGCGCTGCTTTATGCCGCCAAGGTGCTCGACAAGGTGAAGGTTGCGGATGCGGACCAGAAGGTGGGCGTCGACATCGTCCGCAAGGCGTTGCAGTCGCCGGTCCGTCAGATCGCCGAGAACGCTGGTGCCGACGGTGCCGTGATCGCCGGCAAGCTGCTCGAGTCCAACGACGAGAACCTCGGCTTCAATGCCCAGAAGGAAACCTACACGGACATGTTCAAGGCCGGGATCATCGACCCGACCAAGGTGGTGCGCACGGCGCTTCAGGACGCGGCTTCGGTCGCCGGCCTGCTGATCACCACCGAGGCGATGGTCGCGGAGAAGCCCGAGAAAAAAGAGCCGATGATGCCGCCGGGCGGTGGCATGGGCGGCATGGGTGACATGGGCTTCTAGCCACCCGCCCGACGTTTCTACGACGAGAGGCCGCGTCCGAGGACGCGGCCTCTTTCACTTCTGACGATCACGGACGCCGCGCGTGGACTCGATCATCAACGCCGTTCTGCCGGTTTTCGCCATCATCCTGTGCGGGTACCTCGCCGGGCGGTTCGGCGTGCTCGGCGCGGAGAGCAGCGAGGCGCTCAATCGCTTCGTCTACTGGATCGCTCTGCCGGTCCTGTTGTTCCACTCGATGGCACGGGTCGAGCCGGATGAGATCCTGAACTGGCCGTTCATCGGCGCGTTCACCGGCGGTCTCGCCATAACCATGGCGCTGACCATTGTCATGTCCATGACCGTGTTCCGCCGCAAGCTGGCCGAGGCCGGACTCGCCGGCATGACTTCAGTCTTCGGCAATACCGGCTACATGGGGATCCCCCTGGCCATCGCCGCGTTCGGTGAAGCGGCGCGAGTCCCGGCTGTCGTTGCAGTGATCATTCCGGCAGTCGTCATCGTTCCGGCCGCCATCGCCTGCATCGAGATTGGCTTGAGCGAAGGCCATAGGGCGCGAATCGCCGGTGGGGTGATTGCCGCGTTGGCTCGGAATCCCCTGGTCGTGTCCTCCTTCGCCGGCATTGCCTGGTCGTTTTCCGGGCTGACCCTCTCGATCCCGATCGATCGGTTTTGCGGCATTCTCGGCGCGGCGGCGGGACCGTCGGCATTGTTCGCCATTGGTCTGTTCCTCGTCGGCATTCCGATCGCCCGCGGCGCCCCGGAAGTCGGCGTCATCACGGTGATGAAGCTGATCGTTCACCCGCTCGCCACTTGGTTCTTCGCCGCGCACGTCTTTAGCGTGTCACCCGAATGGACGAAGGTCGGCATCATGATGGCGGCGGTTCCGGTCGGGGCCAGCGCCTTCGTCCTGGCCCAGAATTACCGGCTCTATGAGCAACGGTCGTCGACGGCGATCCTGGTATCGACCGTTGTGTCGGTGTTGACGTTGTCGGCTCTGTTCACCCTCGGCGAACTTTGAGTACGATAGGGAAACGCATCATGAGAGACGTGCATGGCAACGGTCGGTAAGGCACTTCTGATCGTCGGTTTGATCCTGGTCGGCGCTGCCATCGTGTGGTGGTACAGCTTCTTCGAGCAGGTGCTCGGGGACCGGGTGAAAGAGGCGAGCGACTGCTTCTACTACACCACGGACATCTGCTCGCTGGGCAATGTCGTTGGCGTCGTCGGCGACATCCCCACCTATTCGCCGGTTGCGTTCTGGGCTGCTGCTGCTGCGATGCTCGCCGGGATCGCGTTCATTGCTTTGGCGCCGCGGCGGAGCTGACGTAGGTCTTCAGTTTCCGATCCTGCGAAACGTCACGTCCCCCACCGTGAACTGATAGGTGGGACCGTCCGCCAAGGGGGCCTTCAGCGCCTCGACCTGGCCATCGCTGTCTTCGGCGAATGTCACCTTGAGTCCCCGCCGGATCGGCCATGTCGCCTTGGCGGCCCGCCAAACCTCGCCGTCGACGTGGACCAACGAGAAAACTTTGCCATTGAACGACCCGGTCAGGCGATTGTGGATTTCTGTACCGACCGCGATGTCGATCCATCCATAGCCGGGATGAGCATAGCGCCCGGCGTAGTCGGCCAAGGCGTAGGCCGGCGGGGCAGTGAGGTGGTCCCGGAAAAGCGGACAGGGGGTTAAGGTGTATTTCACCGGATGACGGAGGAATACACGATGAGGAAACGGCGCCGGTTCACGGCGGATTTCAAGGCCCGGGTAGCGGTGGAATCGCTG
>Ga0209568_1000764_pt1 | contig 11556 bp, 7 predicted proteins | sample WorMetOlspDAHAB2_FD_187406 | JGI IMG/M metagenome (GOLD analysis project Ga0209568, IMG submission 187406) | Marine gutless worms symbiont microbial communities from Max Planck institute for Marine Microbiology, Germany - Olavius sp. DAHAB.2... ...
TCTTTATTCAACGGCGAAATACCAATGACAATGCCGATGTCAATTTATATAGCGCATTATCGCATAGTGCCTTTAATGCTTGCTAGGCCTATACCTTACGACAACAATAGAAACAGAAAATGAAAACAAACAGACGCAGAATAGTGAGGGCATTGATGGCGTGAACATTGAAAACATGCAAACACACACACACACACACACACACACACACACAGGTTTATTCGCCAAGTAACGGCAGAGATATTAAGTAAAATATAATAGAAGTGCTTAACTAGTACTTAACTGAATTTGAAGTAATAGTCATGGCTGGTGTAACATAGTCAGTTCACGTGCAGCACTGTTTTGACAATTTTGAAAATTTTGTTCACCAGAATACACGGTAGCATTGAAACAACAGAGAAAACAAAACTTAACTAACCTATTTATATAGCATAAAATATTATCCGATTTAATATAATTAACAAGAAATTTATGTCTACGTTTTACAACACATTCTTGTACAGCATATATAGTGGGAGCGACCACCAGGCGATCGACCCAGAAGGATGCGGCTGACGAATATTCATAAAAAAAACTCTGGTCAGTTCTGGTCAGACGGTCAGACCCCGTCAGTTGTGTGGACGAACGTGATCAGAAAAGGTCTCGCTAGCTGGAGCGGCGCAACGGTACTATCGGACCATGCGATGACGACGCCGATGATGATGATGTAACAGCGTAGAGCTAGCGTGTTTATTTACATAGCAAAACATGAAGTTATTTGGTGGTAAACAGAAAAGATTTATTCGAAAACAAAAAAGTGGCAACATACAGGTGTACAAACTATATCAGATGATTACGTCGTCTTAATTAATCAGTGTCGATTTTTCTGTTGCTTCATCTCACGCCCCCGATTGGCTTGCGGCGACATGCAGGCTGTTGGCGTCATAGAAATTATCCTGATTGATTGATCGGTCGTATGCAGTAGTACTGGTGCATTGCTTTAACTTTTTTGAGTAAAAATACGATATCAGTTTTCTTGTAAAAGCACATGTATGTCTGCCTGAACAATTGTACATAAACTAATAGTTTTCCTACTGAATGACGACGCAATCAACTGATGTAAGCCTAAAATAAGCCTGTAAAGCAACGGCTGCTATAGTCTATATGTTATTAGAAAAGAATAACAACATAGGCTGTTATAGGTTGAATAATTGCACAAGCCTATAATCAACATCAGAGGTACTAAAAGAAAATCAGATAAGGCATATAGTAAAAAAACGCCTTATAAGGAGTCTTAACTAAAAAAACGAGCCATTGCAGACTCGTTGGCGTTCAGTGATTCGTTGCAAACAAGATTTCATGATGTAAGACAGTCGTCTTTACTACAACGTGGTATATGCATCACTGGCGACACAGTGCGTACGAAGGCCGGTTTGACAAATGCCGACATTATTAGGATACACAATGAACTTGCTGCACTTCACCGCTCGGCGACAATAACCGACGTTGTGCAGTCGACATGTGCTGAACACATTGGCTAACGCGACCATCCGATGCGTCGTCTGCACTGACAGCACTCGCTTTCGCATCCTTTCCAGCTGCTCAACTCCTTTTCCCAGATCCCGGAGCGCCCACTTTCCGCTTCGACAGTTAAGAAGTCCCACTCTGTCGAGGAAGGTCGATTTCTGTAATTTGTTAAAAGTTTTACAACACAGTCGTAATTTGACTTTAATTTGTAACGGTGAAAAAATGATAAACAGTCATTTTGTACTTATTCACTTAAAACCTATGTCAAAAATAAAACGGGTAGCCTATTAGTTTCCGTACTTATCACCCTATACGGCGTGTAGTACTAGTTTAGGAGATGCAAATAAAACATGCCAAAACATTAAGCATAGGCTACTAGGTCTAATGTGCCGAAAAATCTCGGACATTGCAGCTCAAATTTAATGTGTATTTTGTTGACTGGCTCTAATTTATGTTGTTGTGTGTTTTAAAGACACGAGGACCGGCACAGGTCATGCATAGAAGCGTTATTTCTACCCGAATGGCGATTACTTTTCATTCGGATTTCGGAAAGTTTACGGTGAGAAGTTTGACGTTTTTTTCGTTTAACCGGCGGTGGCATCGGCGGCGGCGTCGACGACTGCACGGGCGTTCGGCGTCCATTGTGTTTCCGGTGCGTGTGTCGCATGAACGCCAGTGAATCGACGGAAGATCTATCGCCTCTCCCGACCACGCCCACACACACCGAGTGCCCCGCCCCGTCGTTTAGCGCCCTGCCATCGTGCCGCCGCCGCCGCCGACCTTTCCCGGCGACCTTTTCCAGTCCGCTGACGTGGCAACGGGGAGTCTGTCTGTCCCCGATGGTGCGGCGCGTCCGCATGGAAAACGAACGCGTTTAATTGATATATCACTGTCGATCGACAGTATTTTGAATCGAGTTGCCGCCTGTTTGGAGACCTAGCCTCATTATCACTGTCATTGTCAGTTCGCGCGGTCTCGTGTAGGGGCCCGGGAGCTGCAGATTGCAAGAAGCGACTGTCGGTATTGTGTTTTTTTATATTCATTTTTATTTCGTCGAATGACAGCACAGAAAAATTAGAGAAAAAAAAGAAAATCAAACAAGAAACAAAAGCAACACAGCAGCGTGAGCAACTTTTACACAAACTACACAAACGTACTTCGTTCACAGTTTTCAATTTGACAGCTCCTGTACTGAAATTGCATTTATAGTGCGACCAAATTTTTCTTACGTTTATACACAGGCCTACAGTTGTACGTGTATTCGTCGTTATTCACCAAGTCCGCGATCGTAGCATAGAAAATTAAATAATAATGCTATATACAATAGCAACGACCCAACGACGCAAGAAATATTCAGAAATAATATTATTTCGCCGAAAAATTCGGCATTTACAAAAAGAACGCTATAAACGAAATTACGAGAACTTGTTTCGTTGGGTCTTTATTTCATTCCCTGCACTTGAGCATGTTCTGATTTTTTCGTTCTGCGTTTGTAGCTAAAGAGTAGTTATACGGCCTGTTTGCAATTTTAACAAACGTTAAATAAAGCAGCCTGCGACGTTCAGCAAACCGCTGTGCGAACGAATTTTCATACACAAAAAATTACCAAGAAAACCAAACTACATCAGTGTTTCGAATGGTCCATGGTACGAATGGTCTACACGTAGTACGAATAGTCCGTGGTACGAACGAATAGTCTAGTAATCTTTTATCTTTTCTCCAGGTTTCAATTACGATTTGATCATAGAGACCCTGCACTTTTATTTCCCACATAAAATCTTGAAGCACGGTAATTGATAACATCACAAATTAGATCACGCCTAGTTAAAAAATGCCAATTGATAATTTTCTGGTGCTTCTTTTTGATAAAAAAAATTTAGACGGGTTTTCAATATACTATATAATGACTGTTGTGTAAACACTAAAAAGCGATAACGGTTACATAGTCTCTGTTTGTTTGCTTGCTTTGCTTCAATTTTTATGATAAATAAAGACTGTCGTTAATTTCAAATCTTATATACAGTATTGTGTGAATACTTTTTCGGTTTTCCTCCCTATTAGGCCTGATATTTGGTTAACAAATGTTGTGCGTACTGTAGGTGTGGGTTAGCCGACGCACTACAGCCTAGTTAATGCAATTGTCATCTTTGTGTTATTTTTTTGTGTAATAGTTTTTTTTCACTTGTAACACAGAGCACTATAACTGACGAAAGAATCTGCTGGATTGCTTTATCACTGTAGTCTGTATTATCTGCCTGATTAACGGCTATTTGTGACTGACACTACTAGCTTCCGCACTTACTGCCAATTAGCTGGAGACAGTTAATCAGTTAATTAAATTAGCGGCGACAAGACGGGCGAGGCGAGGAAGGCTATCTGCGACGGTGACACGCCGCTGCTGTATCATAGTGGAGGCCTATATCAGTCTGTGCCACTGTATTGCGAGCTGCTTAATTACCTCGGGCGAGTGAGTAGTTGCTTAACGGCACATCAGCACAAAATAGGCTATTTAGTGCCATTATAAGTTAGAAGTTCTTAGAACAGTGTTCTAGTACTCTAATAAAAATAGATGATTAAAACCAAGGCTTATAGCTAATATAAAAAGGTACAACAACAATTATATGCGAGTATAAAAATGGGTATCTTTGATAAAAGCAATTATATCGTTAACACTGGTATCTTAATTACCTCAGAAGCATCGAAATCACCTATGCGTCGGTGATTGCTATGACTACTGAGTAGTTACTAGTCTGATCGCATATGATTGTCACAGTTTGACGAAATAAAAAAAACGGACCGAGCAACATGTACAGTACTGGCAGCAACATTACTAAATTTTACTTTCGAGAGAAATTCCCTCCAGCTCCAAAAAAACTGTCACTAGCAGTGACCGCGGCAAAAGTTCGGGTGATCATATCACGTGATCATATCACGTGGTCATATAATGTGATTGATGACAAACTTGATTCAAGTCTCGATTCGCTCTGTGCATCAGCGCGATTCGCGCGAAGCATTAGCCTATTACTCATCGACGTCCAGTAAAAGCTTCACACTAGATGTCCATGAATTATTGCATCTGCACAGGTCGGTCGTCGCTGGTTTACACTGTAATTTTCCGGGTGGGGGTTTCTGTCGCGGGAAATGGCGGCCATGAATACGGTCAAGTGTAGAGCGTATTAGGGGCGACTGAAAATGCGGGAGTGGAAAATGCAAGAGCGATAACGCGTGGAAATCCATCAGAAGAGATACCATAAGATACCAGTAGTTAAGGTAAAGTGAATCGGTCTCAGACAAGCGTAAACAAGACAACGCTCATGAACAGCGTTAGGGTTAGGGATTCCATAATTATAGTATCATCTTTATTCAGTTTCATATAAACTGACTCTGTGTTTATGATATATGTACGTATATGTATTGAACTGTCTGTTAGTAAGTCGTACGTTCATTCTTGTTTGCAGGTATATGTTTCTTTGTAATCACAATGCTTTTCTTTCGACTGAAAGCTTGTGTTAGATAGTATCAAATACATGTAACTACAGTGAAACTAAAAATCAGCGTTTAGATATTTTTTAAACCCGATACATTTTATGTTCACTACTGCCTTGCGTCACGTCACGAATGCCGCATCTAGCAAGTTACCACTATAATAAAGAAAGGCCGCCACTATTTTAAAATGCAATAAAAACACACTTTATACACTCAGAAGTCTGAAGACAATTTTAAGAAAGTAACTTCATTAAGGCCGTATGGCTGTATAATATATCGGTTCGGCTTTCCATACGGCTAGTCTACTCCTGCATTTCCCACTCCCGCATTTTCAGCGCCCCCGCGTGTAGTACAGAATGGACGGTAGAGCTATACATATAGAGTCAGTGCACATCTCCATATCTCACCACCACCCCACAGCCTGACCTTTGTCAACTGATCACCTCAGAGCTTGTCAGCCTCTGCATACATAAACTTGCGCTAGGCAAGGCATGTGGTCCTGATGACCTCTCTGTCGAGCACATTTTGTATGCGCACCCCAGTATTGTGCTAGCGTTGTGTGTTTTGTTTCGCGTGATTTTTGTACGTCGCTACGTCCCTGCTGCTTTTGGTGTTGGCACTATCGTGCCCCTAGTTAAAGACAAATCCAAAAACTTGAATGATATAATTGACAATTATAGGCCAATCACATTAATCCCTGTCATCTCCAAGATTTTTGAACACGTTTTATTAAGTCTATGCGAGGAGCAGCTTGTGTCTGACGACCTGCAGTTTGGGTTTAAACATGGTCTAGGTTGTAACGAGGCTATTTTCGCTCTCCGTACGACTGTCTCGCATTTTACCGCGGCAGGCAGCTCAGTTTACTGCCTTAGATATCGGGAAAGAGTTTGGTAGCGTGCGTCACGACAAAATGTTCGACTCCCTAATCTCCACTCGTGTTTCAGATGTAATAGTCAATATTTTACGCCACTGGCACAGCATTCTACGTGTGAATGTTAGATGGGGGTCGAGATTCTCGACAAGCTCTAGGCCTATATTGAACCTTAAAGCACAACGCACTTCTCGACTGTTTAACTTCCACCTTTATTGCACATTCAACTACAGTTTATCAGCAGATTATATAGGCTACGCAAATGTCAGCGCATAAAGGCGTACGAGTATATACGTATATGAGATAAATTGCTACGCCAAATATTACCGGATACACAGACGTAGAGAGAGTGTTTAGCGGAAGCCTATGGTAAATTGAAGCACACTTCCGGCGAGTGGTCTGCCGTCAGTTTGAAAGATTAAATCGGGTCCGTACTCCATGAACATGAAGTACTCGGTCGGCAGAACGCGGCCGGAGGGATCTCGCAGCGATGGCGCAATGTCAGTGTCGCATGCGTCCACAATGGAGGGCGTGTCGAAGCCAGCGGTGGTCGGAGGTCGCGCTTCGAAGTTCGGGAACAGTGCGATAAATGCGAATTCGACCTGATTAGGGTCCGACTGGAAAACAGTAAACACACACGAAATAACACATCATTTCTTCAACGCATATGTCCACGTTTTGTATAGGAGGTGCCGAAGAAATTCAGTCGGATTGATCGATGCCATTCTAAATACAAACTGATTATTTTCCATCGGCAAAAACACATCAGACTAGAGCAGGCGTTACACGAAATAATAATGATTTACATATGCAAATGTGTTCAAACCTCGCTTTTCTACACACATTTTCTACATATCTTTTTATCACTTTTCAATCAATGCAGGACGAAAATGTAGCTTAGCAGGCAAACCGAGAACTATACAGGGTGGCCAAAAAACTGGCACAGTTTTTGTACTCCTTAACTTTATACGCCTTAACTTCATCAAATATTGACCGATTTTCGAACTTTTTTTCATTATCTGAATCAGACGAACATTTGTAATAATAATATCACTACAGATCCCACCAAACCTCAAATGTGTCGCTACACTACCTTGTGAAATGCCAGTGTCTTAAAAGCAACAATTGAAAAAAGATGACTTCTTTAACAACACATTTTAAGAAATTAACAACAAGAAACAACGTGTTTATTGTCTCAGTTATTGTCTAAAGTAATTGTCGCATCCTGCACTTTTTACATCAAATGTTCAATGTGCCCGCCTTGCTGCTGGACGACACACTGGTCTGGTTTTCAATTGTTGCTTTAAGACATTGACAGTTCACAAGGTAGTGTAGCTACACATTTGATGTGTTGTGGGATCTTTACTGACACTATTATTACAGATATTTTCCTGATTCTGACAGTGAAAAGATTTTGAAATCGGTCAATGTTTGATAAAGTTAAAGCATACAAAACAAAGTGTGCCAGTTTTTGGGCCACCCTGTAGATACAAATTACAATCATGCATGACGTTCATATTTGTGGCCGCATTCTTGAGGGTCTATTGGCAGTAAATTATGGAGGCCAGCAGGCTTATACGTCACAACTCGCATGCAAAGGCAAAGTCATAGAGGGTGGCCCAAAAAAGGTAAGCCACTATCAAGAATCATCATTAAATCGTATTAAAAACCGCCAGTGCGGCTACATTTCTCATCAATTTTGAGTAAAATGAGCATAAGAATGTTATAAGTTTTTAGTAAATATTCTATGTTGGACCTAATTTGTGACGTCATCAGTTGCTGTGTTTGAAGCTGCGACAATGAATCAATGTACATAAAAAATCATGATTGAAAACCAGAAAAAAAAGAGAAAATATACTTATATTAATACGATTTAACAATAGACGTTGATAGTGGCTTACTATTTTGGGGGCAACCGTGTACATCATAGGACACACCTCATTGAATCGCGAAGTCGCTGAAAAATGAAAGCCAAAGTACAGAAAGTTCGGTCCAAGGAAATCGATATTGATGGGTGCCGGATATCCGTCGAAGTTGTTCAAGCCCAACTTCATCGGAATATGCCTTTGCACAACGACAACACAACACAATGCAGACAACTATAGATTTATCAGTCTGTTCGAAAGCGTGACGACTTCAGTACCCACGGAGCTTAAATTATTAGGCCTAGGTACATACATGTACATGCAGTTTTTTCAGAGTCAACTTAAGACATCCATTTTCCGTCTTGCATTTAGCTGCAAAGAGCATCTTTCAACAGACTCTGCCGTCCGTCTTATCTTCTCGAAACGGAGGTTCGAGAGCGCCACGCCACTTCTTTGCGACCTGCACTGGTTGCGAGTGCCACAGCGTGTCGAGTACAAACTGTCGGTCCTCGTCTACCGCTGTCTGCATAACCTGGCGCCGGAATATTTCTGTGACGAACTTCGACGTGTAGCCGACATCGTTGCCAGACAACAAATGAGATAGTCATCAACGTCTGCACTGCGCGGCTGTCCACCGTCGGTGATATGGAGTTTCCTGTTGCTGATTAGCGCGTCTGGAACAGTCTGCCACTTCACGTCACTTCAGCACCATCTCTATATACAGACTTTCTGAAGAAGAGGCTGAAGCCATTTTTGTTAAGCCGCAGCTTCCCGTCCTAATTTATTCTCTGTTACCGGCATATTGCAGCCTTCGTGCTCAGCGCCTTATTCATTAACTAACTAACTAATTGTTATATTATACTTTCATTTTGGGCCATTAGTACAACTCGCACTTTATTCACTCCGGGCTGTTCTAATTCACCTGCGTTCATCGATTAGCAGGCGCACTATATAGGAATTTCTCTCGATGACGATTCGTTTGTTTGTTTTTTTCTCTATATTTGAAATAAGAAAACGCAGACCATGACTAGTAGTATATAGCGTACTACTGAGAGCCTAGCTTTTCCAATATTGGAACTCAATGCCTTACAACGTAGCCTAGTGTCAGTTTAACTAATTTCTCGGCACCAACTAATTTTCGGGGAGGCGACTCCGTGAAGCGTAAACCGAACAGCGCTGTGAGATCGATGACTGTACGGTAACGACAAATCTCCCATGCACGAAGCGGCCAACAGCGCCGGACTGAGGAAGGCTGGGGGCAAACGGCTGAAATGTACTTACTTGTATTCTGGCGGAAGTTCATACACGAAGTACGGCTGTGTGGACTGTTTACAACGAGGTCTGACGAGAAAAGTTGTCTTGTCGGTGTGCATCGCCTGAACCTCTTCATCGGTTAATTGCGGCAAGTCCTGCGCCTTGAGGAAGGTGTATCCTCCACCGTTCAGTCCCATCTCGCAGTACACCTGCGTCACGCACGCACACACGCACGTACACACGCACACACACACACACACACACACACACGTTCTGCAGAGCGTTACATCACTTTCCCACTTATGCGGTTCAACCCGAGAAGTGTACAAACACTTTTGTCGGCGGAAGGCTGCGATTGTCGTGCGGAAGGTTGCACAACGTTAACTTACGTTTTTGATTGCCGTCAATACGGACGGTTCTTTCGCGGTCTTCGCGGTATATTTGCCGAGAAACGCGGCTTGATAAGTTAAACTGCATAAGTGGGAAATAAGACAGCACATAGCAGTTCGACTTTCTAATAATAATAATAATAATAATACGACATTTATATAGCGCCATAATGCCGTTAGGCGGCTACAGAGGCTGTAGTGCAACTGAATCAACGTAACGCAGTGTATAGTGTGCTGACAACATGCGATTTATTCGACTCAAAACCTTATTAGTTAAGTGACATAAATTGTGAAGTGAAATAGGCCAGATAACGAGCATACGAACACTTTTCAGCGTTTGTCCAGCCGAAGTCTTGATAGAATACTCTCCGCTGGGAGCAGCACTATCGAGGTCCTTGATTTCTTTGCAGGACGAACACGGATACTGATCTGTTATAACATTGTTCCACAACGTCACTGAATGAGTCAGTGTGGAAGGCTGTTGTACAAAATGTCAGTTTATAGTCACTGTGTTTCAGTCATTCTGCTTTGTGTCTTTTGTTTGCATTTTGCGTACACTCAATAAATATATTTATTAATCACACGACAGCACGCTGTCATTATCCTTCGAAAAGAAATCGAGTCACATTTCCTGTTTACTCACACGACAAAATTTAACAGCAGACGATAGGCATTCGTTCTTCCCGTTAAAAGCAACGGACAAAACCTGCTGAATTTAACTGCCTGATCAACTGTTGCTGTGTTACTAGTGCAAAACAAACAAGTCAGATGAGATGACAGCATCGTTGGAAAGCTCAGCGATATGACCAAAAACACCGGGTTATCAAGATTTGCGGGAAATAATGACACGCTTAAATTTGCTATGACATCGACATGACAGACAACATGTAAAGACAAGCTAAAGGTAAGGTTCACTTGAATAGTGCCGCAATCAGAATAGGCCACCTCGGAGGCGCTGTGCGTCCCAGTTACGGCGGTCGTTCAACCTAGGCCGCAGTTCAATCCCGCATTCACAGACTTCGGCCTATAGCCATACAGCCATACGCAGCCCTAGTTTGCCGTTTTAATAGTCTCCATCCCGTAATCCATGTCAATACGTGGATTACTACTCATTTACCGACCCCGGATGGACGGAGGGTTGAGCTGGCTAGTTGGCTGACCAATAGCGGACAGTTTACCCACAAAGTGGTCACCTCTCAACCATAGATCCACATGAGATGTGCGTGAAAGAGTGAACATACGCGAGACGCTGAAGTCGAAGATGGCGAAGCTGGCCGCATTCCGAAACTCACGTGAGTTCATGACTTCGCTGATGCGTACCCGATCTCCACTGGCGACCCATCTCTCGCCCGGTCTGTTGACCGGCTCCTCCGTGTAGTAGCCGGGGAAGTATTCGTCAGCCACCAGGTAGAATGAGGCGTCCTCGTCGAACGTTTCCGGGTTGCGTGGGTCAAACTCGGGCTCAATTTGCAGTATGTCGCCGTATGCACGTATGAAGTAGTCAGTGCGGGCTGGATCAATCAAAGAGGCGCACGTCGACTGGCGATCGGCCGGCACTTTGTCGATAGCGAGGCAAGGCACGAGCAGTCCACGCCTGACGCCGTCGACGTTCGGCGTCTGGGAGACTAACAAACCTTCCTGTGTTTCGTATAAGTACCCGCCTTTCTTCACTGAAGCCTCGATCTGATCTACACGACAAGCTAGCAGTTCAACAACTATACGCCAAATATGCAGTTGTGGTGTAAAGCAAAACGTTTACCCAGCGGGCCAGCTGTAAATAACGCCGAAATGACATCGCGAACAACGCTGTTAATAATACTACTTACTACTAATAACAATAACTGTTGGTCAAAAAATAATAATAGGCAGACACAGGGACCAAACAGACAGCGGCCAACAAAATCGCCAAGAATGATGAACTGGCCAGCACTCACATCTTCTATCCAGTTTCCATAGAAACTGGAGGTACCTGGAATCACTGGGCTGTTGAGCTTGTCCAGGAAGTTGGCAGACGGGCCACATTAATCACTGGCGAACCCAGAGAATCCACCTTTCTATTTCAGCAGTTGTCAATAGCCCTCCAAAGTCCAAAGGGAAAATGCGGTCGCCTTCCTCAACACATTTGACTCCGATTAGACGCCTTTGCAGTCAAACCTTGCTTAGCGCTATGTTTAAAGCATTCGGC
>Ga0209568_1000765_pt1 | contig 11556 bp, 3 predicted proteins | sample WorMetOlspDAHAB2_FD_187406 | JGI IMG/M metagenome (GOLD analysis project Ga0209568, IMG submission 187406) | Marine gutless worms symbiont microbial communities from Max Planck institute for Marine Microbiology, Germany - Olavius sp. DAHAB.2... ...
GTGCTGTTCGACTAGCTCGACACAGCCAAAATGCATGGGCTCGACACGTCGAACGTGTCGAGTCGAGTCGAGTCGAGCCAAGTGGAATCTGAGCTTTATTGATTAACGACACGTCGAAAATAGGCAGGCCCTCATTGCATTTAAAACCAACCTATCGGCCTAGTAGGCCTACTGTTGTACTTATTTTACACTCAAATTTAATGAAAATATACCTCAGTCACAGGTTTAATACTATTTTATTGGTAAATAGCTGCTTTAATTTTTTGTGCCTCCCTATACCTGCATGAAGGTAGCAGGAGATGGATGTACTGCGTAGTACAGTTTGCGCATGCGGAAATGACTAAATGTACGCACCGTAAGACCAGTGCTTAATGGGTTGTGACAGACGGCATTATCCATCGAGTCGCTAAATGTTAATTGTTGCAAATAAACAATAAAGGAAGAGGAAAATAACGGGTGGTCCAATAAAGCAAGCCACCATCAGCTCTACAATAAAATCGTGTTATAACCCATGGACGGGGCTATAGATGTTTTTCATTAAATTCAAGTGCAAAAGAAGCAGTAATAATAAAAAGTTTTATTAAAAATGCTATGGAAGACCTGATTCCTAACATCATCAATTACTGTGCTTAAATCTGCAATGAGTGCAAAATAAGTGATTATGATAAAATCTATTGGAAAACCGGAAAAAGAAAAGACGTAGATCGAACAGAGTTGTTTACGTGAAAATCTGTCTACGGCGAACTAATGCAAGACGAAGCGCTGACATCAGTTACCTTATTTAGCTCGTATCACAGCTTTGCGGCTTACGCACAGTGAATGACGTCTGAAATTAGGTCACGCAAAAAAGTAAGCCACTATGACTAATCGTCATTAAATCGTATTAAAACCCGCCATTATAGTTAGATTTTTCATCAATTTCGATGACAAAATGAGCATATAAATATATTAAGTTTGTATTAAATATTCTTTGTGTGACCTAAGTTGTGACGTCATCACTTGCTGTGTTTGAAGCTGTGATGCGTGTAAAATCAACGCATCTGATAGAATCATGTTTAAAAACCAAAAAAAGAAAAAGAAAATATGGAAATAAAAGAAATTTTTACATAAAGCTCCATCCAAAAAATTGTTTTGGAATGGAATTCACAGCTTTCTAAGGCGAGCTGACGCTGAGGAAGCGCTGACATAATTTACTGTACCTAATGCATATCGCTAGTTCGCGGGTCAGGCAGAGTTATTGAGGTCAGAAAGTAGGTCACGCATAGAATATCTAATGCCAACAAATAATATTAAAGTGCTTGATTCATACTTTAATATGACGAATAAATCTAATCTCATTGACAGGCTTTAATACGATTTAATACGATTTTTTATAATTTGGTAGTGGCTTACTTTTTTGAGCCACCCTGTATTTGTTAGAACTGATATTATTTTACTGTTTCTTTCACATTATTATTTGACGCAAAATCATGCTGAATTGAACATTTTATGTTACATTATCTTTGTCAGTGTGCTGTGTACATGGTAACAGAAAAAAATTGACATTTCTACGCGCCTTCGACTAGGTTAGCCATTAAATACGCGATTGCGAAAACCTTATCTTTTTACGTTGCACACTGCGGGATCAATTTGTGCTTTTTATAGTCTTAATTTTTTATCATTTGTATTGCATTTATATTTCCGTGTGCATATTGATGTCTACGTTCTGCCTTTTTTACTCTATATTGTATGCTACTGCTGCCGTCATTGGCAAATAAATTCATAGACCTAAATACAGCACAGCGGTTTCGCGTCGCGTTTTATCGTACAGCGTAGTCTATATTACACGCTATGCCGTATAGGCCGACTATACTGAAACTATTACCACAGTTCATTGCAAGAGAATTATTTTCACGCATAAAGCCACGAATTCAGTTCTATGCGGGTGGCTCACGAACAAAAAAAAATATTATTTTCAGTGCAGACTTCGAGCGTGTTCAGTCGCCACAGCCATCTGCAATGAATATTCATGAAGATTGTTTGTGACCCGAAGTGGGCGGGGGATATGCACTACCAGCCGGGCAGGCGAGTTCGAAGCACTACGAAGTCATTACGCATCCGGCGCGCAGTTGCGACTTGCGGCGTTCGGATATTGTCCGAATCTGTTTTCCGCGGCTCTTTTTACCGTGCGGTAAGTAAGTATGTAAGTAAATAGCAAATTTATAGAGCACATAGTCATATGGCAGTGTGACAATTACAACCTAAAGTAGTACAGACGGTGCAACAACATGTCTCGTATGAATTCATCTATATACGTAGGACATGTGACTACATTTAGTTGAATGTTCACCATTGCGTGCTGTTTAGTAGTAACTTTAGGGTTAGAATTATATTTAGTGATTGGATGGAAAGTTGTTTTGCACACGTATTTGTGCTACTCTTGGTCGAGGTTGTAGTTTTCACACTGCCGTCATAATTAGTTCTAATGCGCTCGATACGGCGGTCCTTGACAATTAGAACCTAAAGTCGCACAAATACGCGTGCATAGCAAATGACCAACCAGACACTAACCCTAATTCTAACCTTAACCCTAACTCTATTACTAAACAGCACGAAATAGTCAACATTCAACTAAATATAGTCACATGTCCTACGTATCCAGATAAATTCATACGAGGCATGTTGTTGCCCGTCTGTGCGACTGTAGGTTGTAATTGTCACACTGCCATCATAACATTTCTAACGCGCTCGAAACGGAAGTCTGAAAATTCTCACGCCAAGGTTGTTCGTGGCATTTCGACACATTGCAAGCATACGCAATTTTGCGACGTTACACCTGTACAGTGCAGTATACCTCCAACATGGCGGCGGCAACTGATTCAGACAGAACGACGTCACCGGCGTATCAAGTCTTTAATACGCTGCTTTAATGCGTAACCCGACTAGCGACCACCAATTAATTTTTTTCTGTGTGCTTAGTATGGCCTCATGATCAAGCCTGCCTAGCATAAAGGCATAGACGGCGACACTATGCAATTTTTGGGGCAACAATTTCCGTGCATCTCTTTCGTTCCCCTTTCAAGCTAGCGTTTTGTAGGAACATCACGGTGCAGTTATTTCAAGGAAAAGTTATGCGAGTTTTTATTTCTTCGGTACTTTGAGGGTGATTACATACGGAACATTGCTGTTTTATAAGTACACGGCATTATGTGTCTCCATTTTTACATTAAATCAGTGCAGTAACAAATTACATACTTGTCACATTTCCGTCTCGAGGGGGGGGGTGAAGGGATAAAAGGCGAAACGACGGACCTTCAAGATTTTAGAACACGGATACGCCCATGTTGTTAGGTGTATTCACTGCGGTCTCGATTAGGCGTGTATACTCCAGTCAACAGCTGCATCATTACGTTGTCTACTGTTCATCCTGATATCTTCGTGTAATTGGATGCGACATGCAGTGCTGATGCCGTTGCCGCTAATGAGATGAGAAGATATCTCGGTTCTGTGATCGTCAGGTCAAGCTGGCAGAAAAGTGACCGATTGTCCACGTCAGGCTCGGTCAGTGTGGGCCTACGCCAACATCAGCATCAGCATCATCGTGCGAAAACACTTGTGGCAATTTTTTGAGCCACCCTGTAGTTTGAAGTTTGTATCGGGCGACTGAAAAGCGAGAGTGAAAAATGCGATACGGTCAAAAATGCAAGGGTGGAAAATACAGGAGTGGAAAATGCGGGAGCAGATAGCCGGGGTGGAAAATGCAGCAAAAATTACAAAATTACAACATTCTCGCACTACCGCGCGGGTGTGTGATAAATAAATATAATGTAAGTTTAAATATCAATTAGAACTTGGCGACAATAATATTAAGGCTCAACAGTTACCAATGTAAAAGCGTCATAAAATTATTCGCAAGCGCCGAATAGCCTACATGGATTTGGAACATAAGCGTTACATTAGAATTGACTCTAAAATAGTAGGATAAACTGGGAACAAAATGTCGTAGCACTCTCTGCGTGCATTAGGCCTAAAATCAGTACTGTGTGTGTGTGTTAAGTAGTTTCACAAACTTGTTGCAGTCTGTTTGTGAGTCTATTTCACAGCGCAGGAGATTGCACATTCGTCGAGTTCTGTTCCGACGCGCGGAACATATAGGGTGGCCCAAAAAAGCCATCTGCTTCCGAATTATCATTAAATCTTATTGAAAATCCATCAACGAGGCTCGATTTTTATAAAATTTGAGTGTAAAATAACATAGAAGTGTAGTAAGCTGGGGAACGCAAAACATGACCGCATACACTGTGACTAATAAAAAGTGCACCCTTTTATTTTGGCAAAAATGTTGCTAAATATTGATCAAACTTAAAACTGTATAGCTTATAGACAATTTAAGTTAGCGTGCAATATTCTACAGATTTTTGGTATGTAACGCCAGTCGCACAACTGAAATAAAGCTGAAACAAAACAGTAAAACAAGATTCTGCTTTTGGTGGACGAAATTGTGTCATTTCAGCGTCTTGCACATGTGAAATAAAGTGCTGAGACGTTTCAGCAAGTATAGGCGGAAGGACGCCCCACCTCAAAGGTTGCAGTGTTGAGAATTGTACATTTAAAATTATGTAGTGCATCACAGTAGACGTTCGTTTTCGGCACCGCGTCTATTAAAGAATTACGTAAGATCTAACTACCACGTCGTAGCAAGATTGCCCCGCGCTCGTTACGTGAAAGACCGTTTGGATATAAGCCAGAATGCAACCTGTTATTGCAAACTGCTTTCGCCCTTTGGACACGAACAATAGTTCGCCGAAAGAATGTTTCCAATTTCCATGGACTGTGGACGGCTACAGTTTCTTATCAAATCATTTATTTCAGGCAAAACGGCCCCTAGAATAAGAAAAAAACAGACAAATAGAAACAGACAGGAACACAAATAAACACTCAAAAACACAAAAGAACTTAACTATACCACAGCTGCTCATACGAAAATGTTAAACTAGATCATTTAAGTCACTTCATATCGTATGAAAAAAACGCGTAAACTGTGTACACAAGATATGCAACTAATTATATGAAGCTACCACTTGCTGAATTTTCTTATTATCAGCGAACTGCCATCGTTGCTTAATCTGACAGAATTGTTTGCAATTACAGTGTCGAAACTAGATACACTCAAAAATTCCAGCAGAACTTGTGTCATGCTGAGACTACGGCTGTACCAGGGAGTTTAAAAGTAGGGAGGTTGCACAACCGCAAAAAAACAATGTAATAAGTGGTTTAATAGGATGTCTCGTTTTGAACACACTCATATTCATCGACGCTAGCGCCACCCGACGGCTAAAGTGGTACACTATACACGCACGCGTTATTTTTTGTCATCAAAATACGCTCCGAGACATCTGACTCGTTTATTCGAGTGCGTATCGTAATTTACACAACTGAACATCAACTTTACATGTAAACAACCAATGTCGAAAACCATACTGACCACAACCCACCGCTAGGGGTCGGAAAAAATTGTGTGTAAAATGAGACTTGAGTAAAGAATGCGTTATTACATGAATTGGGGTTTGTGCAACCTCCCTACTTTTAAACTCTCTGGGCTGTACCCAAAACATTTGCCCCATCTCAAATTGTCATTGTTCTGTTGCCTCTGGAGTAGAGAGCTGCACGGTAATGGGGACAGCGGTAATACCGCGGTAATCCGCGGTAATCCTGCTGTAATGGGGACAACGCCTCAAATTTCACCGCGGTAGTGGCGGCAATGGGGACCGACGTGACGGTATTGCCGCGGTAATGGGGATGGGGTGAGGATAGTCTTTTAAAAACTGTGGGTATGGGTGGGTATGGGGACAGTTACCGCGGGACGGTTGGGATGGGGACAAAAGTGGTCCCCGTGCAGCTCTCTACTCTGGAGGAGAAGCCGAGCGAGTAGCCTAAATAACGCTGAAACGGAATTCACAAGGACCTCACAATACGGTGAATAAAGAATCTCGAACACGCCGGCGACACGTAGCGACCGCGCGCAGTGTGAAGATTTGCGGAGAGAGCGGGCGGACTGAGAGGATAGGCCGATGGAGTTGTGCCGGCGGCTGACGTATGCGTGGATGGTCTGGACGGACAGCATGTGCGGGCGGCGGCGGCGGCGGATCCGGCGGTGGCCGTGGCAAAGGTGGGAGAGTGAATAGAGCCAGCTGCAGACTGACCAACCAACCGACCGACCACCCGACCGACCGAGCGACTCGGCGACTGAACATGGGTGCTATCGATTGATGGCACGCGGACGCACAAGCGCAGCGGAGCGGAGAGGCGCCGCATCGTTCGGCCGCCGCTGCCACCGTCATCGTCGTTGTTTTGTCGCCACCACACAGCAGTCGGCGTTCGTCAAACTTGTCGACCCGCCGCCATGTCTTCCCCGTCCGAAGACGTCGTCGAGCTGAACGTCGGCGGAGTGTTGTACACGACCAGCGCTAAGACGCTGACGCATGACGCCGACTCCTTGCTGGCGGCGATGTTCTCCCGCGTAAAGTTGGTCGACGGCGCCGGCACCACGTCGACGCCGCCGCCGCCGCTTCCGGTCCAGCACAACGGCCGGGCGTTCATCGACCGCGACGGTGTTCTGTTCCGCTACATCCTCGACTATCTGCGCAACGACGGCCGCCTCCTGCTGCCCGAGGGCTTCCAGGAACGCCGCCGGCTGCTCCAGGAGGCCGAGTACTTCCGCCTGGAGGGACTGGCGCGCACTTTGCGGGACGCCGCCGTCCGGTCGTCTCCGGCCCGGCTGTCGGCGGTGTCGACGTCCGAGAGGGGTCATATCATTGTCGGCTATCGCGGCACCTTCGCGCTGGGTCGCGACGGAGGCGGCGGCGTCGCCGACGTCAAGTTTCGGAAGTTGTGGCGCATCCTGGTCAGCGGTCGCGTGTCGCTATGTCGGCAGGTGTTCGGTGATGCCCTCAACGACAGCCGTGACCCAGACCGCGGTGGTGACGACGCCGACCGCTACTCGGCGCGCTTCTTCCTTAGACACTCGTTCATCGAGCAGGCTTTCGATCCGCGGCGTGAACTAGTCCAGTCCAGTCCGTCGGAGTGGAAATACCTCGCCTCTCGGAGTAGTAGTCGTCGTTCTTGGCATACATCGTCTAGAAAAGTCTACTCAAGAGCCTCCAGGTGGAAATACCTCCCCTCCTGGAGAAGTCGTCAACGTTGCTCGAAACTACTGTCCCGACAAAAAACGCGCGACAAATCTTCACGGTGAAAATACTCCGCTTCCTCGAGTAGCAGCTGTCTTTCCTGTAAGCTCTTGTCATGTAGATCGCCTTTCTGTCCCTCCAGGTGGAAATTCTCCGCTTACTGGAGCAGACGCCGTCTTTCCTGTAAGATCTTTTCTCTAAAAATTAGGCAAATTGTTCCAGGCGGGAATACTTCTCCCTTTGGAGGACTGGCCGGTGTGATGTGTCCTTAAGCACTCGTTCATCGAGCAGGCTTTTGATGCGCTTAAGCGAACGAGTGTTTAAGGTAGAAACGCATCTGGTAGTGGTCGGCTGTTCACCACCGCGGTCTGGGTCACGGCTGTCGTTGCGGACATTAGCTGGTACTTGGCGCCAGCGGCATAGCGACACTCAGTCAGGCTTTTGATGCGCTACTCGAAGCCGGGTTCCGGATGGCGGGAGCGTGCGCCTCGAGTACGAACAGCGCCGGCGGAGAGCTGAAGCCGGGAACGGACGTCGAAGAAAGCCGGTGGAACCACTACAACGAGTTCGTCTTCGTGCGTCCCTGATTCACGTTCCGACGTAGCACATCGAGTACGTGACAATAATAACCCTCTAAGTAAGATGTTGTGTATAACACCAGATTGTGTGCGACTACAGTGCTTTTCGCCTCCGAAATGACCTATATTGTGTCGGGTGAGGCGTTAAACTCAACGTACACACTCATGACTACAGTGCTATTCATTTCTGCGAAAAGAACGAGAATGACATTAACCCCACAACGAACCCATAATTCTAACCTTTGACTTATTTACGTTTGCAGATTAACGTCACTCAAATTTGAGTGACACTTAACATCAGCAAAGTGGATGACGAAGTTAGTGTACACGTAACAAACTAGTACCATATTATTTCGTAAAATGAGGAAAACGTCAAATTACTACCATTCAATAGGTAACACGCATACAATATACTTTCACTGTGACGTAATGTGTGACGCGAAATGATCTTAAATGTCACTCAAATTTAAGAACATCAGCCACTTTTCTCCATCTTGAGCTCTGTTCTGTGCTGTCGTCTCCATCTTCCTACAACTGTACTTGTATCCCTGCTGTCCACGCCTTCCATATCTTTACCAGTTGCTCTACACCTTATCCCCATCCCAAATCTTACTGAGAGGGGTGTATTATTGTCCCTCAGCCTAGTAACGTCAACCAGTCAGTGACTATACTCGATTAAGGAACAGACCAAACCGGTTATAAACATTGTCGTTAATTGCCGGAGCTGCCTGCCAATCGACAGAACTCGGGGTCAGCTATTTTACTACGAACCCGTTATCAAGGTTTGCGTGCGTTTAGATACAGAGCTACAGTATAGCGTGAGCGATGCAATTCTGCGACCAGAATATTTTGACAGTATAATACAGTAAAATATTGCCTGCGGCGTGCCTCTACGGGCTTGCAATCTGAACTTTAAAGCTTTTCTCCACGCCAGTAATTAGTTGGTCAGTGCGAGCTCATTTAATCCCACTTTTCCGACATTATGTGCAAATTGCACCCAAACTGGAAACAATGTTCCATTAGCGCATAAGCTTAAAATGTGTATGTGCGTATATGTGCTGTCACTTCGTCATATATATTGTTTATCATGCACGCGTGCTGTACTATACACATATTGAGGAGTGAGGGTATGTAATGTACATATAGAATAATTATGTGTTGTATATATTGTTCGTTGAGAAAATATACGCTGGCGATGTTCTACAACTTACAGTGAATGTATATTCGCATCGAAAAATACAGAGATTAAAGCATACGTCATACAGTTAAAATGCATTAAAAAGTTACTGACAGATACAAATAGGCAGACAGAAAAAGAGAAACAGTCAGTCATATTAGATACTGTTCCAGTAAATAACGACATATTCGACGTTGTATGATAGCTCGATCAAATCTCAACCGATTTGAAGAGTAATTCACCACTATTGAAAGAATTAAATTTCCTGCAAAAATATGCGAGAAAGTCTGTACCAGCGCACCTTTGTTATGTTTATAAGCAACCACGCGACATGCATTCGCCGTTTAATGCTGTCGGAAACTGCGTGGCATACTTTCTGAAGTAGCAAAAAGAAAGCAACGAGTCACTTCTTCGCGTTATGGTGTAAATTACTGTTAGTAATTAATCGTTTTTGCAGCAGAGAAAGAATTTAAGCAAATCGGTTAAGATTCGACAAAGATATCGCCAAATGCGAAATTGTTTTTAAACATAGTCGTGAAGTATAGAATGGGGAGGAGCTATCCTCCTCTCCAACCGACTGGTGAGCCTAGCAGTGGTGAGCTACCCAGCGTGTCTGGAGAACCGCAGTCGAAATTAGATTCGCAGCATATTTATCCTCAAAATCTGCTGGTGAGAGTAGTTTTCGTGAAACTGATATATGCCATTTTGGCCTGAAAATGGTAGGGTGTTGTGGAAGCCGTACTCCCAAACACCCCAAAAAGTGGTACGGCTTTGACTGTGTCTGCCGATTAAGATTTGGCGCATGTATCGTCAATGTCCAGTTTCAGTCGCACGCGCATTGTATGTTATTATATTTACTATAAAATCGTACACGTAGTACAGTACAAACACCTAAAAAAAGTTTAAAAACGTCATGGATGACAATAATACAATATAAACATGAACACTGCGGCTCATTGAAATCAATGAATGTCTCTAAATCATTACAAATTGTCTCTGACGTGAGATTGCTCAAACCAGAACGAACACTAAGTAATTCCAGCAACATACGACCTTTACTATAAGTATGCATGTCGACGCTGTCAGTGTAAAGTATTTATGTCTCGGTAAAATCGCGGTAAACTCGGGAATCTGTGCGGTAACGGGGACAAAATGTGCGGTATTACCGCGATAATGGATAGGGTGAACGCAGTAATACCGCAGAAATGGGAAAACGCAGCAAAGGTAATTGAAACGTGATACTGATACAACGTTAACGCAGTGTTTCTCATGCGATAAATCTTGTATATACACTGTGTCCCAAAAGTTTGAGCCAACTTTGGCGCGCGCGCTAGCTCCAAGTTGCATAGACTAATTTCGAAGATTTTTTGGCAGTAAGATGCAGAATAGTTTTTAAAATCATACGCATGTTTGTTCTACTTTTGAGGTACTTTCGATTTTACTAACTTTATTGCATGGCAGCGACTGAAATAACGCAACGCTTAACGTGTTTTTTGCAACAGACTGTCGGTGGCTATGAAAATGGCTATTTATGAAGGATGATGGCTTTGAAAAAGCCCCCCCCCCCCGATGCAGATGTTCAGAAATATGTCCTTCACCTTTTCATACACACTTAACTACTTTCTCCGTTGATCAACAGCTTAGTCGCTGTTCTTTGCGATATGCTATCGTGTGTCAATGAGGAGCTGTTTCAAGTCATCGGAATTTTGGAGAGATGTCTTGTGCGTAACTTTCTGCGTTCGGCTCCAAATTTCGTACTGTTAGCAACCAGGTTTAAACCGGAAATGTTATGCGGTCACAGAACTGGAGCGATACATGCCAGCTTTTCCAGCTGAATGAGCCGGACGCTTGAACGAGTGCGCCATAACGTTAGAATTGCCTCATTGTCGTTTATGCGATGTAAAAGCGAATAAAGTTAGTAAAAACAGCGAAATGGAACGTGCGTGCAATTTTTACAACCATTCTGCGTCTTATTGCCAAAAATTGTCAAAATTCGTCGATGCAACTTGGAGCTAGTCGACTTATTTTGGTGACACAGTGTATATATAGTCAAATCAGTAATCTGTAGCTCACATTCTTTCCAGCTTGACATCGCACCTATATACGACAACACATAAAATTCGCGCATTTCCAGCATAAACTGACAGCATTTCTATTTGGGAGTTAGTCGACCACGGCGCATCGTGCTGTTTGCTATTCTGCGTCACAGAAATACTTTTACTTACTTACCGCCTGAGCGTTCATTCGCTTGGGAGGCATGCCTCCACGAAGTTCGAAAACGAATGCTGAGTCGAATTGAACTTTAAAAGCTAGTAAAATTTTTAAAGTTGCGGGAATGGGGGAGGGGCCGGCTATAAATGCAGAGTTGGACATGGGTCCATTTTTGCTGACCCAATCCAATCCAATCCATAAATATCTGGTATTAAATCGAACTCGAAAACCATGTGCAACTAGCTATTCTAATGCTGACTTATCATCGTGGTAAAACCGGGATATTTAAACGTTCATATGTCGTTATTTGAAAAAAAACAGCATCAACTGTGACGCAATGATTACTAGGCCTAATTTTAAAAAACGGGCAACAGTCATCGCAATCCAATCCAATCCATGGATTGATCCAATCCACGTCCAACTC
>Ga0209568_1000767_pt1 | contig 11551 bp, 11 predicted proteins | sample WorMetOlspDAHAB2_FD_187406 | JGI IMG/M metagenome (GOLD analysis project Ga0209568, IMG submission 187406) | Marine gutless worms symbiont microbial communities from Max Planck institute for Marine Microbiology, Germany - Olavius sp. DAHAB.2... ...
CCGCGCTCCCGCAGCGCGGGCAATGAAAGCCCTCGGGCCAACGCGCGCGCTCCAACGCCGCTTCGCGCGGCGTCTCCGTCCCGAACTGTTGGGAAAACTCAGACAGCGACATCCCAGACTGAAACTGAATGTGATTCATGGCCATGAATCACTCCATTTCTTGAGAAAACCCAGGAAGGGGATCGGCCCCTCAAGAACTTAGACCACGAGTCTGGCTGAAAATTCTTGCTAATCAGGATCCAGGATAGCAAAGAGGTCCAATATACGCTGTCGGTTCCAGCCTTGGCGGTAAAGCAGACGCACCAGATCGAGCTTGGCTCGATAGCGGGCACGGGGGTCGTTTTTGGTCTGACGGGTGCGCAGATGCGCGGCGGTCACCAGGGCGAAGGGGTTGGAGCTTGCTGCGAGTGATTCGGCGCGGTCCGCATAGTCGATGAGCTTGACCACGGGAAATTCGAGTGTGTGGCGACAGCCCAGGACCTCGAAGCCATAGTGATCGGGCCGCCACGCCTTATCCTCATCGGCCAGCACGGCGAGGCTGGCGACAGGACGGGCGTAGCGGTCGAAGAGCCGGTAATTATAGGTGAACATGCGTCGGGCGAAGTCGCTGTCGCGCCGGCCCTGGACCTCGATGTGGATATAGATCCAACGTTGCTCGCCATCATCGAGGGTGACTTGCGCCAGCGTATCGGCAAAGCGTTTGCCGAGCTCGGCGTCGCGCACCACCTGACGCAGCTCGGTGTGCTTGAACTCATGGCCCTGCGACCAATCGATTTGGGCGTATGCTTCGGGAAAATAGAAGGCCACGAACTCGGGAAAGGCGTGTTCGAGTACGACTTTCCAGGGCTGTCGTAGACATCGCTGGTGTTGTGTGGATCGGTCATAGGGTGTCAGGTGGCGTAATTGGAAATCCACTCGCTCCGCTTCCCTCTGCGACGGAGCGGGCAGGTAGTGAACCGTATCCTTGGATGGTGACGTGCCTCACAAGGAAGTTGGGCACGGACCATACCCGGCTCTTTGGCCGGCTCGCTTCCATGCCAAGATTTTGGGTAATGGTTAAGGTTTAAATGGAACCATTGCCACTGGCAGTGGGTTTGGCGCTCTAATAGGCTATACTCCCTCTTCCTCCGGGAGAGGGCCGGGGAGAGGGGATCAAAACAAGTCCACGCAAACCATTTAAAAACTTACCACTACCAGATTTTGTTTCAGCACCGAGTATTGTTCAGCGGCCCTGCCCCCTGATTGTGCGCCCGCGATCAGGCCGGCTCAAGATGGTAACCTAATGCCCATCATTTCGGCAGTCGGGGATGTCGATCATGTCCTACTATCGTTACCATGTATTTTTCTGTACCAACCGGCGGGACGATGGCAGCCAATGTTGCGCTCGGTGCGATGCGTCGGAGCTGCGCGATCACCTGAAGCGGCGTTCCAAGGAGCTGGACATCGCAGGTCCCGGCGGCGTTCGCGTCAATACGGCGGGGTGCCTGGACCGTTGCGCCGAAGGTCCGGTGCTCGTGGTCTATCCCGAGGCGACCTGGTACACCTACGTGGACCGGGAAGACCTCGAGGAGATCCTGACCGAACACCTGATCGGAGGCCGGATCGTGGAGCGCCTGCGACTGGCGGATTGAGGCGCACCCCAAGTGCCCGCCACCCTCTTCATCTCCGATCTCCACCTGGCCCCCGAGCGGCCGGCCACGGTCGAGTGCTTTCTCGGCTTTCTCCGCAAGCGCACGCGGGAGGCCCAGGCCCTCTACATCCTCGGTGATCTGTTCGATGCCTGGATCGGCGATGACGATGACCAACCCCCTTATTCCGAGCTCCGCGCCGCGTTGCGCAAGCTGACGGAATCAGGCACCCGCTGCCATCTGATGCACGGTAACCGGGATTTCCTGATCGGGCGCGCCTTCGCCCGCGACACCGGCTGCTCGCTGCTCGCGGACCCCACGTCGGTAGATCTGGCGGGCACCCCCACGCTGCTCATGCACGGGGACCTGTTGTGCACGGACGATGTACCCTATCAGAAGTTCCGCCGACGCATACGCAATCCCATCGCGCGGCGTCTTTTTCTCTGGAAGTCCCTATCCAAACGGCGCGCCATGGCCGCCGACTACCGCCGCAAGAGTGGCGCGGCCATCGCGGAGAAGACGCAGGCGATCATGGATGTGAGCCAGCGGACGGTCGAAGAGTACATGCGCCGTTTTTCGGTCCGACGCCTTATCCACGGCCACACCCACCGACCGGCGGACCATGCCTTCACGCTCGACGGTAACCCCGTGACCCGCCTGGTGCTCGCCGAATGGCATGCGGACCGGGGTGAGGTGTTGGCAGTCTCGGAGAACGGCTGGAAGCGGGAAGCGATCGGATCCGGCCAGCATTCAGTTTCATCTTATATTTCATCGTCAAACCCGTAGGGTGGGCTGTGCCCACCATCCAGGCCCATATTGGTGGGCACAACCCACCCTACTGGATATATGCAAAATATTATGAGATGTGGTGCGCGTAGCGAGCCGCGTCCGGGTAGATTAGTGTCTGTCCGTGGCAGGCAAGCCGGCCAAGCGCGGACAAGTTGCTGATGGCGAGCTTTCGTGGACATCTCTATGGCGGCGTAGCGGTGAGTGCCGCCGCCGGGCTGGGAGTGGACAGCCTCGGATGGGCGAATCCCGACCAAATCCCCGCGCTGTTCGTGCTGGGGGTGGTCGGTGGACTGTTGCCGGACATCGATGCGGACAGCTCGACCCCGCTCCGGATGATGTTCATCCTGCTCGGGGTCACGGCGGCGTTTCTCGTTACCTTTTCAATGGTGGACGGCATTGCGCCCGTCGAGCGGATGTTGCTCTGGGGTGCCGTCTTCCTCTTGGTGCGTTTCGGTCTGTTCGAGATTTTCTGCCGTTTTACCGTGCATCGGGGGGTATGGCACTCCTGGCTCGCCGTGGCCTTCGTTACCGCGGCGACGGCCAACGCCGCCTACCATCTGATCGGGGTCTCGGCCTGGCATGCCTGGTTGGCGGGGAGCTTCACGGCACTCGGGTATCTGACCCATCTGTGCCTCGATGAGATTGCCGGCGTGGATCTGCTCAACCGCGGTATAAAGCGCTCCTTCGGCACGGCGCTCAAGCCCTTCAGCATCGCCTCGCCCGCCGCATCCATCGCCATGTTTCTGGGCACGCTCACGCTTGTCTATCTGGCCCCGACCGTTGCGCCGGTCGTCGCGGCCATACGGGCGTTGCCTTTGGAGTAAGAAAAAATGGTGCCGGGGGTCGGACTCGAACCGACATGGTGTTGCCACCGGTAGATTTTGAGTCTACTGCGTATACCAATTTCGCCACCCCGGCGGGGGACTGACGGGATCGTACCGCAAGCCGCGGCCTTTCCAATCTCGGATCTTCGGGCCCGCGGGAGCTGCCTGTGGGCGAGGCGTCACAGTATAGCCGCTACGGTCGACGGAGCAAGGTCGAGCGTGTGTTTATCCAGGGTGAGCACGTATAAATCCGCCGAAAACATGACGGGAGAGGGGCTTTTTGCGCCCACTCGAAAAACTACCACTACCCGAGGTTGTAATCCCAGCCTGGGGTCAGCCCTCCGCGGTTATGGGAATGATGGTGATGTCTACCCGGCGGTTGCGACGGCGACTTGCTTCGGTCTCATTGCCCGCGACAGGCTGATCCTCACCGTAACCGATGGCGTTGAGGCGGCTGGGGTACACATTCTGACTGAGCAGATAGCCTTCTACCGCCTGGGCGCGCCGGTCCGACAGCTCCTGGTTGTGTGCCGCCGGGCCGGTACTGTCGGTATGGCCGGCGACGGTGAGTCGGGTCTTCCCGTACTTGTTTACGACGCCCGAGATTTTGTCCAGGGTGCTGTGGAAGCCGGGCTTGATCCGGTCCGAATCCACCTCGAACGTCGTCTCGCTGGTCATTCCGACCAACAGCTGGTTGTCGGGAAGGGGCTCGACGCGGATAGCTCCGGCGGTAATCTCCGGCGCCAGCAGCTTTTCGAAGTCACGGCGCTGTTGTTCCATGTAGCGGCCGATCAGACCACCGACCAGGCCGCCTCCCACCGCTCCGATCACGGCGCCCTTGGCCGACTTGTCCGCCACTGCGGCGCCGATGGCGGCACCGGCGATGGCGCCGATGGCGGCCCCGGCCTGGGTTTCCGTGAGTGGTCGCCGGTTGCCCTGCTCGTTCGTGGCACAAGCGACCAGCAACAGGCTGCCGATAAAGAATGCGGTGACGGATTTCATCCAAGGTTTGTTCATCGATCGATCTCCCGACAAGAAATCCCATGCAGGAATTGCCGTAGCACTTTATATGGCCTAGATGAAAGCTAGGCAGAATGAGATTCGACCTGCGCCTTTTCGGTTGCTGTTTGTCGGGTGAGCACGTATAAATCTTCCTGGAAACATGACCTTCATAACCGACTGCTTGGCTCACCCTCTCCCTTTACCCCGCACCTATCGCCGGTAGCTCCAGCAGCATCTCTACTGGCTCCCCCCCCAGCGATAGGTGCGGGGCAAGCCTCTCTCCCTCCAGAGGGTGTCGCAAAAGCCCCTCTCCCACCGGGAGAGGGGTTGGGGAGAGGGGGTCAAAGGGCGAGATCGGTCCTTATCGATGCCTTTTGCGATACCCTCCCTCCAGGGAGAGGGGCTTTCGGGGATTCGGTTCTCACCCTGGACCTCTGGCATATTGCGGGCGTTTAAACAGGTGACAACAGTCGGTTGGCGCTAAATGTCAACAGCACCCAGGCACCGCCGATTATGTTATGACAAGGAAAAAACAGGTGTTTCAGGCGTCCACACCTTTCACGTTCCGGTGCATACATGCCGTTCACGGGGGGCGAGCACAACCTGAGCAGGATCCGCAATGACGACTGAGATTGTCGAGTCCACGCCAACCGCCCTGATCGACCGCTTCGGCCGCCGGATCACCTATCTGCGGATCTCGGTCACCGACCGGTGCGATCTCCGTTGCGTCTACTGCATGGAGCCGGACCAGCGCTTCGTCCCCCGCGACCGGCTGCTCGGTCTCGGGGAAATCGTGCAGGTGGCCCGGACCTTCGTGGGCCTCGGCGTGAGCAAGATTCGCCTGACCGGCGGCGAGCCCCTGGTGCGCCGCAACGTCTTGCGGCTCATGCGCGAGGTCGCTTCCCTGCCCGGGCTCGACGAGCTGGTGATCACCACCAACGGCTGCCGGCTCGCGGAGCTGGCTGAGCCAGTTCGGGCGGCGGGCGTCAGACGCATCAATATCAGCCTGGACAGCCTGCGGCCCGAACGCTTCCGGCGCATCACCCGTAAGGGGGATCTCGCCGCCGTGCTCCGCGGCATCGACGCCGCCCTTGCCGCCGGCTTCGAGCGTATCAAGCTCAATGTCGTCATCCTCAAGCACCGGAACCACGACGAGATCCCGGACCTGGTGCGATTCGCCGTCACCAAAGGGATCAACATCAGCTTCATTGAAGAGATGCCCGTAGGACAGATCGGGGAATATGACCGCGCGGAAGTCTTCTACTCGAGCGACCGCATCCGTTCCGACCTCCGGTCCCATTTCCAGCTAGTCCCCACGACCGAGACCACCGGCGGACCGGCGCGTTACTACCGCATTCCGGGGACCGAGACCCGGGTGGGATTCATATCCCCTCACAGTCACAACTTCTGCGGAGACTGCAACCGGGTGCGGGTCACCGCCGAAGGTCAGCTGTTACCGTGCCTGGGGCAGGAACAGGTCCTGGACCTGCGCCGCATCCTACGCCAGCACCCAGGGGATGCAACCGAATTGAGCCGGGCCATCCGCGACGCGATGCAGTGCAAACCCAAAGGCCACGAATTCGGCCTCGGGACAGACCGCGTTCTCGTCCGCCACATGAACGTGACGGGGGGGTGAGCTGAAACCGTTGGTCCAGTGGACCAACGGTTTCGGCGAACGCCCTTCAGGGACGAAGGGCCGGGGGGCGCACCAGGGATGGTGTCCTGCACGGTATCCCTTGCCGATGAACCAACGCAGTTCGGCGAACGCCCTTCAGGGACGAAGGGCCGAGGGGCGCACCAGGGATGGTGTCCTGCAACTGACCGAAGTCGCACTTCAGGGCAAGCGCGTATAAATCCGCCCGAAGACATGACCTTGGCGGAATCGCCGGGGTGTCGATCGGGTCAGCGCAGCATAACCACGGACCGGTAGGCGCGGGCTTGCCCGCGCTTTCCGATTCCCTGGCTTGCAATCCGGCCCGGCGGTTACACAGCGCCGGCAAGCCGGTGCCTACCGCTTATTGGTGGACCTCCGCGGCCATGGCTGACGACTGGGAGCCGGCTGCAACTCGTTCATCGAAAAGCAATTTGTACGCGCTCACCCCGAGTCGCACTTTGTGTTTTGGTGGTGGGCGAGTTGAAAATGGGAACCGATTCGATCCCCTCTCCCCAACCCCTCTCCCGGCGGGAGAGGGGCTTTTTGTAACCACTTGAAAAGCTACCATTACCTGTGTTTTGTTTTGTCGTTGCCGTGCTCACATGCCTCGACATATCGCTCGACACGATCGACCAGTGGACCCGACGGCTCTCGGCCCGTAGGATTATTCTTTTTGAGGGCACCTTGAAGCAACCCGGAGGTCCTTCATGGCACTGTTGGAGTGCAATTTCTTCTCCGACGCGCTGGGACTTTGCTGTTCGGCCAAGGTGATCCTGCCGCAACGCACGGAGTCTCAGATCGGTCTCAAGAGCGTCGCCGGGAGCGGCGAGTTCCCCGTGCTCTATCTCCTCCACGGCCTGAGCGACGATCATACGATCTGGCTGCGGCGGACAGCGATCGAACGCTACGTCTCCGAGCTGGGACTGGCGGTGGTGATGCCGGCCGTGCACCGCAGCTTCTATGCGGACATGGCGTCCGGCTATCCCTACTGGACCTTTGTCAGCGAGGAGCTCCCGCGGATCTGCGGATCGTTCTTCCGTATCAGCAGTGCGCGCGAACACACCTACGTGGCCGGTCTGTCGATGGGCGGCTACGGCGCGTTCAAGTTGGCGCTACGCTGTCCGCAACGCTTTGCCGCGGCTGCCAGTCTGTCCGGTGCGCTGGATCTGTCACCGAGCGTAAAGGACTGGGGCGATCTCGGCAGCGACCGGCACCTGGCCTTCGGCGATCCGAAGGGCTTCGACGGCAGCGGGCACGATCTCGTGCATCTGGCACGTCAGCTGGCCGCGAGCAACGGACCCAGGCCGAAGCTCTGGGCCTGCTGCGGCACGGAGGATCCCCTGATCGCAGTCAATCGCTGCTTCCGCGACCGGACACAGGGATTGGGTCTCGATTTCCACTACGAAGAAGGTCCCGGCAGTCATGAATGGGGTTACTGGGACGAGCAAATCCAACGCGTCCTCGCCTGGCTGCCGCTGCCCGTGTAACGGGCCAGCTCGCGGGGAATCCGGTACGACCTTTGAGCACAAAACACACAACCCCGAGCTCCGCCCCCAAAGGGCGCAGCCGCCGCTGGCTCGGCCACCTGGTCCTGATCCTGGCGATCTTCGCCATCCTGCATTGGTGGCAATCGGAGCCTCTCGCCGGCGGCGATGCCCCGGCCCTGACCGGCGACCTCGTGGGTGGGGGTGAGTTCGATCTCGACGGGTTGAAGGGCAAGCCGGTCCTGGTGCATTTCTGGGCCACCTGGTGCCCCATGTGCCGATTCGGTGACGACACCATCGCCGCCATCGCGGAAGATTTCAGCGTCATCACCGTGGCCATCCAGTCGGGAGGACCCATGGAAATCATGGGATATCTGAGCCGCGAATCCCTCTCCTTTCCCGTCGTCCCCGATCCCGATGGCGCGCTGGCGACCACCTGGGGGGTATCCGGCGTACCCGTCAGCTTCGTGCTGGACGGCAGCGGCCGCATACGATTCGCTACGGTCGGCTATACCACCGGAATCGGGCTGCGGGGACGCCTGTGGGCAGCCGGCATGATGGATTAGGTACTGTTGACGTTTAACACTAACCGACCGTTTTCACGTGTTTAAATGCCCGCAACATGCCAGAGGTCCAGGGTGAGCAGCAATTCATCGAGAGCCCCTCTCCCTTGGAGGGTGTCGCAAAAGGGTAAGGCGGGAAAGCGTAGCGCATCCCGCCGTGCGCCCGGATCTTGCCTCAACCCGCGCCCTGAATATAATGCCGCATGGCTCGGAAACCATTGCTATTGTTCGGAGAGTAATCATGCCTACTTACGATTATCGCTGTGACGCCAACGGCCGGGTGCTAGAAGTCAACCACCGCATGAGCGAGAGTCTGTCCACCTGGGGCGAGCTCTGCGAGCACGCCGGCATCGAGCCGGCCGACACCCCGACCGACGCCCCGGTCCACCGCTTGGCCACCGGCGGCAACCCCATCTCCAGCACCAATCTCGGCAGCGGCACCGCTCCTGCCCCTGCCTGCAACACCGGGGCCTGCTGTCCCACCGGCATGTGCGGCCTCAATTGAGGGCCATTCGGTTACGGTTCGGCGAACAGGACCCGTAGGGTGGGCTGTGCCCACCGACATTACTACGCGGTTCTGCGCTCCCACGGAGGCAACTTCCTCACCACCTTCCTTGACTTCTACGGCTTCGGGGAAAAGGTGGGGTGCACTAAGAACCTATCCCATCAGGAGTACCTCATGAAGCTGAGCCCGAGAATGATTCTCACCGCAAGCGCCGTCCTGCTGACCTGCGCGCTCGCCGTCCCCTCCGTCGGCCTTGCCGCTGAACGCATCGTGTTCGGTGGCGGCCCCGCAGGCGGCACCTTCCAGATATTCGCAAGCGCCATCCAGACTTACGGGCCCATCAAGGAATCCGCAGACTATCGGGTCAAGGCCCAGTCCTCCGCCGGATCGATCGAGAATCTGCGCAAAGTCGACCGGGGCAAGATGCAGCTCGGCGTCATTCACTCCGGGCACCTGCATCTGGGACGCGAAGGCAGATTGAAGAACGACGGGAAAAAATACGAGGACGTGCTGGTCGTAGCTTACCTCTACGGATCGTCCGCCCAGTTGGTCGTTCGCAAGGATTCCGGCATCGCCCGCATAAAGGACCTGGAAGGGAGAAAGATCGGCGTCGGCAACGCGGGCTCGGGCGCCTTCGCCAACTGCGAGCTCTTCTTCACCCACTTAAACGTTTGGGACAAGATCAAGCGCAACGCCATGGGCTATAACGATGCCGCCAATGCCTTCGGCAACCGCCAGCTCGACGCCTTCTGGCTGTTTACCGGTTTTCCCTCGGGTGCCGTAATGATGGCCGCCCGGACCAATGACATCGAGCTGCTCGATCTCGACCAGGACGCGACCGAGAGCGGCTTCTACAAGCAGTATCCCAACTTCACCCGCATCGAGATTCCGGCGGGAACCTACAAAGGCGTCGCCAAGGCCGTCACTTCATTCCAGGACTCAGCACTGTGGGTTGCCAATGCCGAAGTTGCGGATGAGATCGTTTACAATCTGTTGTCCAAGCTCTATACGGACGAGGGGCTCGCCTATCTGGTCAGTCAGAAAAAGACTTTCAGGGAAATGAGTGTAAAAACCGGCCTCAAGGGCATCGTTACCCCCCCCTGCATCCGGGCGCCGAAAAGTTCTGGGAAGAGAAGGGATTACTCTGAATCCTTCATCTATCGGTAGAGGTGATTTTTGAAGAGATATCCAGCCGACAATCGGCAATAATCACTACTACTCCAAATTTTATATGCGGGTGTACTTAGGCGCTAAGGGGCCGAGGATTCCATGCCGTTCATCCCCCACACTACGGAAGAGATAGCCGCCATGCTGGCGGTCATCGGCGTTGAGCGGATCGACGACCTGTTCGACGAGATCCCCCCGGACCTCATGACGACCGGTCTTCCGAATCTCCCCTCGGCCCTGTCGGAAATGGAGATCGGTCGCCTGATGCAGCAACGCAGCCGGGAGGACGGCCAGCCCCTGTGCTTTATCGGCGCCGGCGCCTACGACCACCACATTCCGGCGGCGGTCTGGCAGATTGCCACCCGCGGCGAGTTCTACAGCGCCTACACCCCCTATCAGGCGGAGGCGAGCCAGGGGACCCTGCAGGTACTTTACGAATTCCAGTCCATGATGACCGCCCTAACCGGTCTGGACGTCTCCAACGCCTCCCTCTACGACGGCGCCTCGGCCCTGGCGGAAGCGGTACTCATGGCGGCGCGCCACCATCGCAAGCGCCAGCCGCACCGGGTGCTGGTTCCCGGAACGCTGCACCCCGCCTACCGTCGCACCCTACGCACCATCGTCGGCCAACAGGACATCGAGCTGCTCGAAATCCCCTTCGACCGCACCGGCGGACATACGCCCCTCGAACAGCTCGATGCCTTCGGAAGCCGGGAATTCACGGCGCTGGTGGTTAACCAGCCCAACTTCTTCGGGGTCCTGGAAGAGGTAGACGCCCTCACCGACTGGGCCCATCGGCACGATAGCCTGGTCATCGGCGTGGTCAACCCCGTGGCCTTGGCCCTGTTGTCGCCGCCCGGCGAGTGGGGTAAACAGGGCGCGGATATCGCCTGCGGCGAGGCCCAACCCCTGGGTATGCCGCTGGCCTCCGGCGGTCCCTATGCCGGTTTTCTCTGTTGCCGGCAGGCCCTGGTGCGCCAGCTCCCCGGACGCATCGCCGGGCGCACCCTGGACCAGGCAGGCAACCCCGGCTTCACCCTGACCCTGCAGGCCCGCGAGCAACACATCCGCCGCGCCAAGGCGACCTCGAACATCTGCACCAACCAGGGATTGCTGGTAACCGCCGCGACCATCCACACCGCCCTGCTGGGCGCCGAAGGATTGGAACGGGTAGCAAGCGCGTGCCACGCCAACACCGCAAGGCTCTGCGACCTACTGTGCGAGATACCCGGTGTCGAGCCCTTGTTCGATCGCCCCGTCTTCCATGAAAAGGCCCTGCGGCTTCCTGCCCCCACCGGGGATCTGTTGCGCTCTCTGGCCGCACACAACATCCTCGGCGGATTCGACCTGGGGCCAGACTATTCCGAACTCGATCCCGCCGTACTCGTATGCGCCACCGAGCTGCGCACCGAGGAAGACATGGCGGCATATGCCCAAAAACTCGCGCGCGTCATTGCGACTCGTACCCAGGCTTCTTGTCCAGTTGTACCGAGGTTGTGAATAGATTGCAATCATCTACAGAGCCTTCAGATGACTAAGACGATCTTGTGTTGCCTGGTTTTTGTTATTACGACTCTAGCCTCGGGTAGTAGCGAGGCGGCTTGTCTATTTGGAATGGTGAGGAAGCGCGCGGAAGAAAAACTCCTGTTCCTGCCGCATGCAATACGACAAATGGCTCGCCCTGATCGAATAATAAGCACATCAGAAGTACGAAAAGTAATTTTTGAAGGAGAAGTTATTGAAGATTACCCGGAAGATGCGAGAGGCCATAGCTGTCTTATATACTCTAATAATTAATAATATTTACTTTTTTTGAACGACTGAAATTTTAATGTGAGTAAAGAATCGAGTTTCTCTTTATGCTCTTCGTTTGCGCCATAAACACACTCAAGGATAGCTTTTTTGAATTTACTGAAAGTGGGATAACATTTGGAA
>Ga0209568_1000768_pt1 | contig 11549 bp, 13 predicted proteins | sample WorMetOlspDAHAB2_FD_187406 | JGI IMG/M metagenome (GOLD analysis project Ga0209568, IMG submission 187406) | Marine gutless worms symbiont microbial communities from Max Planck institute for Marine Microbiology, Germany - Olavius sp. DAHAB.2... ...
AACAAATTTAATATAGCCAAGATACACTGTACAACACAAAGATAGACAGACGATAGCTACTAGGACAGACAGAAACAATCAAGAAAACATCGAACACTATAACAGGGCATCCGCCCTAGAAACTCAGTCAAAAACCTGACTGCATACAGGCAACGTGCCTCCCAGACAATTCTGGAATAACTCACCAAATAGTGAACATTTCAACACACTCGCAAAACGCGACCGCACACGGCGCCAGCAGCGATTCTACTGACTGACTGACCTATAGCTGCCGCAACCGAATCGCTGCTACAGCGATGATTACGTGACGTGATCGAACACGGGAACGAACGCGCGACATACACCCAGACGAAGGTGCGGAATTTACATTGGTTCCCGAAGCGGAATCGCTAACTCGGGGCTCTGACATGTCATCCCCAACTTCGGCTAGACGTGAGTCTGCTGATAACGATTCCAGTCTCTCAACAATGCCAACTTCCAGTGCCGACTTTCAGACACGGTATGTGGAGACACATACCAATCTAACTAACCTGACAAACACTAAACAGTCGGCACCGGGCCCATTTCAAGCGGCGAAGGCTGGCATCGCTCAAACCAAAGACCGGCAAATAGACTTAAACTTTGACTCCGCGGTGCAGTCAACGCATCTTCAGTAAGGAGTGACTCTTTCGTCCCAATTGAGGCCGGCAGTAACACAGATGGCGCCACATCGTACCACAGAAAAAGGCCCTCAAACTCTTTTGGGAGCTATGGCTCAATTCGTGGCGTCATCGTCTCCAACACCTTCTCACCGGTCTACTTTTTCGATGCGACCGCCTTACATGCATCGCGATTTACCGCATAGGTCCGCGTTTTCTGCGACAGCGTTTCTAGCAGGTCGAAAACTCAACGACAAAGCTAAGACGCAATCGATGGCAACAACGACATGTGGTAACGTGGTGAGTCAGGAATGTAAGTCAGTGAGTAACGCTCAGCGTTTGGTACGTAGGTCGAGTAGGGACACCCCTCGTCCACCTTGTCTAGTACAGACGGTGAAGTGGCGTACCTTACGGGGACTGGGGCACCGTCGTATGTAAGGCCGGTACCCCTTCTCCCCCCTCTTGCGTTCCCGCCCTCCGCCCGTTCTAGCTCGCATAGGTCGGGCCGCTCATCATCTCGCGTGCCTCCAAAGTTTCGCGCCTCACGTCATCGTCGCAGCATTCCCTCCTTGATGTGAACGAGCTGGTACGGGACGTGCTGCGACAGACTTCCGAAATCGAGGAGCGTCGCACGCAGTCGCAGCGGGAGCGACTCGAAGCGGAGCGCCAAAGCGTCGAGGCCGCAACGCAGTTGGAGGAGATGCGTATCCAGGCGGAGAAAAAGCAACTTCAGTCCCTGGCGCAGGTGGAGTGAGAGCGACTGCAGGCGGAGCGAGATCGGACCGAGGCCGCAGCGAGGGCAGAGCGAGAACGTCAACAGGCGGAGCGGGAGGCGGAACGTCAGCGACTCGAGGCCATCGCTGCGACGCAGCGTTATCGGTTGCAGCTTGAGGCCATGCGCGCGGAGGCAGCTGCTACCGCGGAAGGTGACCGTGATGTCATCGAGCAGCGTCAGCTCGACGCCGCCATCTTGACGGAGCGAGAGCGTGTCGCAGCTGAACGTGAATGGGCCGCCGCCGCCGCCGAGGAACAGCGTATTCGGGCTGCCGCAGAGGTAGAAAAGGAGCGTGTCGCCGCCACCGCGGCCGCCGAGAAGGAGCGTTTCGAGGCCGTCATCAACGCAGAGCGAGAGAGGGCCGCCACGGCCGCTGCAGCCGAGAAACAGCGTGTCGCCGCCGTCACCTCTTCCGCCGCCAACGCCGATCGGGATCGCGCCGTTGCCGCCATCGAAGCTGAACAGCGCCGGTTCCAGATGGAGCAGCAGCGTTGGGCGACCGAGGAGCGGCAGCGAGAAGCACAGCGGGCCGAAGAACTGAAGCGCCTTGAGGTTGAGCGAGAGAAGATAGCAGCGGAGAAGGAACGGGCTGCCGAAGAGCGGAAGGCATTTGAAGCAGCGCGAGCAGCAGAAATTGAGCGACTGCTGGCGGTACAAAAGGAATGCATGGAGGAGCGGGCCCGGCGCCTACTAGCGGAACAGCAAGTAAAAGCAGTTTCCCAGGCCACGGGTACATTTCCCCCTGCGTTCTTCCCCCTCCGCCTACCCATACTCCGTTTGACTTAACATTTAAGTCTCCTGTTGCACCGCCACCACCGTGTTACACTCCTCGTCGCTCTACCCCTTCTGTGGTTGTACCAACTGCTCATCGCTGGGTACCTGTCAGCTGTTTACCAGCTACTACACACGAACTTAACTATACCTTCATGTCTTCAGGCTCTGCCTACAGCAGTAACTTAGCATCCTCAGCGGTGACTTAAACTGTACCTTCGCTGCCACCAGTGGCCACCCGCGGAACAGCAAGTAAAAGCAGTTTCCCAGGCCACGGGTACATTTCCCCCTGCGTTCTTCCCCCTCCGCCTACCCATACTCCGTTTGACTTAACCTTTAAGTCTCCTGTTACACCGCCACCACCGTGTAACACACCTCATCGCTCTACCCCTTCTGTGGTTGTACCAACTGCTCATCGCTGGGTACCTGTCAGCTGTTTACCAGCTACTACACACGAACTTAACTATGCCTTTATATCTTCAGACCCTGCCTACAGCAGTGACTTCGCATCCTCAGCGGTGACTTACACTGTACCTTCGCTGCCACTAGTGGCTCTGTCATTCGAGCCGTTGCCTTCTGTTCCTGTCAGCAAAGCACAACCTGTTGTGCCACCACCTGTTGCAAACCCATCTACCCCACCTGCCCCTGTGGTTACCCAACCCAAGGTGGTTTTAATCAAGCAGTTCCAGCCGCCCAAGTCTTACTCGGGTGCCTCTTCCTGGGTGGGTTATCGTGAGTATTTTGAGCGCCTGGCTGCTGTCAATGGTTGGACAACAACGGAATAGAAAACAGAGCAACTGGCCTTGACACTTGAGGGCCCAGCCAGTGAGGTACTTCGGGATTTAGATACCTCCCAACCCCAAGCTAACAATCTCGTTTGGGAGGCCCTGGCACGCCGCTTCGGTTCTCTTGATGGCGCTCGAGAGGCCATGCGTCGCTTTGACTCTCGGCGCCAGGAGGAGAATGAAACTATTCCTGATTTCGAGCAAGCCCTCCGTACCTTACACCACGAGGCTTGGCCTGCCGCTACCCCAGAACAGCGGGATGCAGCTCTGAAACTCCGCTTCGAGGATGGATTGATATCCACCGAAATGATACAGTTTTTGCGTTTGCATGCCCGTGACCTTGATTTTCATTCGACGGTAATTAAGGCGCGCCAGTTTGCGGATGCAACGGGCAAAAGTAGGGCTAAGAAAAGGGTAAACTTCATTGACACCCGCCCAAAAAGTCCCACACAGCCCGAGTGGGAACCCCTTTTGCAATGCTATAAGGATATGATGGCCGAGGCCCTTCAGCCACTCCAGCGGGCTCTTCGTTCATAGACACAGGGTAACGCCCGTCGTCCAGCCGCGTCTACCCCACCCAATCGCGCCCTGCCACGCCACAGTTCAACCTGCCGCCGCGAGGGGCATGGCAGAACCAGCAGCCGCGTAACGTTCAAGGGTTCCGGGGAGGAAGTGCCAATCAGTCTGGCGGAACGCGTGGTGGATTCTTTCAGCCGCAGGGTCGCAATAATGGCAACAACCGACCATAGACACCACGGAACTCTCCGCGGAAACAACGGCAGTTCCAGCAACGTCCTACCACCCCGCCTGCGCCTGATCGTCCACGTCGCGGTCCAGGATGTTTTGTATGCGGTGACCGGCGTTGTCGCACGGACGTTCATAGGCGCAATGGTACTCTACCGCATGATTACCGTCGTCCACCGCCTGCTCGGAATAATGAGCGAAATCGTGAAACCGCCTGTGGCCTGAATGCCAACGTTCGCGTCTTCACACCGTCGCCTAGCGGCCAACGTCAGTCATCTTCGGGAAACTCGGGTGGGAATCCGGGCTCGACAATCGGGTTCCGCCGCTCCAGCGCCTGAGTTCAGCCTAAGTAGGCAGCTCGCCGCCACTCACAGCGCCCAGCCATTTTTACATCAGGTTGACTTTTAATTTTTGTCCCCCCCCCCTTTTATTACATTACGGGGACGACACTCCATACATCCCGGTCAACTTAGATGGAACCTTGTTACCCTTCCTTTTGGATACTGGGGCCTTTGTGAATGTGCTTCCTAAGAGGAAACTCTTAACCTTGCTGAATTCCTATTCATGTCCCGAAACATGGGGGACATTTGGTTGCCGTCGAAGGGCCCTATGTTTTCCCCATAGAAGTGTTAACTCATAAGCTAATGCATAAATTGTATGTGTTCGATTCGCCAACGCCATTTATTGCAGGATTTGACTTGTTGGTTGCCGCCCACCTTATAATCGATGCAGTCGGCCGCACCGTTTACACCAGGAGTCCTTCTACGAACTCGTACGTCTCTGCTTCCTTGGACCCCATCTCGCCGCCGGCAACGGACGTCGCCGTTATAATCTCGTCGGACCCAGGGGATGATCCTTCACCCCCTTCTCCTCCTCCCGTCCCGGCCACGCTTGAGCCGACAACACCTCCATCCGCCTCGGCCGCACACGAGCCGACGGATGCGCCGCGACACCCCGCTGTCGCCCGAGCCTACTCTACCTCCTACGTCCGTCCTGCCTGACGCGCCGCTCTCTGGTCCTGACGCCGCAGACTCCGACGTACCAGAACACCTTCGGGTTCTGTTCCTCACTACACTTCAGGAGGCCAACTTGTCGCCTACCCTGGCCTCAAACTTTAAGGACCTCCTCATTACACATCAGGACGCCTTCGCCAAATCGCCGACTGGCATTGGGTTTTGTAACCTCTTGGAGCACGACATCGACACAGCCGATGCGGCTCCTATACGACAACCACCTCGTCGACCCCCTCTAGCCTCAGGAACGGCAGAGGACGACCTTGTAGCTGAGATGCTAGCCGCCGGCGTCATTGAACCGTCCGATTCACCCTGGGCGTCACCAGTCTGCCTTGCCAAGAAGCCAGATGGCTCATACAGGTTTTGCGTTGACTATAGGCGCGTCAACGTCGTCTACCGCAAAGATACGTACCCCATTCCTGATGTACAGGACGCCTTTGATAGTTTGCTTGGGGGGGGGGCAAATACTTCGCGACCATTGACCGTCTATCAGGCTATTGGCAAATATGCATGACGCCCAGGGCCCAAGAGAGATCGACATTTTGCACCCGTAGGGACCTTTACCATTTTAAACGCATGCCTTTCGGGTTGTCGAACGCCCCAGCTACATTTTGTAGGCTGATGCACCAAGTATTGCGGGACCACTTGTGGCGTATCTGCCTTTGTTACTTGGATGACGTAGTATACGCCACGTCCCAGCAGGAACTCCTCGAAAGGCTCCATACCATCCTATCGTGCCTCCATAACGTAGGCCTCAAGGTGAAACCTTCAAAATGCTCCCTGTTAAAGGAACGCATTTCTTTTCTCGGACACATGGTCTCCACAGAGGGCATCGACCCTCAAGAAGAAAAAAATGTGGTCCTTACAGGATTGGCCAGTGCCAAAGTGCGTCCGCGATGTGCGCGCCTTTTTCGGCCTTGCTTCTTACTACCGCAAATGTGTCCAGAATTTCGCTAGCATCGCGGAACCACTTTCGGCACTGACCAAGAAGGGAGTTCGTTTTTCTTGGTCACCTGAGGCCCAGCAGACCTTCAAGCGCGTCAAGCGAGCCCTCGCCGAGACGGTCACTCTGGCTTACCCCCAGCCAGACCAAACTTTTATTCTGGACACCGATGTCGCGGTGGGCGCGATCCTCTCCACCACGGTGGAAGGAGTAGAGCGCCCCATCGCCTTTTCTTGCGCGTGATGAATTCATCACAAGGAAATTATTACCCGACTCGGCGGGAGCTGCTTGCGGTAATCGCAGGCCTCAAGCACTTCCGTCATTACCTTGTCGGGAACACAGTAATTCTGCGCACCGACCATTATTCATTAAAATGGTTGCGCACATTCAAACGCCCCGAGGGTATCCTAGCGCGATGGATTGAGACGCTGGCCGAATTTGATTACACTGTAGAGCACAGACCCGGCTGTTTACATTCCAATGCAGACGGTTTGTCCCAGCCCTTCTGTAAACAGTGTTATGATCGGCCAACCCACATTCTCTGGGTCGACGAAATGAAAAGGGTGGATGCCGCAGTCGGCCCCTTGTCAGTCCACCTGCTCGAGATTGCCCCGGAATTGACGGATGCCGATGTCGCCAAGTTACAGGACGACGATGAGGTACTTGGGCCCGTTAAATCGATGTTGTCACAGGGTTATAGTCCTACCTTGGATGACCTGCGCGCCCTGCCCTTGGAAGGCCTAAAACTGTGGTATTTGCGGCCGACCATGATTTTGCAGAACCAGGTTTTGGTCCGACGGGATGGCGATGCCGTCCAGCTGGTGGTGCCACAGATTCTGTGCCGACATCTGTTCACTCATACTCATGCCGGCCCACTTGCAGCCCATTTGGGCTCTCCACGCCATCGACATCCTGTCTGGCCTACCTGTAACAGCGGGTGGCTATAAGTACCTCCTTGTCGCCACTGACTACTTCACGAAATGGCATGAGGCAATACCCTTGTGCGACGCAGCGACACAAATGTGCATGCGTGCACTTTACAGCGCCTTCTTCAGCCGCTTTGGCCTGCCTCGCCAGCTGCATAGCGACCAGGGAGCAACTTTGAGAATAAGTTGGTGGCAGAGCTCTGCTCGATTGCGGGTATCAACAAAACGCGGACCACGCCGTTTCACCCTCGGTCTAATGGCCAGACCGAGCGGGCGAATCGGACGATTTTACAGATGCTCCGCGCCTCAATCGATGCGCAGCCCGATTCATGGCCAGATCGCCTGCCCGCACTGTTGGCGGCATATCGTATGACGCCGCACTCAGTGACGGGCATCAGCCCCAATATGGCCATGATGGGGCAGGAAGTCTTGCGACCGGCTTCTCTCATAGTGCAGCCGCTGGAGGAGCCCGTCGCAGTCACAACCACTTTCGCGGACGAGTTTCGTCAAAACATGCGCAACGCGCATGCGTCCGTTCGCAGCGCGACCAGCCGCGCTGCGAAAACTCAAAAGAACTACTTCGACAAGCACGTCAAGGGGCCTCCGTAATCCGTTTGCACTAAATCAGTTAGTGTGGCTTTATTGGCCACGCCCTTTGTTGCGCAGTATGTCTCGAAAATTGACCAGGTCATGGACTGGACCTTGGCGTATTGTCGAATTTAAAAACACGATCTTCGTCGTCGTGCAAAATGTGAAGACACAAAAAACAGACGGTACACGTGGACCGCTTGGTCCCGTGCCGTAGCCGATTGCACGACGAGGCCGAAGAAACAGTGGTTCCTCTTCCGACTCGCCCGCGTCGCAGCCCCCGCCGACCTGCAAGAATACAGGATTATGACTTGTCTTAGATTAATCCACCCTGTCACATTCTAGGTTGAGTACTTCGTCCTCTCCTAGTCATGATGCCCATACCGTGTCAGTACTTCGCCAGAAGGATAGATGGTTGCCTTACACCGTTGTGGGTGCGGACGATAAACCCTCCGGTCCTGGGGTAACCGTAATACCCGTCAAGGGCTACCAACAGCCCCCCTTAAGGGTTCCTCACCTTTATAACCCTTACACCGTTGTGGGTGGGGACGTTAAACCCTCCGGTTCACGGGGAAAACCGTCAACCCCTTAAGGGCTTCCCACTAGCCCCCTTCACATGCCGTGTCGTTGTGGGTGAGATCGCTAAACCCTCCCGGCTTCGTGTTACCGGTCAGACATCCCCTTTCCGGGTAGGACACCGCTTACGTTCGCCTGATGGTTGGTTTCCCAAATCCAACTCGAAAATATTTGAGGGCTTTAGAGGTGCCTGCCGAAACCCTCTAGGTTGTGGGTCCCCCATAAACCCTCCTGTGTGGAGAGGAAATTAGGTAACTTCCTCTTGGGTTTTGGATCGCCTTGCCTTAAGATCCACTTGTTTTTGGCTAGTTGGCATTTTTTCTAGGTTCAACCCATAAAGACCTAGGAATACCCCAATCATAATGGGACACGCCCCATTTTTATTTAAATCCGTCTTCCTTAGTTATTTCATTTACCGTCACCGGGTATATTTAGTTCTCACCCATTCACTGCATATTCGTTCATCATCCCTTCATTTTATTTTAGCGTGTACCGATGTTATATGCAAAGTTTATTTGTACATACATGTGTCTGTTACATTACTGCATAATTGAGTGTTCCCTTTTATTTTCCATTTTTCCTTTTGAGTGTATACAAACTGTATACACAACTTATGTTTACTGGAACACTATATTTCATTGACATTTCAACAAATATACATCAGGTATATCTTACATATTGGTGGAATTCCAACATATCACTGGATTAATATCACGTGGATGGTACTCAGAGGTATTCTCGTCTCACTGCATTTCATTACTGCATGATCGTACCCTGATTTCTATTCCTTTTTACTGCATTTATACTCTGTACACCGTGTACACATTGTGTTTACATTGTCACATGGGCTTTATGTATACGATACGTATACATCTGGTGTATTTATGGCATACATCTCTCCATAAATGGTACATACCTTCATACAACAGGTACATTGGTATACAACCTGGTACACACCTGGTTTCATTTTCAAAGGCTGTCTATACGACCATCATTCATCTACGCATTTTCAAGCGTAATATCTCCCTGTCGTCCCAGTCGCTTGCGGATGCTTGCTGCGGGTAACACGCCTCCGTGGGGGCCTGGTCAACAATAGAGATTTATAAATTACAACTCGAAAACTCTTGAGTCCTGTGCACCGAAGAGCTTCCTTTAACGACTCAGAGACCACAAAACTTGTAGTACTTACTACTACTTTAAACTGTTTTACAGTTTACACGTTGAACACGGTTACTTACTAAGTAAGTATGGCGTATATATACATATATACACTCTTCTCGTGCACGGATGCACATTCATCTGGTATACTACATACCCCTCATCTCATACGTATAGTCATCTCGTGCCACATGCACACTCACTCAGTATACTCATCTCTCCTCAAACGTATACACTGATACGTGCACACATACTTATATATACTTCCCTCCTCACAGTGGTTCTTTTTCTCAACTGTACTACTCTTGTTCAGTATTGTATAACTTTGCGTGTGTCTAATCAGCGAGTTTTTGAACCACTTAACCGACACACGCGTCGCTCAATTTCGATAGAACACACGCGTTCTTTCTTTATTTCATAATATTATAATCAGCGAGTGTGATAATCAGCGAGTTTATAACCAGCCTAACCGACACTCGCGTAGCGTAATTTCGATCATTCCAATTAATACTACATTCGTTTAGTGTATAACATTCATCGTATAACTTTGTAACTTAATCAGCGCGAGTTTTAGAACCACCCGTACCGACTACATAGTCGCCTAATTTCGGTTGTTACTCTTATAACTATAAATATAACAATAACATATTTCTTGTATTAATCGTGTGAATATTTGTTGTAAATACTACATCCAATCAGCGCGTTATTAGAACCACCTTCTCGACACTTGTGTCGCATGATTTTCGTACTATTCACACGTCACTATTATTACATTTTTCCTAATCAAAAGGAAACACGCTTCCTTATACTTAATTCCATTAACACGTTTTTTGTTCGCTAAACCCAATCAGGGTTCGGAGGTTTTAGTTTTAAATTTTTTTCTATTCGGATTCTCGTAGCGTGAGCGAGACTCCGCAGTGTATAACACTGCGCCTTTTTCATATTTTTCTCGTACATTCACTCATTTAGCTGTTAATGCTTATTAACTTTTCATTTGCGCGTAACCACGCATAAATGCGGTGGTTAGGAGTCCAATTATTGTGCATAAACTTAATTTCGTATCATTCTTTCGCGAGAAGTGGACACATCCACTCTACTTTTTGATTACGTCGTTTAATCGTTTTTTCACTTTTTTATTAAAAACTAACTCCATATGTACCAGCGGATACTATACTGATCGCACAAAATTTATACATGAATTTATTGGTAAACATGTCTGATTCGACATGAACATTTTATCAATTCTTCCCCCTCCTCGGGTTGGTTGTTTCGGAACATGTTGCTGCCGAAATTTGTGTCGCTGTGACAGGCAATGTTGAGAAGACATAATAAGATGCGATTTGATTGCTTGGATATTGTCACAAGATGGTTGCCTTATCAATATTGTGCATTGTACACACGCCTGCAACACTCAACAAACTCCGACTACAAACTTCACACCGCACCGTGCAGACGTAATAGATGGAACTTGTTTGACGACGCGCTACGGTCGTCCTGTCGACTCCGGTTGTGTTACTACGTCGTTGGGTCACCGCTCCTTCCTCCGTTCGTCCGTCCTGACCGCGCACGAGCCAGTGACCGCCGCCGAGCCGATGACCTTCCGGCCGGCCACGCTTCTGCTGCCCCGTCAGCACTCTCTTCCGGCGATGACCCAGCCTCGGCACACCACTCGACCACTGAACTCCAGTCATTTTAGTCTACCATTCGTCGGTAGTTGTTGCAGCACAAAACAGTTTGGTCAGGGAAAGAGCACTTGATAGCTCGCAGCCGTTTTCAGTATTCCAGCCTGTCGGTACAGTCGTTTTCAGTCGCATTATCATCCGAGCACAGTACAGTCAGTAGTCGCAGAGCACTTGACATAGTCAGTTAGCTGTCAGTGAGTTTGAGTTTTTCTGAGCGAAGCGACGGACGTTTCGTAAAATGAACGGTAGTAGGCAGCGTTTGTATTGTAAATTGCAGCTTGATTAGTAGTTCCGTCAGTCATCTGCGTGAAGCGATGAACGCTAGCCTTCTCGTACCGTTTCGTTGACAGAGAAAGTCGCAGCCAATCGGAAGTCTAAATTTCCGCGTATCAGTTCAAGATGAGCCAGTCCGCGTACTCCGTTCAAGAAGACCCAGTCCTCGATGACCCAGTCGAGAGGATCCAGTCCATTCTAATAACTGCTATATATGCGATCGCGTACATCTGGCATCCATTGTATATAAAGATGCCAGTGGAAATTGGCATTGAGTTAGACAAACAACAGCTCTCCTATTTTATTTCTCTGAGCCATTGACAGTAGGCTTAGAACATTACATTACACTATTACACTGCATAAATGCGATCATCATGATCATGATCGTCATCCATAACCCCCTCGCGAGGCTCACTACCTTGACCTGCCGCCCCTTGCTTACACATTGCTTACATACTTCTCATTACATTAAACGTTGCTTACACTTCTCATTGTCTTATATTTCTAAATTTTCAGCTTCTTCCCCAGCAGGTCAGGCTGATGAGGCCTCGCGCCCTAAATTTACAACTTAAAACTTCACATAACTTTTCCGGAGGAAATGGCTTGAAAACCGAGGGTGGTGTAGAGTTGGCAGGTCTGCCAACTCCACCCACTTCTCACACCCTTCATCTCTACCC
>Ga0209568_1000769_pt1 | contig 11545 bp, 8 predicted proteins | sample WorMetOlspDAHAB2_FD_187406 | JGI IMG/M metagenome (GOLD analysis project Ga0209568, IMG submission 187406) | Marine gutless worms symbiont microbial communities from Max Planck institute for Marine Microbiology, Germany - Olavius sp. DAHAB.2... ...
AATTATTTTTGTGTAATTTGATTGCTTATAACTTACAGCACCAGGAGATGTAAGAAAGGTTGCACCACGTTTCCGGGCTCAGAGAATCCCAGCTCCAAATCCACAGCTGTTTGAAGATACATCAATGCAGCAACCATCATATGCATATCCAACATCTAGTTAGTTCATTTTGATTTTGCTGATATGTAGTGAGATAATGTGTGTATTTGACCAGGGCTTTAGCAGAGGTTCACGTCGTACACCTTAATTGTGCAGTTTGGCAGGCAGCCTTGCCAAGGGTGCGCAAGATTTTCGGATCTTGCGCACCCGTCACGAGCTGTGAATTAGACTTGTAATCGAAAACCTCCATTGACATTCCTAAATGACTGCTTAGCAGCTACCACTAGCCTATTAAGTTAGTATTAACCGTTAACCTCAGTTCGTGTTGAACATTTTTTGTACAGTTTTTTGTACATGTTGATGTCAAGTTGTGTTTCTCAGTATGAATCTGAGGACTGGGGAGTGCACAGAAGCTGCACGCTTTATTGAGGGGTGCGCCAAAGGCGCAGCTCTAGATGAAGCCCTGTATTTGACTCTATTACCATATTTTACGGTTTTGTCAGCACATTGTCCATGGGTTACATAGCTGCATAGAAAAACCTCTTATTACTGACATTCAGAACATGGGTGTGCCCTGCTGTATCTTTTATGTTTTTTCCTGCCATCCATGGGAAGCAAGTTTTTTGCTTCTCTTTGTCAGCACATTGTGAAACTGTTTAAATGTGAGGTGTATGTAATTGTTCAGAACACACTAAAACATGTATTGCTCAGGTAAAGGCAGACGTATGTTACATTTTTTTATTAAGTTTTCTGCTGTAGAATGAAATAAAGCTAATTGTGCATAAGAGGATGTGCAGATGACTCAGTGAATGCAGCACAGAAAAAGTTGCACCATTATAAAGGGTCACACTAAAAACATGTTTGTTAATTGAAAAAAAATTATCAAACCTGACATTTGATTATTTTACTATGACTAATAAACATATGCAAGATGGTCTTGTGTGAACACTGACATCTAGCTTAGAATGCCCGTGCATGTTAACAAATTGCTGGTACTTGATTTCAGCTGTTGATTATGGCAATGCACAACCTCCATCTGCTTTTAGCCAACGTATGTCACTGCATATTAGTATTTATTTAGTGTTTATTGTAGTATAACATTTTATCATTTGTAAAATACAGTTAAGATTTCTAGAATGGATGTTGTTATATAAGGTAAGGTTAAGATAAGTTTTAACTGGCAATTGTAAGCTGAATACTACAGAGTTTAGTGTATAATATAACTTGTATTATTGTTATACTGATAATGAAATGAGCATTAGGTGTTGCATCAGAATTTCGTCATGATTTTTCTCTATTTAATGATAAAACAACAATGTATAAGGCACAGTAACATGGCTAGAGTCTTCCATCTGTGTGAATGGCATCACTGATGGTTTCTGGCTATAATACTCTGCAAATTTGTGTAGTTTTTTCTGCAACTTGCTGTAATGGATGGTATATATGAAAAGTTACTTTTATTGTAGAGGCTGGATATGACATGAACATGGCTAGTCAGTATAATGGTAATTCCCTCCAACCAGGAGGTGGCATTATGTTTCCAGGACAGCCATTTATGAGTGGCCCTGTTGCTGATATGGCCATGCAGTATGGACATACATTGGCTGGACAAGGGACTGAATATGTACACAAAAATGTGAGTACTCTTGTGGTAATTAATGTGCATCATTACTATGTGCATTCAATGCATAGTAATGGTGTGACAGTCAGGAGTAAATAGTGATTTTTTTCTATTCATTGATGTAAGCCGAATTGACAGAAAGATTTCAAAGCTGACAAAAGATTGCCTGAACCGTTTTTTATTGTTAAGGCCAGGAAGCTTGCTGTAGGATACCCCACTGTAGATTGTAATCATTCATTTGCCTGTCAGAAAGGCTGTCATAGATGATCATGTATAATAGAGGTTCTTCATGGCAACTGTGACTGGTTCTTCCAATCTTTTCGTTAAGGTCAAAGGTCAGGAGATGTTAATTCATTGGCATACAAGATAGCAATTGTTTCAGCAAATCACTGTTTTGTGCTGATGCATTCTCTGTATGGTCTTCGAAACCAAGGTGGTTATGACTGACATTTGTTTTGTTGTATTTTTTGTTGTTTTGCAGATCGAGAAGTATGTCACGACTAGCAAACTGAAGTACTATTTTGCTGTTGACACGACTTATGTTGGCAAAAAACTTGGCCTCTTGTTGTTTCCTTATGCACATTCAGTAAGACTATTCTATATTTGTTGTTATTCGTTTGTTAAAAAGGATTTTTGTACATTATCAAAGGGATCTGTACAAGAATGCTCAGCTACACTTGTAGTTTCTGAACAAGCAGTTAGCTGAAGCTTTTGTGTTGTGGGCAGACCAGACCACTCATGTGGCTACCTCCTGTTATTTTCCCACATGCAGAGCCTTGTTGTCTGTTAGTTGGTATCAATCTGTACTGCTCTGTGAGAGGCATGCAAGTGTGTTAACATTTTGTCAGAGTCGCTACATTACACTTTCAGCAGAAAGGCTGAAAGTTTGATCCTGTAGCTTGATGCACGCATCATTGTTCTGACCATGGCACTACCATGCTGTTCTGTTGAACGTTGTAGTAAATAGTATTCATTGCTTCAGTGTTCTGACAGTGATGTGTGTTATGTCAATGTTTAGGACTGGTCACTGCAGTATAATCCAGAAGAGCCTGTTGCTCCACGATACGATGTCAATGCACCTGATTTATATATTCCAGGTGAGTTTACTGCCTTGTTGTTTTTGGCTGTCAGGGTGGTGGGATTGATCTATTGCACAGCACCACAGGCTGAGGCCTTCAGTAGGCTAGTGCTTAACCCATAACCAAACATTGTGTATGTGTATCAGCCAAGGATGATGTGTACACGTGTGTGCATTGAGCAGTCTTTGTCCAGTTAATTTTGGTTTGCTATCCACATTGTGCCTTTTATATATAATAGGTCTACTCACCAACAGCCATGCTTTTACCTCCCAGAAATGGGTCACCTCGTTTCCTGACTGAGGGTTGTAGGATTAATGACCAAATCAGGGTTAGCTTTTGTTTATTGTGTTTATTGTGTTTAGTTGTTTGGGTTTATTGACTTGTATTGAGTTATGTATTTTTCTGTCATTTGGTTTTGTTTACCCTCGTGATATCTTTCGTGTCAAAGGGTTTCCACTACAAAGACCAGATTGAAGACTCGTTTATTTTAATGGTTTATTTGTATGTATTCCCAGCAACGTAACATTGTTACCTCTCTCATTAATTTCACTTTTTTAACTGCAAAATACTTATCAAAGGCACGATAGCCTATCTGTGCTGAAAGTGCCATTAAACCCCAATCAGTCAATCAATTGATCATGCTTTTAACACCTTGTTTTTCATTTCTGTTTTCTTGCTGCATATCTGAATCTGCTGTCTATTGTTGTTGCTAATGGTTATTACTTTCTTACGGATATCAGTATACTATGGTTGTGTAATGGTGAAGATAATGACTTCATGATCAAGTGTCAGTGTAAATTGCACAAGATTGACCCGTTTCCATTGCAGAGAGATGCTAGATATTTTAGCAAAAAATGTTGACTACAACTTGTGTTGTAGGACACACTTTTTTCAGTTGTTAATGTTTAGTTGAAAATTCTTGATATCTAATTTTATTAACTGGAATTGCACAGGACTTTTACAGGTGGAATGTATTTTGTTTTTGTTAATTTTTGATATGACTGAATTACCACACATCAGAATAAATGCAGTCATTGTTGCATCAGATCTGACTGTAATGATTATTTGTAACTATGAAGTTATATTTGATTGACTACTAGCAAGAATGGTAAAACTGTTACCATTATTTTTTTAATGGATTTTAACCAGTGGTGAAATATTGAATATTGCGAATCTTGCAGTATAGAGTTTTCTTACCTGTTGTTATGTGTTGTGTGCAGTAATGGCATTTGTAACATATGTTCTGCTGGCAGGTGTTGTGCTTGGTACACAGAACAGGTGATAATGTGTTTTTGAATTGTATTGCTGTACAGATCGATTTTTGTTGTTTTCTGTTGTAATCGTTTTCTTTGCTTTCGACTTCATGTGTCCAATTAATAAATTTTGGTAAAAGTTTTTGTGTATTTGGGCATGAAATAAAATAATTGAATACGCAACACTGCAAAGCAGTGTGTTCAATTACACTGCTTAAAGATATATTAAAGCCAGTCTAAAATCATCATCTTCATTTTACTGACTACATTTGTCAAATTTTTGTTCTTTTTTTGATTGCAACGTTGCATGTATTATGATGTCTAATGTTGATGTTGAAGGTTTTCACCGGAACAGCTTGGTATGACTGCAAGCACAGCTCTGATCTGGACGTTGATTGAGATACTTGCTCTGCTGTTTTCGTTGTACGTCATGAACGTCACGTCTTTGCTCAAGATGCTCGACCTTCTCTCTTACTGCGGCTACAAATATATCGGGTCAGTTAACTCGCCCCAGTAGCAAAAGGTAACGTAGGTGTGGTTAATGTATATAGTATATATAGTATAATAGTCGTCTGAAGACTTCAAGTTGCAGTGTTTTAATTAGCATGACCAGTGATGCAGCATTCGTGTTAACATGTAGGCTTGGGGCAATAGAATGTGTGCTCTGTTTTATGGATGAGGTGGCAGACCTGGATAGCTTTGTTGTTTAAAATGTGGGATATTGTTAAACTCTGCTCAGTTAATCAGTTGTTTGTTGCAGCATGATCATGGTACTGCTGGCAAGTATGGCATTCTCTGCAACTGGCTACTACGTTGCACTTGCCTGGATGAGCTTATCAATAGCATTCTTTCTGGTATGCAGCACTGCTTTCTTCTGTAGTGTTTTGAGACCAGAGAAATTCAACTTTCACAAAATAATGAAACCGCAAAAATTAACAGCTTGAACAAAAAAATTGCGGATTTTTGGATGAAAACCGGACACAACTCAGCTTTTATCTTTGGCTGAGCATAATTGTTTTGAGAACTGGCTGTGTACTCTCAGCATCACAGTTTAAGTAACGAAAACTTCAGCACTCCATTTGATATTGAATCAACGGTGAGTTGCGGTAAGGTTTTTTCATATGTTGAACTTCTCCGTGCTGTAAATCTTCAGTAAATAGTTGCATAGCAAGCTGAAAACTCACAATACTTACTTTTACTTTCAGCTTATTATCTTTAGTCAGTTATGTTTCACTATTTTACATAGCACTTTCCATACTTTTGCCACTTCCTTATTGTTATGCATACTCACCAGCTCAAAGGTCATGAAGTAAGTAAGTAAATAAAATACAAATTTTTCGTAATGACAGAGTCCCTGCATGGGCACTACAGAGGAATTGGGAAGGAACGTTTGAAGAGAATGGGTTTATACATTTCCTAAAAACAGTCAGTTGCAGCTCTTACGTGACGTTTTTTGGCAGAATGTTCCACAGCCTCGAAGCAGTGACTGGAAAAGCTTGGTTGCAGATGGTTGATAGATGGATGATGAGGGGGGATGAGCTCCATCACAACAGATATTAGTCTCTGCAAAATGTTGCTTTTTTCTGAATTCGTTTGCTGCTGCTGTTTGCGGTGAGTAATGCGTGCTTTGTACTGACAGGTCCGGTCTCTGCACGTGATTCTGATGTCGCAGACTGATGCAGAGTCGTTCAGCCGTGGGAACAAGCGACGGTTATACACACTGCTTGTGATTGCAGTCACACAGCCGTTGCTGATGTGGTGGCTAACACGACGACTTGCAGCGTCCGACTGATAACACTTTATGTTGCTTAGGTGGGCCGAGTGACATTGACAGCGGATCCTGGTACATGCGGGTGCATAAACACCAAACACTAAATCTAACCATAACCCTACTATCACAGATCAACTGCTTTTTATTTGCCACAGTTCACTTTTTGAAAAGGTGGCATATTAATGAAAGGACCTTTTACATTGGTGTGATCATGTGATGCGTTCATTGTGTTTGTATCTATCCAACGCAAGTCAGTGTGAGCTTCGCAGACTAATGAGAGTGTACCTGTAAACAGCACGCAATATCCAACTTCTAGGTGTTTGTCCTGCATATTCATGAGATATTCATGTGAGGCTCATGTTATGCACCGTGTGTCCCATAGGATCCGTTGTGATTGTCATGACTGTGCCGTGTAGTGTATGTGTTGCGTCACTGGAAGAACAAACTTTGTGCGACATGCGCTGCCGTTGCCATTGTTCGCAGTTGCATTGTTTGTCATGTTTTTCATCGTGTGTCATATGATGCATCGTCTTATCTGCATAAACAATCTTAAAGAATTGTAACGTTGTTGAGAATGGTTGAAAACTCCATTTGCTTAAAATAGAAATGCTGCATATGTTGCACTTTGCTGAAGAACACCAGTTCTGTCACTGCTGGTTAGACATAACTCCAGCAAATGCGAGTGTGGTAATGGTTAGTGAATAATTGTAATATTCTGGAAGTGTTAAGTTATTGCGTGTAATTTACAGTAATGTTGCGTCATTGAAAGATTATGCAGTGTTTTTTATTATTAGTATAAAAACTGCGTACTATTTTGACATGCTTGAATCATACTACAGTGTATTAACTGAAAGTAACAGTAGTAATGCAGTTCACAAGGTGGTTGTTTTAGTTTGTCAGGCATGCAATTACTGTTGCTGATTGTTATGTAATTGCAAAGCTATGTTTGTCTGCAAATAAACAGGTGCTATATGATGTCACAGACACATTGAGATGTAGCCAGTTATTATGCATTTTAGTGCATCATAACAGATATGTGCTGCGTCATTATTTCGATGAAGTGCTTACAAATGCGTGCATATGATGAATGAAAGGTTGGGTAAACTGAGTTCTGTATGAAACCTCCACAGGAGCACATGCTTGGTGTGGTTCAACCCTGATGTGAGTACTGCCTACTTTGACAAAAATAGGAATATGCTGCTACGTATTCGTTCATCACTCTGACATTATAACGAGTTGTCAAGAATGTTTACTGTTACGTAACATGGAATTCCAGCAAGAGCCATATCATTAACTTACAGATATTACAATGTTGTCACCTAGTGATTTTTTCATACTCAAATCTTATGCACAAAAACCAGTGGTCGAAAATAGCATGCAGAACGTGGCCTCTAAATTCACGCGATTTGAGCCATCTGGATTACCACGTCCGCGGAAATGTTAAAGGTATATATCACAGGCACTGTCCAAAATCGAAGATGATCGCCAAACTCAAGGAAATGCTGCAGGTGACAGTCAAATTCAGGGTCTGTTAAACAAAGCTGTAAAAGTTTTCAAAGCGGCTAAAGGCCTATGTTGTAGCTAAGCGCGGACGCTTAATGTTCACAGTGACTGCAATGGTGTGCTGCTTTAGCTCGAACAACGTAATTTTGCTGTGTATGCTAAAATCACTAGATGGCATCACTGTAACGATGATAACTTTGAAACGCTGTAAGTTACTTATATATGCTGATAAGACTGTTATGTGTGTAGCCCAAATTCCACTTGTTATGACACTATATCTAGCCCACGCACTTTGGTACAGGAAAAAGTCGTGACGTGCTATTTTGCGTTTATCGGACAGCACAGCGCGACACGCTCCTCACGAAGAGTGCGACAGGCGCGACATGTTCACGGGCGTCGCCACAGCGTGGACTGGGTTGGACATGTCCACCTCACTTTTTCCAGAAGTTGTTCTTGAGATTGATGCAAATCCAGAGCACAAAAGACTGAACTTGTAAACACGAGCACTACTGCTTTGACGTCCGCCATGTTGGAACAAGCACAGTGCGACACGCACGTGTCGTGACGTGTTGCGACGTGACGCAACAAGTGGAATTTGGGCTTTTGTCAATAAAATTTCGATTTGAAATTTCGAGCATATAAGTAACTAAAATGCACATTTCACTTTGTTGAATCAATAATCTGTTGCAGGTTCTGGCTTGAATATATAATGATAATAATGATAATGACAGACGGCTGAGGCTTATAGCAGTGGCAGATCAGCCCGATTACAATACAACAGAATAAAAGTTCAGTAGGGAATTGAATAAAATTTGCCAAATAAAAACGACAGTATGTGCAAAAACAAGCAATAGCGTGTTCATATGCAGTTTCGCAGTGTGAAAAAAATCGTCTGCGTAATACATTTACATGCAGTTCTTTCTAGCGTATCGTCACTATGATGATTATTAAAGCTGAACTTACTTATGTACTTAATGTCGGTTTACACTTTGTGATTGACTCATTTGCGTAGTTTTCAACGTGTCCTGTCAGGCTGTCACCATCAACTTGCCGACAGCGTGCAAGTTTAGACATTATAAACATGTCGAAAATTATTGCTGTACCTGTTAAAATGCAAGTAAGACTACCGCATCTCGAAGGGTGATGGTTGATAGATGTGACTGTTACTGGTAGGCTACGAGATCACCCTTGTATTCCTTGAAAAGTGTGTAAATGGTTGTATATTGGATATAGTAGTACACTGTTTTATTATATTACTGTGTTGGGCTGTTAGCCGTTCTCTGTTCGGCTTGTGTAACTTAGCTTGGCCTACAAAAAGTCGATAGTCAAAATATTGTAGCCTACATACAAAACTCAAATCACAGTTTTAACGTAATAACTCACTATAGTCATTAGTCTATTTCACTATTGTAACATTCTTGCACTAACTAACAAAGAGTAGATGCGACTACTTCAGTTTCGGCCATGGACTATTTTGCGATTCGATTACGCTTCCCGCTTCCGGCTATCAAGGTCAATTTTCTTTACAAATTAAACAACAAGAGGGGTTGGGATATCAAAACGAGGTACGCTTGCAGTGGAACTGAGACACAGGTCACGAAGGTCCTTACATTACCATTTAACAGTGGTTTTTGCTGGAAATTCATTAAAAAATACAACACGCAATTGCATAAGACAGGGAGTGGAGGAGTTACCAGCAGCGAAGTTCCCAAGAAATGGGTGGGAATACGAAAGCAAGTGACAGGGGAATTTCCTTGGTTTCCCGCTTCAGATACTGAGGATGAAGACAGTATACTATCTGCAAATAGCAAAAGTAATGCTGCATAGCCAGAGCTGTTGATCAGGCCTATTTAACGAGCTGTTACACACGTAGGCCGAGACAGTCTCGGGTAACGACAAAGTAACAACAAAAGCGTTGCAACTTGATAGCGGTAGTCGTACGATTAACTTACTGAATTGATTGAATGGCACGGATTAAGTACGTAATCCCAGACGTATAATTCCCACAGCACAGCGCCCTCCCGGATTTAATCATTCACTGTATTGCGAAGCTGCACACCACCGCACTGCTGTACTGTACGATCGAAATCACAGAGCTGCTTGTAATGGTAAACACGGACAGGACAGGACCGATGCTGTGCTCTCGTTTGTTCATGGTTTACTAAAATATCCAGTACCGGATTAAAGTATTTGTGGGCTATAGGCTAGAAAATTTATTATCCCCCCCTCTTTCTGCTTTATAAAATTATCGTCGTCCATGCATGCACGCAGCAGTGCTGCACATGATATCGCGTAACGGGACGCTGGAAAAATATCACACGCGGACATTCCCACCATATTATCCGAAAATCAATTGAAACTGAATTGCCACGTGGCAAGTGCTACTGCTTCTCCCTTTCTTTAGTCACAGATAAGCGTGTGAATTTTTGGTAAATATTGTTAATTTGGGTCCCCCTAAAAATCGGGGACCAAGGCTGGTGCTGACTCTGGCTCTAAAAATAACAAGTGATATGTTCAACGCGATTGACTAGTCGCGATATCTGTTGGGCTCTTTGCGGCTGCGGCATCTAGAATATTTGCGTGTGTCTTTCGGGAGCACCAGACCGCGCAGCTGAGTGAGCGAGACGACTGTCGTGCTGATCTGACGTGTATCTGTCTCCGGTTGCTGCTGCTGCTGCTGCTGCGGCTGCTGGCCTGTCTCCATCCGCATCGTCACAGCTGTACTCCGATGACATCTTGACGCACGTTTTCTCCGTCGTCTGATTCTGCGCGTCAAATCATCATATACGGCGTCATATTCAGCGTCGGGCTTTTTAGTGATCATGCAGTTATACGCAAAACGTGCAGTAAACTTTTAAATGGAATTATGCAATGTAGTATCACATTGTTGCAGTTAAAATGATTTTGTGTCAACAAAAGCATGATCTTCCTGCTCCAAATGCAGCACTGTAGACTTTCGGCGAAAGAGAAAGGGAAACCTGTTGTGCTGTCCTAAAAATTACTTTTAAAACCCTGGTGTGATGCCAATACCGAGCATTATAGTCATAGATGATAAAACACAGCCTATCGCAAACTTTCGCCAAATTCTGTTACTCTGTTACATGATTGTAGCAGTGAAGGATTTGCAATTGCGTTACGATCTTTACTGTATTTATGTATTGCAGACTTTCAGCACTTGTCCGTGATAATAGCAGACGGGCGTCGTGACCCAGGGGAATGAGAGCGCAGAAGCTAAATGAAATTGCGTCACACAATATTCTGATTTGCTCTCGTGGCGTCCCTAGACAGAAATGAAAGAGTGTGTGTCTAAGCAGGAGTTTTTTTCGTCATTGGTTTTGGTTCGGAACAGATATTGCTCTATCTAACGCAAGCGTGTCAGGCGATTGAAAGACGCAAATCGTTAATCCTTGCTATACCCACACAGATGTAGACTCTCTGGTATAGCATTCTGTGAAGTTTTATAACATTGTATTGTCGCTGTTTACGCCCTACATGGCAAACTAAACAAACTAAACATATTCTTCTTCTACCATTATCTCTGCTTCCCCTTTTTCGTTTTAATAGCAACGTTTCTGTGTCGCGTTTGTTGACCGAACGAATACAAGTCGAGATTACGTATACGAATGTCCAGCGGGTGATTGCGTGAGTAAAGTTTAACGCCGCACCCAACACAACTCGGGTCATTTCGGAGGCGGTGAATGTCGAGCGCAACTGCTAGAGCTTGCCTGGTCATGAGAGAGTGGCGGGTGACCACGTGCAACGAACAGAGACACTGTTGTGACGACACACGCCAGAACGACAACGCCGACTGCGATGAACAATCCTGCCACATCGTAGAGCGTCAGTCCTTGGACGTCAGTGTTGGAACTGCGTCGTCGTCGCATCATCCGAGTTTCATCGTCCTTGCAACTTCCTGCTGACCACCTCGATGCGCGCATCAAACAATCAGTGACTTTTATAGTGTCCTAAGTAGCCTAATAAAAACTACAGCGCTAGCAAAAAAATATCATCGGAGCAGAATTTGCAGAAAGGTATTCAGTTAATGCTGGATGATTCAATTGATGATGCTGAACGACATTTCTCAGACATGCACATCGTCACTGAGTTTGAATTTGTTATTAATTTATAAATGTTGTGCAGTGAACCCTCGAGAGTAGTGTGTGTTTACCGCTACCAGGACAAAAAACTTTTCCCGCCAAAACCCTGCCCCCTATTGGTC
>Ga0209568_1000770_pt1 | contig 11536 bp, 10 predicted proteins | sample WorMetOlspDAHAB2_FD_187406 | JGI IMG/M metagenome (GOLD analysis project Ga0209568, IMG submission 187406) | Marine gutless worms symbiont microbial communities from Max Planck institute for Marine Microbiology, Germany - Olavius sp. DAHAB.2... ...
ATATATATATATATATATATATATACATGTATATATAATCGTTTATTAAAAAGCCATGTGTCAAACCGCACAATGCACAATACAAGCAATAAAATACGATATAAAAGTCAATATAGCAATAAAACAACTCTGAAAAGCATTGTGGAGTAGCATGCGGGTTATAAAATTGCAGTTGTCAGAGACGGATGTTTTAGCACTTGTTTACATCTACTCAGCCCCTAATTTTGTACCAAGTGCTAAAACATCCATCTCTGTTGGACATTAGCTGCAGGAACATCAATTATATTAAACGGAGCATGTTTCTGTCCCTTCTGTCAAAATCCAGTTGTTTACATCTACTCAGCCCCTAATTGTGTACCAACTGGATTTTGACAGAAGGGACAGAAACATGCTCCGTTTAATATAATTGCTGTTCCTGCAGCTATTGTCCAACACAATTCAAGGCTTTTTTTGATGAACAGAATTTAGAACTTAAATATGTTGTAGCAAAGGCTTCAGTGTAGATTTAGCTGTAGTGTGCTTAGGCCTAGTCGAATGGTTAAAAAGTGTGACTTAGCTGCTGTTAAAAGCAGCTACTGCTTGCGTGCCTTTTGCTTTGCAACATTATTATATGGTTGGTGACGATCTTGTTTTAGTGTTCCTCTGTATATTATTGCAGTCAGTAATTATTATTACTGATAAGTAACAATAGCGTGTAATCCATACATGCCACACTTTTCCTTTATGAAATCAAGGCCAATTCAAGGCCCTTGATCCACAATCTATCAACATATGATACTACAAAAGCAGTCAATCTTCTACCAACAATAAACCTTTCATACAGTCCTGAGTTTGCATATAAATCTTTTGATCTGCTTAGACTGGATGCTCGACTGGCTTGAGTTAAATTCTAAACTTTCCAAGGCCCTCCTAAAACACAATTCCAGGACTTTGTAAGCGTGTTAAAATTCAACGCCAGCCTCGAATCCACAGGCACTTACACTTAAGGAATGGCCATCGATGTAGACAACTGGCATTCTCGGGTCTTGGAGGTTGACTGCAGCTTGTGTCCAACTGCTGACTGTACTCCAGAGCTGCCAGACATGCTTCTCGAGCATCTGTCAAACAGAATCAGTTGGGTCCATTCTTGCTTGCTGCTTTAAAAAGTATATCAACCAACAACAGACCAATTACATTATTTATTCACTAGAGTGCTCCTAAAAATTAAAGTTTAGAAACAATGTTCTCCAACCCTGCATTACATTTTGCTAGTTATAGAGAAGCTCCCATTCAAACTATAGCTAAAAATAATAATATTTAGGACTTGCTCAACTCCGTCAAAGTTATATTTCATTTGCGTTGCAAGTCCGATTTTCATTTATAAAAAACAACAACGGAACTCACCAAAGACAGTGAAGAATTGATAACTTAAAAGCTTGTTTTAATTTGCAAGGTACAGTACGTGTATTATCAAAAAATGGCAAATATAATATTCCTCTTCATAGTTCAATGGTCCCACACTGCTTCGTTATAGTACATGCTACAGGTTGTAGACATTAGTCAAGCCTACTCAAAACCAGCTTTAACAGCAGTAGGCCTACATTTTCCAATATATGCAACCATCGAATATATGCATATTATATGCAAACCATAGATATACATATTATACATAACATTGTACGCAAGATCATATGTTAAATGTTATATCTTGTTGATCTTTGATGTTCTTGTTGTTCTTTTCGCCAGTTTTGACATCATAATTTATCTGTTTACTCACAACCGAACACAATAAACACAAGCTAACCCCGATTTGGTCATACTCATACGACCCTCGGTCAGAAAACGAGGTGGCCCCTTTCGGGGAAGACACTTTCCACACCAATCAGTTTAGAGAAAATACCTTTGCCAATTGCAGGGGAGGTTATCGTACCTGTACCTTTTCTTCGGGGAGGATGGCATCGTCGTTGGCTGACTCCCACCCCTCGGTTGAGTGGAGACAACAATTCAGGTCCAATGTGCTACCTGCAAACTTACTTACTGACAACACTCGAGCACCTCAAGAGGCATGAGGGGCAGAACCAGAGGAAAGATAAATCTTACCAAATAGCTCCATAACATGACAACCGTCGGTGGCCGTATGAGCTGGATCGCGCCAACTCATGCACACTTGGGCGGCCGCACACGATGGATACAGCGTCGACAACTGCACCCGCAGCAGCTGGATAACGTCTTCCGGCAGCATCTCCAATGGACTCCTCACGTCCGCGGATGACACCGGGTGGAGTGGTGGCAGTCGGATTTGGTCGTAGACCGTATGCCGAATTCCGGTGATGTCGACCTCGTCCTCGTAGAAGAGACCCGAGAGGCGGGCATGCCGGCGGTTGATGACGGCGCTAAACGCACACGTGCACCGCATCTGCTCATCGATGCCGACCGACCCGGACCTCACCGGCAGGACCGAGCCGACGTCTGACCCGTCAATGTTCAGGTTGCAAACGCACATCGTGCAGCTGTCGAAGTTGACGTCGCGGAATATGCTGAGGGCCGAGTCGGCGAGGGCGAGCCCCGCGTAGAGGGCGCCGGCCTCCGGCAGGGGCCCGCTCGACAGCGACTGGGCATCCACCGACCCGATGTTGCGGCCGGCGTAGAATGATGACGAAGCGCCGCTCGAAGAGGCGGGCGACATCATCTCGTAGTTCACCGGGGTTCGCTGCTGCACGCTGCTCGGGCCGCCAATGTGAAGTCCAGCCGGAGATGGCTCCATCGTCATGGACTCGTTGCGGCGGACTCGTACACCGGACTGCACTGCTGAGCCATCCAGGTACATGTTGTAGTGACTAAAACAGTACACCAACATCATTGCTACGAAATGAAATCGCAAACAGCAGTTGTCACAAAGTTAATCAGAGAACTGGCCAGCATAGTAGTGGCACGTAACCACCCACTAAAATTTGGAAATCTGTAAGAATAAAAACACATAAAGCGATACACATCTTTTCTTAGCCAAGCGGCGCTGTATCCAAGGATGCTATTGGCATATAGTAATTTTGTTTTTAGTTTAAATCTCCACCAGCTGGGTCTACAATTCGCAAAGCCTGTCCGATAGACAAGAGATATATAATATAATAATCATTAAATTAACACGACCCACATACCACCACCAGCAGCAATAATAAAAATATTTTTATTATTACTATTTATTAGTGAACAAAACTACTGCTCATAGGCAACAAGACATACCTATAACAGCAAAAAAACTGAAAAAAAGAACTATTACGCAACGCTGGAATGCAGTACTGTCAATGTCCAGTAAACAATTCGAGCCACATATATAACTATGAAAAAGGCATACGTCGATCAGACTGGGTAAAGTAGTTCTAAATCTGCAGTACCGGCACTATGACAAGAGTCTGACAAGGATTTAGCCTGGAGAAATGCCAGCTACCTAATCAGCTGGGAGGCCAGTCGTGCAAGTGGGTTCATCATGATAGGAACGAGGTTGCCACGGATCGGACGATACATTCGGTCGGCAACGGTCAGTGACGGCTGCTTTGCACTCGGCAACTCGACGGGGTCGTACATCGCCGAAGCTGGGTATGATCCACACTGCGGAACGTCCACCACTGGCAGACAGTTCTACACATACGCACACAAATACTCTGTAAACTACTTCACAGGAAGGTTGTCCATGTCACACGAAACCAGGGTACCAAAATTTGAACAGGGTTACGACTCTCCAGACAGATAAAATTCCTGATTTTACCCAGACTTTTACAGACAGAATTGCAGGTAATATGTCGAAAAATGCATATTTATTAATCCAAATTCTCGGTGAACATCACCCATAAAAAATGAATCACAGTAACAAATAAAAAACAGGTAAGTTATTTTTTTGAGTTGCCACATCAAATTTCCGACCTTTCTCTGACCTTAACCAAATTCCCTGAATTACCAGATTTCCAGAAATTCCATTCGATTTGTCAAAAACCTCTTACAGCCTTCAAAAAAGTATGCTGCAGTTTAAAAAAATAGAAATTAACATGAAAGTGGAAAATGTTACGTGTTGGCAGCCAAAATTCGCAAAGAACAATCCACGGCTTCGCTCATGCAGGACGAAAAACCAAAACTGGGCCCCAAGTAACAGCAATACAGGCTCTTTCTGCAGCCAAAAGCACAAAATGTGTGAACAAAATTTAACGCCCCAAGTGCCACACAATAAGTCATTTCAAGGACGATTTTTACAGGTCCATCTGACACAAATGCACGAAAGCCAACACGCATGGTAAAACCTTTCTAAGAAGAACGAGGCTTCCCATGGCACCGGAGCTGTCATCTCGGCCAGAAACCAGCGATGCAGTTGACGCAGTAAAATGATGAGGATGGAGAGCGTCCATTGTGATGGCTTCAGCTGTCGCAGACTCCGCAACCTGCATTGGTGACGCAATACTGCTGCACGGCATTTCGGCCGACGGCGGAGTTGGAAACATCCGAACGAGATCTCTGGCACTCGGCCCTGCAACAGACATGCAACCACAGAATCGAATCGATTTATACAGCGCCAATATACTGGTTTGTTTTCTTTCGTACCACAACCGCTGGCTGTATTAGTTCACAATACACAAGTACAACGAAAATTAAAATGAAAATCCCAGCCAAAGGTACAGTTGTATAACTAAATGAAGGCCTGAATTAATCATAATGGTTTACACAGAAAGAAATAAAAAATAGAAATTAACAGTCCTAGATGTCAAAGGTTCTAAATTTCTCGAGTGTTGCAGTCTGTACGTGACAGAAGCATCATACTTGTCTGGTAGCAGGCATAATGTTTCCTATGTCTGACGACACAAGCAAGTCATAGGTTCATTATGAAAGTAGCCAGTCGGTGTTTACGTTTTCTATATGCAGTGTCAAACGGTCCTCGCAATAAGACAGCAAGTCAAGCTTTCACAGCCTGGAATTTGTACTTGATAAATTCAGAAAGTTTGGGCACTCCAATATTCAATGAAAATGAGAGGGTACCGTGCAATTGCCATGTATGTCCATGTATGTCAACTGAATGTGCCTACATAAACCATAGCATGGCCATGGTACTGAAATGCAGACATACCTTGGGTGGTGTGCCTGGCTGACGACACTGCAGACCTGGTCGATGTCACGCCCGAAGCCTCATCACTCTGTGGCTCGTGTGGCACAGAGCTCGGTGGCTACAACAATGACGACCACCGAAATCAATGCAAACGTAAAAAGTTAAAAATGCCGAAGCACTTAAGTCACTTTAAAAACGACACAACAGTTCAAAACTATGGAAAAGGATGCCAAAAACAAATGAGATTTTAGTTTGGTTTCAAAGGCTTGCAGGGAATTTGATGATGTCACTTCAGCTGGCAAACTGTTTCATGTTCGTGCTGTGGCGACGGGAAACGCTCGGTCGCCGACAGTGGACAGTCGTGTAGACGAGACATCTGATGCTGAGGTTGACGACGACCACAGAAATTAAGTATGAATTGAAATTTAAGTGACATTCATGCAATTGGCAATTATTAGGGACACCATGTAATCCGATGGGCTTGTGGAGCTAATGACAATGAACTGAGCAGCTTCCAACCGAGTCGCCGGTGTTATTCTCTTCGTCGGTGTCGAATATGTTCTCGAGGTCTTGTGGCGTCGGCTTCAGATCGTTCTCGTTTCGAAGACTCTGCGACGTCTTGGCGCTCTGCGACTGAGAAACGTCTGCTCAACAACACACAACACAACATCAACAGTCAAACTAGAGCTACAGTGCTCACTAGACATTGAGTGACACAGCCAGAGTCACTGAAGACATTTTCATTCGGTCAGTGGGGCCAAAGCACAGTGTGTATTGCCCTTTAAAGTGCACTTTAGAAATCCTCTTGCATACTAACTTAGACTACTCTCTCTGCTATTCCTGTAGTATTACCGCATTTTTGCTACGTTTCTGTGTGGTAATACCGCATATTTCCTCCCAATTACAGCTATAATTCCCACAGTTGCCGGAGCTTAGCTCAGTGTTTTTCTTAACTACATTAAATACTCATATTATGTGATCATTTAGCGTGTTAATTTGATTTATTATATGCGCTTGATATTTAAAACAATGGCCACAAAAAGTTTGTTAGAACTACGAAAAATACAGGACAAAAGATACGTTTTTTACAATCCAAGTACCAATGCACACAGACGATATTGCCCTTCCAAAGCACTGGAGATTTGCAGTCAAAGATTGGAGTCATCAAATGACTATATATACGAGTATTACAAAAACGTGGGCTGATAACTCTCAAAAGAGCAAACACATACCCATTGATGCTGTTACATCACCGAGGCCATTGCAACTGATTTCACGTCTTTCGTCCTAAAAAGTGTCACACGCAGTTATTGCCATGGAACGGGACACCTTCAGGCTTCACTGCAACGGAGCCACTCATGCAGCAAGTCTCAATAAAAAAAACAAGCAGCCAAATTGTGCACATCCTAGTTTGAAGATGCATGGACTAACTTGTGATAATTTTTGGTTGGAAAAATCAGCACACTTCTAATAAACTGCATACACACATTCCACTTTCACAGTATCTCCAGAATGGCAGCATAGTTCAGTGGTTAGGACGACAGTCTTTGGTTGGCAAACTTTCCCAGTCCTGTGACCGATCTATCGTTGACAGATGACCTTGTGGGCAAATGGTCCACTATGGGTCAGATAACTACGGTAGAGAAACCATTAAATGGCACACTAGACGTATGGCTGTACAGCTGCAGGACAAAGTCCATGAGCAGAGGCATGGGCTGCAGACTAGGCTGTACACCTGCTCTGTCTGTCTGCAGTGTGTGGCTTGTGGCTATGCCTCTTTCCAGATCTGAGGCCACCAAACATTCCAGACCTATCAGTTTTCAAAAACTTTTAACTGCAGCGAAAAAAATACGACTGTCCAAAAATTATCACCATCCGTGAACTGAAAATGCATTAATTACACAGTCAGGGACTCTGCTAGTGGCCAGTAAAAATACTAGCAACTGCCTCAACTAGTAATATCAGCTACTCTGGCAACACAAGTTTATTTATGCTTTACGCTACAATTACACAGAGATACACACATATACCTGTATTAATCGGTGTTTGTCGTCCATAACTAAGTATAGGAAAATGACGTTTATGTCCACTTAGAATAGAACAAAAAAACGCATCAAATTCCAGGAGCAATCAAAATGATCCAGAGGGTTCCAGACCAATATAAAGGTTGGAAAAATGCTGCTCTACTCTACTCTCTCTCTCTCGGTTCTATCATCTGACAAAGATATTCATCATCATTATCAGCATACACAACATAGTATTAATCTTACCATTCGGCCAGTGGCAAACGGTTTTCCATCACGGCTTCCTCTCAATTCCCGCATCTTCATCGACATTCCGATCACGCCAGGCTCTGCGTCGTCAAACAGGTACGGATCCTTAGCCGGGTCCGTCTGCATTGCGGCTGGCCCGAGGTTCGACTGTTGTGGAGGACTTGACACGTACGGCGGGCTTAGGTCAGCCGAGAGCCGATGGCACCTGCTCATGCTGGTCACCTCCAGCCTAACACGCAATCGCACCGACAGCAGCATTATCAACAGAACACACACGTCTGCGAGCTTTGAAGGTGGTTGTGATCAGCTTTGTTGGTTGGAATTTGACAGCACTTTTAGCACAGTTAATGAATCAATCAACTGAGGTAAATTTCTATAGCACCTCTGTCAGTCTAAATGAACTGATGGTACCATGACAATGTCCAGTGCGGACTAGCATGCTTTAAGTGTTGCAGCTCCATTGGTCTGGAATTCTTCGGCAGATTATCTGCATGATCCGGCTCTTTGACTCTACAGTTTTAGGCGTTAGACATTCCTATTTGCACACTATTAGGCACAACCAACCTAGTGCAGTAAAGATATTATGACTTATGTGCTATGTAAATTTACTATTTACTTACTTACCTTTTACAATGAGTGGACCGACTTCAGAGGTTCTTAACAAAAGAACAACGTAAAATAATTAGTAGATGAATGAAAAAGTTAGTGCATAATATGACGAAGGAAAAATTTACAAGTACTACAAAGCAAATAAAACAACATCTAAATGTGAGTATAGGACTCATGAAGGAGACTACATTGTGCCTTTAAAAAATTAGTGTTCCGCAAAAAAAATTATTACACCGTCAGAATACAAACAACAGAAAAAAGTTGTCGTGAAAATCACTTACACGGAGTCGGGCGAGTAATCGTAGAACGACGTGGTGACTAGCTCCTCGTCATTTTCGCCGTCAAACATCGGCACCAGCACTGGCCTCTTTGGCGCCGTCCTTGGACATCTTAGCTGCGGCAGCTGCGGTTCCGTGCCACCGTCAGCTGTACGCGACCCACCGCCGCCAAACTTATTTTCGGCCGCGTTCGCTGCCAGGGCGAGACGGGCGGCATTGCCTCCAGTGGCATTTGGATTCTCCATATCCGACTGATTGCCGGACATCAGCAAACCACTGAGGGTGTCGCGGCTCTCGTGTTTTGGCGGCGGGTGTGGGCTCAACGTCGGCATCGGAGGGTCAGCAACCGGGTTGGTCGTTAGCTGCTGGGCCTGAGTGGCTGTAAGCGGTGACGGAGCAGCCGAATGTGGTGAATCGACAGCTGTTGTGGAACCATGTGGCGGTCCGGCAGCCGCACCACTGTGGAACGTAGCCGCCTTTAACGTACTCAGCAGTGCCACGTCGACGGCGCTTGCCGACTGCAGAGGTTCGTGCGTGGCAAACGTTAACCGACGGTGGTACGGAGCGTACCCGCGGGTGTGGCGAGATGCCTTCTCCGGCCTTTCGCCTGGACTCTTTCCGTGTTTCCCAAAGCCGGAAATTTGAGGCTGACTCTGCTTGCTGGCAACACCGGGTTGCGGCCGACCCCGAAGTCCTTTGCCTCTGTAATGCGTGTAAAATCAAACAGGTAGTTGAAGCAAGATAAAGTAACATCTTCGAGGAAATAAGCATGAATTTTATATAAGCCAATATAATGTCCCAGTTTTCGTTTTTAATCTTGCATGGCTACAAACAAAACCTCATAATTGCTCTTACTAATCAACTCTAAAACAAGTTTGATAGTCAGACAGCAGATTCAAATAGACACAATAAGGAAACGTCACTTATGAGTTGGCAGCGTGGCTCAGTGGTTAAGATGTCGGTGGTTGGCTAGCAGACTTTCCCTGATCTATGTCTGATCTATGGTTGACATGTGACCACTTCGTGGGTAGTGTCTGCTATGGGTCAACCAACCAGGCCAACTCAGCCTTCCATCCCTTCTAGGTCGGTAAATGAGTAGTAATCCATGTATGGATTACTGGCGTGGAAACCATTAAATGGTAAACCTGGGCTACATATGGCTGTTTGGTCGCAGGTCAAAGTCCCATGGCTACAGCCTACATGGTGTACACCCGCTCTCTGTGACACAACAGCGCCGATGCAGCTGCAGTTGCCACTTGCGGCACTATGTACGTGTTATGCTTTTGCCTTTTACCAGTCAGATACCTTTTCAGCCACCTGTCAAATACTGTCAAAGCAATTAATGCATGTCTATAATGCAACAGACTCAGTTAAACTGTTATTTGTGGTATTACTGACTTTCCACAGAAACATGGGTTCTTCTGCATGGGTTCACCAAAGTCCCACGTCGACGAACTGGCCGCCAAAGCCGCTTCGTCTCGACTTTCGCTGTCGTTCATCAAATGTCGACCTCTGTGACACCAACACGTGACAAAAGTACACAACTCAATAAAATAACATAAAAAAATAAAATCCATGCAAGCTGGGAGGGGATATGGTTAGATTTTAAACTGTAAGAAAACTGTCAAAATTCTGTCTAACTGTCAGGATCGGACTTATTAAATAAGTTTGCTCCTGACATGACGCTCGACAGTTTTAAACTATGAAAAAAAGAGAGCAAAGACAAATGCAGTGCTGGGCATACATACCCATGCAGGAACAGGCCGCTGGAAACCATTCCGTCCTGCCACACTTTTCCAATGGTTCGTCGCGCAGCCCATTTGTCTCCGAAACTACAGTCCAGACGCACCGTACTCGCCAGCTTCAACAGTGCACTGTCGACCACGTTTGTTGTTCTTGACTGCGAGCTTGCGTCGACGTCGGACACTTGGTGCTGAAACAGACTGGCATGGATACGTGTCAGCTCCACGTCCAGATCGCCCGGCACCAGAACAAAGCTGCTCGGATATCGGAACCGGGTTCCAGCTGCAAAGGAAGATATGCAAAAAAAACACCTAAATGCATGCAGCAAATATAGTGCCACACTCACAAACAAGCATTGGCGCCACAGCTGATCCTGGTCTCTAAGGCAGTCATCCTGCAGGTTACATGTCACACACCAATCAGCATGCAGCTATTAATTTCCACCATGTCTGCAGAGGCCTTCCCAGCTGCACAGAATCACCACCTTCAATCTGGCAACAAATTACACTGCTTGGTGACAAGAGGCACATGGGTAAAGGTACGACTGACTTATACAGCACCGCATTTGCGCATATGCTACCTTCTGCGGCACTGTCGTCACAGACAGGGCCGTCAGTTAGCCGAGGCTGCAGCCCGTGCTCACGGACTTTGACCTGTAAAGCCATACAGCCGGATGTAGCCTTAATCTGCCATTATTAAATGTCTCCAGCCCCCCTGCCCTCTGACCAAACTGATGGCAGTCTACAACGTCTAAACACTGCACACAAGGCTGCTGTTGACTGTCATATGGAATCACGACACATTCGACAACAACAACCACCAACAATGTCAAAGCACTGAGAAGAACCACTGACAACGAGTAAGTAACCAAGAAACCCCATAAATGTACAACATACCGACGACAACTTCGACAAAGAGCGGCACATGGGAGCCATCTTCTGCCGTGTTGTCGGCTGGTGGAGGAACGTAGAAATACCGACGCCAGTCCTCCAACAGTTTCTGTGTCTTCGGATCAGAATCGGAATAGGCGCGTCCAGTAAGGAGACCAGTCAGTCCGTATGGAGCCAGTACCACTGCAACCATCAAAATACCAACATAGCAAATGGAAATTTTCAGTGACAGTCCTGCAGACAGCCCTTGGCTTACGTACTTGCCATTTAAAAGCAGAAGACTTTAACTGAGAATTCACTCCTATTAATGCCAAATAACAGCGTCGATGCATGGAGATAAATCTCCTGCAGGACAAATGTTATATACTACAATCGTACAGCACTCATGCAATGAGGTTAACAAAACTATTTGTAAATCTAGGATAAAGCTATTTAAAAACTGTGTATCAAAGTTTTTTTACCCGAAAACCTTGTTTGCGCAAACGAAAAAAGCATTGCTTTATGGCGGTTTGCTTTTAAATTTCATTTTACTCTCATTTTGCTGGTACAATAAATAAAAATGAAATAATCTGAACAAAAATTAATTTCAGTTCTACAGTTTTCTCTCTCTTTACTCTGTGATTACAATTCACACATCTGGTCTTTGCATACCATTGTACTTACTGGGTGTGTGTATCG
>Ga0209568_1000771_pt1 | contig 11533 bp, 8 predicted proteins | sample WorMetOlspDAHAB2_FD_187406 | JGI IMG/M metagenome (GOLD analysis project Ga0209568, IMG submission 187406) | Marine gutless worms symbiont microbial communities from Max Planck institute for Marine Microbiology, Germany - Olavius sp. DAHAB.2... ...
TTGAGTATCAAGGGCTATGCAGAAACACGCCCGCATCGTTCTTACTGTTTTTTGTCAATGTTCAAGCTTCATTGTAAACGACATTACAGAAATCTAGCTGGTGTACAACATGACGTGAACACGTCACGAAAACGGCGCCGGCGCGACGCCGACATGCGGTTTGCGGCGGCGGCGGCGGCGCGCCGATCAGTTACGATCGGCGGCGGTGGCGTCAGCAAAATGTCGGCGGCGCACAGCTGTGACCAGGACCGCACTAAAGCGTGCGGTACTGATTACAGTTGGCGGCGTGGCTCAGTGGTAAGGACGTCGGTCTGTAGCTGGCGGACTTTCCCTGATCTACGCCTGATCCATGGTTGACGTGTGACCACTTCGTGGGCGAGGCGTCCGCTATGGGTCAACCAACTAGGCCAACTCAGCCTCCTACCCTCAGTGGGACGGGAATGAGTAGTATATCAGCAGCTGGATGGATGAAACTGTTAGCAGCAGTGTCGCCCTCTAGCGAATGCTTATACGAAGGAAAGGCAGATGTGGTGTATTTGCAGGTAACTCTGTGTGATCCACATCTGAGCACTTAGTGGTCGAGATACTGACGATAGGCGCTATACAAGTCCACTTTCCTTTCCTTTCCTTTCCTATGTGCGGGCCCGTGTGATGTGCTAAAATGCGGGTCCCAACACAGTTACAGATATGTAACCGCTAACTGGCCAACACAAACTGTTTTTTTACGTTTTTGGCTTCAACCGGGAGTACTGTTACTGTTGCTGCTCGGCTGCTGCAAGAGCCCAGATTTTACAAGTTTCAGTCATAGACTATATACAGTACATAAAATAAAAATTTTCCACTCCCACCAATTGCGGGTCCCAAAAACTGCGGGCTGCAGCACCTCGATCTAACATCCCCCCAATGCGGCACCGACACCAAAAAGTATTCGAACCATCAATCAATTAATCAATCAATCAGTCAGTCAGCCAGTCAGTCAATCATGAATTTTTAGAGTGGCCAGTATTTAAAACATTGTTAGGACCGCTATAGACAATGTGTAGACACAAAAAGTCAGATCAGCCGAATGTCAGGATATGATTCAGTAAACAGGAACAGGAACGTGAGTCGAGTGCGGAAGGTCGCCAGAGAAGGTGCCGACGTAACCTCCAGTGGCAGGCAGTTCCACACCCGAGGGCCAGCAACCAAAAATGCTCGGCTGCCTACAGCGCAGCGGTGAACCGGAGGCTGAACGAGGAAGTCGCTGCAGGAAGAGCGAAGCCCTCGGCGACTTAGAAGGCTGGCAACGTAAGTGAACAGGCCAAGGTACGACGGTGCACGACAAAGCAGAGCGAAAACAACTAGGCAAACTTTATAAGTAAGTTACGACAAATTTCGAATGAATAAGTATAAAAAAATTAATGCCAGTGTAGCGAGCATAACTCGAGATGTGTAAGTGCACTGAAGCTAATTTATTTCACGACGTGGCAATTAAACGGAAACGACTTCATGCTTCACTATAAAAGCTCTAGCCGACATGGGCACTGATGCAGTGACGTAGGCGTCATCAGATCACATTATAGACTCCGCTGCAGACACTATAGTGTCTGTTGTCAACAGACACTAGTATAAACGGTGCAATAATATTACCTATAGGCCTATGAATATCTCTGAATACACATATCTAACATGTGAAGGCGCACTGGCTACCTAGCGATAATCCCCCGAAACTTTACACTTGTATTAGTATCCGTTGTCAGTGAACGGGAACCTACAGTCGACGTCGTCGGTCACTGAAAAACGAACAAGAGTCCTGTGTGTTGTGTTGACCTTATCACAGTCCGCCGCCGGCGCCGCTGGCACTGCTCCCGTGTCGATAGAAGTTGTTGAAATTGGCGACGACGACCGGAACCGGAAGCGCTATGGTGAGCACGCCGGCGATGACGCACATGGTGCCGACCAACTTGCCCCAGACACCGACCGGCGTGACGTCACCGTACCCGACGGTTGTCATAGTTACGATCGCCCACCAGAACGCTCCCGGGATCGATGTCAGCTGCACGCACGCACGCGCGCACACACAAAGTCAGAAACACAGAAGTCGCTTTAGTCCACTCATGTAGCCTACGTGTTTGGATGACAGGTTCTATAACAATTCGCTTGTGCCTGCTCTCAGTGACTATACCTACCAGTGGCAGAATTGCACAACCCATATAGCTGAAGCTCCAGGCGGAACCGTGTCCACTTGTCCGTAGTGGGTTAGCCTGGGTTATAGGGTTAGGTCCACACTCTATATGGTATAGTCAGAGAACTATATATTAATACAAACAATGAATAAAAATTATTAATTTTTATGTAATCAAAAAGTGAATTGTATAATATTCAATTCTATGGTCATAGCCATAGAGTGTGGACACAGCGTGTGGACATCTGGGCAAAATTCATAATAAAGGTATGGGCATATGCCGTAGAGTGTGTATATGTGGACGCAGCTCCGACTAGAGCCTCACCTGTCTCGCACAACCTGCTTCCCTTTCACTTCCGCCCCCGCATGAAGCTGGAAATTGAACATCTCGAATGCTTGTGTTGGCACAAAATCGACATTTTCACTGCATAAAGTTCGTCTCACGACTGCACAAAACCATTTATAACTGCAAATTTTGTGCAGAAGTGCAAACGAAAGAAGCGCCTGCACTCAAGAGAAAAGCAATGTTATGAACGTAGTCAGAGAATTTCACTGGTTGAGCAAAAAATATCAATGGCGTGGGATTTATGCCGAACATTAATATCATATTCTGAAGTAGATTCTGGGCGCCAGAAAAAAATAGTAATTTTATAGCCCCGGGCATTTTTGCATCATTGCCAAAATTACCCTGCATTCCACGCAATTGCAGGCGCAGTAACTCTGCAGGGCACTAGTTGGAAAAAATGCTCCCACCATGCAGTTTATATGTGAAACAAATTCCCTGAATGCAGTCAACCTGCGTGTCGTCCTGGCCGGCTTCGGCGTAGTAAGCGGCGGAGCTGAATATCACCATAGCGACAGCGAGGAAAAAGAAGAACATGCCAAGCTCTCGCATGCTGGTCTTGATGGTGAGGCCGAGTATGCGCAGGCCGTGCGAATGCTTCGACAGCTTGAAAATGCGGAACACTCGCAGCACTCGCGTGAACAGGAAAGAGCCGCCTCGCTGTTTTTTGCTGCACGGACCCGAACTCGCCGTCAACAGGTCCGCCGCCTGCATTTAGTCGCGATACACATCGTATACAATATACATGGCCTGAAAAGTAAAACTAATATTAAAAAGTAATAGTAATAATAAAATCACCAGAAAAGCTGAAACCCGTAAACAGTACAGACATTAAGCACCAAAAACTCTTTAACAACTCTCAAAAATTATGCAAAAGTTGGCCAATGTTGCACATAGGCCTAAATACACATAAAGACATATCCGTAAAGATCATGATTAGCAGTTGAAACAAACGCAAACGTTGCATATATAGTCTACATGACTAACATAACGTTGATTACGTATCTGCACATTTGCATATACATGCATAAAATCGGAAATCGGTCCATTTGGCAGCTGTTGTACATGTACGACTCACAGGATGCAAGGGCGTAGCCAAGAAATTTGGAATAGTGGGCTTTTTCAATTTGAGCCCACAGTCGAGAGACGGATAGCGTTAAGGGAACACGATTTATAGTCGGTTTATAGTTGGCTTTTTGCTTCACAAGAGCCCCAACTTCTGCATGGGCTCAAGCTCATTTAGGGTAGCTTCAGTTTTGGACCCCCAACCCGTGCGATGGCTACGTCAGTGATGAGGGACGGCGCACCTGCATGGTGGCCAGGGTGACGAAGAACGGGACGATGGCGAGCACGTCAAAGATGTTCATGACGTCGCGACAGAAACTGCGTTTCGACGGACACGAGACGAAGCGCAGAAGCAACTCGATGATGAACCAGCTGACGCACACCGACTCCACCACGAAAAACGCGTCGCGATAGTTTGGAACCTGAAAACACAAAAAAACGAGAATTACTACACACCAGCCGCATTGATCATTGCACGGTCTTTCCTCCGCAGTGTATTCTTCAGGATTTCGAATTTGGGGAGGTGTCAATAGAGTCTTGGGGATCAAAACCTATTATGTAGGCTATCACATATTAGCATATACGTGCAGCTGTATAAGAAATTTACATAAAATGAATAACAGTTATGTGACCATTTTAATTACTGTTTTCCCACGGCCTAATGATAATGATTCGAAGCAATGTTGCCGTTTTGTGCTGTAATAAAAACTAAAAGCAGTCGCTTCAAACAAATCGACACGGCAAAAGTCTTTTTCGTACAAAACCATACAGTACACACAGGATTACAACAACCTTTATTGCCCTTGCCATATCTTACGCGGCAAGTGCGTTGTAGCAGCATAACGTCATATGCTTGCCCATTGTCGTGAGTGGAATTAACTGCGCCAGGAGAGTGGCAGAATCTGCGAAGTCCTTGGCTTAAGAATTTGGCAGATTTATGTATTTTACTCCATGGAGGCGCTATAGGGTTGGTCAGCCCACCCAAAATTTTGGTTGGGTGGGCTACAATGCATTTGGCTTAGCCAACAATTGGCCTGTACGTATGAACAGCTGAAAATCAAGAAGCAGATAGAGCGAAAATAAACAGATAACAAAATTTCAATCGATGATCGTTGCAGGCCTATACATTTAGCGACGATCGGCTAATAATTCCATTAGTAGCAGATTCAGGGGGCGCCCCCGTACGTAGGCTATAGGCCACCATATTTTTTCAGTGAGTCGCCTTTTCCGTATAAAGCGCGTATAGTTCAGTATTTGCATATGCGATACATTGTTTTCCACCCCAGCCCTTTTCAAAACTTCTGGATCCGTCACTGAAGTTTCATCGAAGAGAAGCGTTTGTCGTTTCGTGTTCGCGCGCTGCGGTGTTATTGGCGGTTTCGACGTCGACGCACGGTTCGTGAAGTGCGGCGGTTCGAAAGTTCGAAACCTGTCGCGTGCGTCCGTCCATGTCGGTGACGTTGATGCAGATCGGTCGTTCGGCGAACACCGGGATCGTTTCCGTGCAGAAGTTGACGATGGACACGATGATCGACGACACTGACACGGCGGCGAAGGCGCGCGCGGACAGCGAGCTGCCCGGCTCTTCGCACAGTTGCCAGACGAAGCGCTGCCAGTCGCTCGACGGCATCTCTCGCCGCTCGACCACGAAACCCTCCTTCTGCTTGAACTCGCTGATGATCGACTCGTCCATCTCGTAGAACTCCAGCTCCTCAATGAACACATCCTCCGGCACTTCGAGCGGCCGCCGTAGTCGACCGCCGCTCTGGTAGTAATACAATATCGCCTGCAAGTTCGCAGACGTGCGCACCAGACGTCACGCAAGATAATAATACAACATTTCAGAATGCACATACAGGATGGCCCCCAACAAAGCAAGCCACTGCCAAATTATAACAAAAATCGTATTAAATCGTATTAAAGCCTGCCATTGAGACAAGATTTCTTAGTCAAATTAAAGTATTTATCAAGCATTATAATATTTCTATTCTATTCTATTCTAAAACGTCAAGATTAGGGCGACGTAAGTGCCAGAGCACAACAAGGGCGCCTAACAATATAGTGTCAGTTAAAAGCATTATATTATCCGTTTGTGATAGATATTCTGTGCCTGACCTACTTTGTGACGTCATTAACAACGCCTGACCCGAAAAGTAGCGATATGCGTCACATTCAGTAAATGATGTCAGCGCTTCCTTTGGCATCAGCCCGCCTTAGAAAGCTGTGAGTTCCACTTCAAAACAATCTTTAGATGGAGACTTATGTAAATTGATTTCCATATTTTATTTTTTTCTTGTTTTGAATCAATTTTATGATATACATTGATTTTACCCATATCGCAGCTGCAAACACAATAACTGATGACGGCACAAAATAGATCACACATAGAGTATTTAATACAAACATATAATATTATATTGTTCATTTAGTAATCAAAATTGATTGAAAAAATCTAGCCTCACTGACGGTTTTTAATACGATTTAATGATGCTTCATAATAGTGGCTTACTTTTTGGGGGGCCAACCTGTAGGCCTATAGCTTGCATTGTATAATAGATAATAATGTTTTTTGTATAATGTATAGATCGTTGGTGTATTATGACCGCAACTCAGGAACAATCTGCCGCCGAATCCTCTGGCAGTCAGACCTGTCATATATAATACAGCCGAATCTGCCAGTCGCTGAAGACCGCTTTATTTAAGCACTGCTACCCTGCACAGCACAAGCAGTATGAACCATGCTTAATTGCACGGTAATCACAGTCACAGACATCTCCGTTCCGCTGAGCAAAATCTGCTACACGTACCAAACGGCACCGACTCAGCACGTATAGCCATTGTGCTTTTGCACGCATTGCCAGTCCGTCCGGCTGGAACAGCCTCCCGGACCCTGTCCACAACCCGAAAGCCATTTAAGCCGCTGTGAGGCGGTTGCTATATAAGAACATTTAGGTACTACAGCACGGTACTACAGCATCGAACACATCAGGTGGGGGAGTTTTCGGATAATGCGCTATGTACAAATTGACACAGTGACATCAGCACTGTCATTGACGTAAGCACTCTAATGCCTGGTTTCCAGCGTTACAATTCCGTTCATCCGTAACCGTATCTCCGTGTTCCGTTTTTAAGAATTCCATAAGAATTCTGTAGCTTAAGTAAAAAATAACGTTCTCCGTTTCCGTAAGTTTGCCGTTTCCGTTCATCCGTTCTAATAGGATCGAGTTCTAATTTTTCTGTATCCGTTCGCGTCACGGCAACGGCAACGGCGTTACGGAAACGGATACGGATGAACGGAAACGTATAATGCTGGCACCAGGCATAAGTCACAAAATTCACTCAATGCAAGCGATTTTTACCGGAAACGTCGGACGATGTCGATCAATGAAGATTTCGTTGCGACGCGCGTCCCAAAAACGGCGACGTTTCTTCTCGTTGCCGAGCAGGGTTTCCGGGAACCTGGCGAGCGTTCTCAGCTGCGTCTCGTAGCGTTGCCCGCTGACGTTGATGACGACCCGCTGACAGCCAGACAGCGCGCAGTCGTGCGCCACCGAACCTCGTGGCTGTCCGTCACACGCGACGTCGCCGACCGGAAGCAGTTCCAGCGTCGTCGACTTGGTCTGCCATGTCTCGTCTTCGCAACTGCGTCATTTTACACACGAGGTGCGGTGCAGTAAGTTTTGTCCGTAACTCACAGGATGGTTCAAAAAGTAAGCCACTACCCACTTATCTCTAAAGTCATATTAAAATCAGTCAATTATGCAATTTTGCATGCGAAACAATCATTAGAATGACATGTCGGCAACTGATATTGTACGGATGACGTAATTTGCCATGCCAGTAAATACTGCGCTTCAAGCTACGATACAGGTAAAATAGGCGTAGATGATATAATCGTAATGGAAAACCTGAAAAAAACATGGCCTGAAAAAAATATGGAGATCAAAGACATTTTTACATGAGTTTCTAATTTCTATCTAAGAGATATACTTTAGGTGTGGAATTCATAGCTTGTTATAAGGCGAACTGATGCAAATGGGAGTGCAGACATCATTAATTCTTATTCACCGATGTCGCAGCTTCGCAGCCGACACACAGTAAGCCTTAATCGACCTCACAAAATAAGTCACGCATAGAATATTTAATATCAGGTGATGGTATTATTCTACTTGTTTGACATTTTACATTATATAATACGTATCATTGATAATTTGTAGTGGCCGTAATTACATTTTGGACCACCCTGTACATTTTCGGAGCCTATTAGCAGCAAACAGTACTAGCTAGTGGCGAATAGCGAGTTTTTGTATAACAGTAGATACAACCGATCTACCATTATTTCTGAACAACTGTTTATGGACTTCTATGAGGCCTAACTATTCTAATGTGTATTTGCAGATGCGTTTAGTAATTCTTTCGTTCTGATGATGACGCATCGCTCATGTTGTGAGCTCAACTTACGGTTTATAGAGCGACTCGGCCGAGTGAGGCGATGTAGCAGAGTTCGTCTGGTTTCCTGCGTGTGAGGCTCGGTGGGAGGTCTTGTGAGGACAGTGCGCGCCACCGTCGGGTAACAACCACGACGTCAAGTTTCTGTACACATGAATATCACTAATTTAATCCTAAATACTACGTTTGACTATGCAACCAAAATGACGCTCAATCTGTAATGGGTAACACGTGGCCCATAAGTCAAATGATGGATTACTTATAAAGTCCATCACTGTAGCTACACAAAGTTTGCGTTTAGCCTATATAATTTAGCATATAGCCTATAGCCTATACTGAAATGACATTTCCAGGTGGTGAATATGACTGTTGCCTGTGCCTCTGCAACAGTTGGTTTGGCGTGTCACGGCTGCAGGCTTACACACAAAAAAAACTGCGTCGTTTTTTTACGCTAATTGACACTTACCGAGAGGCGAACATGGCTACGCGCTGACAATAACGGCGATGACGATGCTACAGAGGCAGATGTGCCACGAGTGACGTCATGGCAGCATCTCGCATGACAGTATGAGGTCATGCTTGGTGAAAGTGCGGCGCGAGGCATCGTGGGATATCGTTGGCTGGCCCGTCCAGCCGAAGCGATCGAGACAGCGGCCGCTGCCCGCCGCCCGCCGTCCGGACAATTGGTCCCGACTGGCAACTGACCACTTGACCACATGTGATCGGCGTCGCCGGTCGTAATGTGCCCGTCAACAGGCGCCATGTGTCTGGAACCTCCAGGCGGCGGCGACGGCGGCGGTAGCGAATTATACTCGGCGAATTATCAGCACGAACGAACCATACTGACCGGACATTCATACAATTTCATGAGACACACACGAAGAGTCTCTTGGAGCCGAAAGCATGCAGCTCAAACACTGATTCGGTGATTCCTTCATACGGTATTTCACATTTGCTTAAGAATACACTTTAGTTTGACTGCGACAACTCAGCGTACAGCATATACAGTTAGCGAAGGGCAATGGAAGGACACCGAATTGAACAGCAACTACTAGGCGAACTGCCGGCATAGCGTACACGCGCTTGGTCAAACTACGTATACTGCTTGCAGTATAGGCCTATATTTTGTAATCGGTCCGTAGAGACGTGACTGCATGACAGAACAGTTTACCACCTGCGACTAGTGACGTACGTTGTTCATATGTTCGAACAGTCGTCATGTGCGATGCATAAGGACTTTCATGCATTAGCCTAAACCATGTCGTTGCTGTGCATAACTAACATCACAAGTCGCATTTGTAATTGCTACAAACAGCACGTCGGTCGGTCAGATGCCGTTTGACTCGATTATGGGCAGGTGCGCGGCGCGCGGAAACGTCTGTCCTCAGAGGAACCGCGAGTGACTGATAAGTCGACGTTCGCTATCATAGTCGAGGTCTCGGCAACTGGGAGCTGGTGCGCAACGGCCATGGACGTCTAGACGTCGGTGGCAACGGCGTATGTGGTGCAATCCCGCTGGACAGCAGCATTAACAGCTGCTGATCGAAGCCGCGTGACGTCACGGTCATGCACTTAATTTATGTCACTCATCATAACGATAACTCAGAATCACACGGGCGTGACGGATGTCCGAATTTATCCAAACCCTGATGTCGTGCTTCCATAATACTTGCTTGCACTTACTAACGTGGGTCACGCGTCGAATATTTAATACCAACTGATATTATCTGGTACTTCGCTGCTGTCCGCACCTGGAACGACCTACCGCGCCACGTCACGTCTGCATCATCTCTGCCTGTTTTCCGAAGTCGTCTGAAGACGCACTTCTTCCGGCGTTCTTTTCCGTAACTTTTGTCCAGTGCCTGCGAAGTGACTCTTGTCATTATTGACACTCTAATCGTTCACTCTTTACTTACTTTTTTACTTACTTCTTCTACCTCAAATTTGAGAGAAAAATCTATGGGTTTTTAATACGATTTCGATGGGTTTTCAATACGATTTAATGAAAATTCTGACCATTGCTGGCCTGCTGGGAGAGCGCTCTAAATGCAACATCGGAGTCAAACGGACGTCATGATTTGATTGAGTTAATACAAATTTTACAGATTACGGAAATAGATATGTTTAAAGTAGGCCTACATTCTTAAGTTTTGAATAAGTCGATTCAAAGACGAAACGGTGTGTAGTCGATCCTGCATTTTCAGCGTCCCGCCACAACGCGTATGTTTATGACAGGTAAATCGAGTTACTTTTTTGGATAACAACTGAGTTTGCACTGTAAAGATCTTAGACAGCCAAGCGAATGAGACTGTAGAGGAAAAGGCAAAGATTTGTCTCGTCTACGTAAACAAAAACTCTGAACGTAGGCTACGAACCAGTGGAAAAAGCGACGTTCGGTATTTGATAATGAAATGCTGATTTCAGAGAGCTGCGACGAATCTACGAGTTTGAAGAACGGATGCTTCTATAAGGGGGTCATAATTAAACAGTGGTAATTTTCGGTAGGTTTCATTCACATAATGTAAAAAAACTGTCGCCCCTTCTCCGAGCCTCGGATCTTCTTTGATGATCCTTATATTGTCCTCAGAACTATTCCACAAATTATATAGACGGAAGGCGATGAGCAGCAATGGCAAACAGGGCTCTGATGAGAAACCTTTTGCATCTCATACTTTTGCGCTTAGAAATTCTGTATTATCAATTATTGCCTTTCCTCATTTTGTCTCGCTTTTGATTACTTCCACCTCCTCGCTTTGGTGATGTGGTCCAGTAATTTTCACTCCTCCTCGCTTTCGATTCCACTCCCTCGTTTTCAGTTAACCCGACGGACGGGCAGAATGTAAGCGTTAACTACTTCATGCACGCTTTGCGAGAGAGAGAGAGAGAGAGAGAGAGAGAGAGTAGTTTTGAGGCCAAAGAAGGGTCATCACTCTTTTCACTGTATGTACACGCCTGAAACAGGCCTACAACAGTGTTTTTGACTCCTACACGGCAACATCGATTCCATTTCATACAGTGGAACTGTAAATGACTCACCGAATACTCATCGAATTGGCTGACTGAGACACGTGGATTGCACCGCTTCCGCCCTGGCGCGCACCTGTCCTGTCACCACCGGCCACCGCGCAACTCAGTGACGTCATAATTATGACGTCAACAACTCGTAATTGTCACCGAACTCTCGAGTCATCGAGCGACGAAGTATAGCGCGTAAGCTGTTGCTCCACCTCTGCTGCCAACCACTGACCAACGCAGACCGCGATGTGCACGGTCGTCTGCTCAACCGTGATTGCGCTGCGGTTCACCGCCGCTACGCTGAATGTACAGGGTGGTCCGAAATCTCCAAAAAAGTATAGTATTTAGAATTATAAATAAATCGTATAATATTTCCAATGAAATTAACTTTTTGAATTTTTCGTCGAATTAATTACGTTGTTAGTTAAGCACTAAAATATTATAACTTGGTTTAAATAGTGTATAGCCCAAATTGTGACGTAGGCCTACGTATTTAC
>Ga0209568_1000772_pt1 | contig 11528 bp, 11 predicted proteins | sample WorMetOlspDAHAB2_FD_187406 | JGI IMG/M metagenome (GOLD analysis project Ga0209568, IMG submission 187406) | Marine gutless worms symbiont microbial communities from Max Planck institute for Marine Microbiology, Germany - Olavius sp. DAHAB.2... ...
CGCAAGTGAAGTCTGTGCGTAGGGGAATGCCGCGTGCCATGGAAAAACTCCTCTGTTTTCCATGTTGAATCACACCCCGCCTAACAGTCCCTTAATGAGTCAAACTTTTTACAGCTTGGTATTAGTCGATTGGTCGTAAGGCACGGAGTACGAATTCATGTCTCTGAAAAAAGAACTCAAGGAAGTCGACGCGCTGTTCCAGATGTTTCTTGCGCAAGCCCAGCCCTACATTGAAGGCAAAAACAAGAAGGCCGTCCGCAAGCACTTGAACAGGAAATTCCAGGCTTTTTCCACCGGCAAGGCGAAAAATCTCGTGAAGCGGGTCGAAAAGGACTTCGGCGTCAGCCTCGCCGAACAATACAAGGCGATCGAGCGATCCGAGCGCGGGAGCTGGAATCTCAGACTGTCCAAGAAACGCTGAACCGGCGGCCGCTTAGCTGCCCAGACAGCCACGGATGAAATCGATGGCCTCCGCCGTATCATATTCGGCGACCCCGGTGACCCGGCCCGCCTCGCGGCCGTGCTTGTCGATCAATATGGTGGTCGGCAGGCCCCGGCCCTTGAAGGCCCGCAAGAGCTTGCCGCCCGGGTCGATGTGGATGGCCAGGTCGTAAAGCTTGTTGGTTTCGTAGAACGGCTTCACCACCGAGATCCCCTTGCGGTCCTCTGAAACGGTCAGCACGTCGATGCCGTTGCCGGCCACCAGGCCCTTCAGACGGTCCAGTTGCGGCATCTCCTTGACGCAGGGCGCGCACCAGGTGGCCCAGAAGTTCAGCACCACGCCGCGGCCCTTGAAGTCGGCCAGGGTGAGGTCCTTGCCCGTACCGTCCTTGAAGACGGTGTCGGGCACCGGCGGGTGGCCTTCCGTGGCATGGAAATTACCCAGCGTGCCTTCCTCGGCGACGCAGGCCTGGGCTTCGGACGGTGTTTCGTAGAGCCTGAGTCCGAGCACCATGGCCACGGCGACAACCGCGAAAAGGGCGATTTTTCCTGTACTTACACGCCTATCGGACATATACGAAGGCACTCCAGAAAGCCGGCCGGAAAAGCTCGAGACGAGACGATGACGGACGATAGGACAAAAACGCCGACGGAAGCCAGCACCATGTGGGGCGGCCGGTTCTCCGGCGGTCCCGACGCGGTCATGGAGGCCATCAACGCCTCCATCGACTTCGACAAGCGGCTCCATGCCCAGGACATCGCCGCATCCCAGGCGCATGCCCGGATGCTGGCCGACCAGGGGATCATCGCCGCCGCGGACGCCGAGGCCATCTGCGACGGGCTGGATACCATCCGGGGCGAGATCGAGGCCGGCACCTTCACCTTCAGCCGGGCCTTGGAGGACATCCACATGAACGTCGAGGCCCGGCTCGGCGATCTGATCGGCGAGGCGGCGGGGCGGCTGCACACGGCGCGTTCCCGCAACGACCAGGTGGCCACGGATTTCAGGCTCTGGGTGCGGGACGCCATCGACCGGCTGGACACGGACATGCAGGCCCTGCAGGCGGCCCTGCTGGACCAGGCGGAAGCCCACGCCGGCTCGGTGATGCCCGGGTTCACGCACCTGCAGACGGCACAGCCGGTGACGCTCGGCCATCACCTGATGGCCTACGTGGAGATGATCGGCCGCGACCGTTCACGCGCCGCCGACTGCCGCAAGCGGTTGAACGAAAGCCCCTTAGGCGCGGCGGCCCTGGCCGGCACGTCGTTCCCCATCGATCGTGATGCGACGGCCACGGCGCTCGGCTTCGATCGGCCCATGGCCAACTCCATGGACGCCGTCTCGGACCGGGATTTCGCGCTCGAGTTCCTGGCCATGGCGGCGATCCTGGCCGTGCACCTGTCGCGCCTGGCCGAGGAGTACGTGATCTGGTGTTCGCAGCAGTTCGCCTACGCCCGCCTGGGTGATGCCTTCTCCACGGGTTCCTCGATCATGCCCCAGAAGCGCAACCCGGACGCCGCCGAGTTGGTACGCGGCAAGGCCGGCCGGGTGATCGGGGCGCTTTCCGGCCTGCTCATCGTGCTCAAGGGCATGCCCATGACCTACGGCAAGGACATGCAGGAGGACAAGGAGCCCGTGTTCGAGGTGGCCGACACCATCGGGCTCTCGCTCGCCGCCGTGACCGGCATGCTGGGCGATACCACCTTCGACACCGAACGCATGGCCGCCGACGCCGGCAAGGGGTTTTCCACGGCCACGGACCTGGCCGACTGGCTGGTCCGGGTCCTTGCCATGCCGTTCCGCCAGGCCCATCACGTCACCGGCGCCATCGTCAAGCTGGCCGAGGACAAGGGCTGCGGCCTGGAGGATCTGACGCTGGCCGACATGCGGGGCGTCGAGGCCGGGATCACCGAGGACGTGTTCGAGGTGCTCGGCGCCGCCAACGCGGCGGCCAGCCGGACCAGCCTCGGCGGCACGGCGCCGGCGCAGGTGCGGGCGGCGGTGGCGGAAGCGCGCAAAAGGTTCCTGGGCTAGCCGATACGCGCTATGCTCCGGTTGATCGCCGGCGCACGGCGGTGAAACCTCGACGGATGAATATGATGCAGATGCGACGTGGAATTCTGATGGCGATGATGCTGACGGCGGCCGGGCTGGCCGTGGCGGCCTGTGGCGTCAAGTCGTCGCCCAGGCATCCGGAAGGTTCCACCTATCCGCAGAAGTACCCGACGCCGCTGCCGCCCATCGAGGTCCGCGAGACCGAGGAGAAGGCGCCGGGGCCCGGTCAGACGGCGCCGTCCGCGCCGCAGGCGCCGGCCATCTACAGCTACCCCAATCCGCCGTCCTACCGGCCGCCCAAGCAGTAGGCGGAGCCGAGCCATAGACCATTTCACCTACAAGGACGGCGAATTGCATGCCGAAGAGGTGCCCATCGGCCGCCTGGCCGATGCTGTGGGGACGCCCTTCTTCTGCTATTCCACGGCGACCCTGGAGCGCCACTACCGGGTTTTCGCCGAGGCCGTGGCCGGGCTCGACGCGACCATCTGCTATGCCGTCAAGGCGAACTCCAACGTCGCCGTCATCGCGACCCTGGCGCGCCTCGGCGCCGGCGCCGACGTGGTTTCCGGCGGCGAGTTGAGCCGCGCGCTGGCGGCCGGCGTGACGCCCGCGAAGATCGTCTTCTCAGGCGTCGGCAAGACCCGGGACGAACTGGCCGAGGCCTTGAAGGCCGGGGTGACGCGGATCAACGTGGAATCGGACCCGGAACTGGATATCCTCTCCCAGGTGGCGGCCGGGCTTGGCCTGACGGCGGAAATCTCATTGCGCATCAATCCGGACGTGGACGCCAAGACCCACGAGAAGATCACCACCGGCAAGAGCGAGAACAAGTTCGGCATCGATTTGGCCGTGGCCCGCGACGTCTATGCCCGGGCCGCCGGGCTGGCGGGCATCCGGGTGGTCGGCGTGGCGCTGCATATCGGCTCCCAGTTGACGGACCTGGCGCCCTACCGGGAAGCCTACGCCAGGGCCGCCGAGTTCGTCGGCGTCCTGAAGGGCGACGGCCACGACATTGCCCATTTGGACCTGGGCGGCGGCCTGGGCATCACCTACGGCGACGAGGTGGCACCGACGCCGGCCGAATACGGCGCCATGGTGAAGGACACGGTGGGCCATCTCGGCCTGCCGGTGACCTTCGAGCCGGGCCGGGTCATCGCCGGCAACGCCGGCTTGCTGGTGACCCGGGTGCTGTTCGTCAAGGAGGGGCTGGCGAAGCGATTCTGCGTCGTCGACGGGGCCATGAACGATCTGATCCGCCCCACCCTTTACAATGCCTATCACGAAATTGTTCCCGTGATTGAAGCGGCTGCGGGCGCCCCCCATCTTAAGATGGACGTGGTCGGGCCGATCTGCGAATCCGGGGACTACATCGCCCAGGACCGGGACCTGCCGCCCGTCGAGGCCGGCAGCCTTTTGGCGGTGCGCACCGCCGGGGCCTATGCGGCGGTCATGGGATCGACCTATAATACCCGACCCCTGGCGCCGGAGGTTTTGGTCAACGGCGACGAATTCGCGGTGATCCGGCGGCGCATGACGGTGGAGGACATGATCGAGTTGGAACGGTTCCCGGACTGGCAGAGCGGCGAGCCCCCGGTACGGGTGGGAGGCGCCGGCTGATGGCCGACCGCCCGGCGGATGGGAAAGGCTATTCGGCGCACCGGCGCCGCGTGCAACGGCTGACCCGGGCCGCCGCCTACGCGATCATCTGGGAACAGATCTGGCCGCGCCTAGTGCCGCTGTTGGCCGTCTTCGGGGTGTTCCTGGCGGTGGCCCTCCTCGATCTCCTGCCCATGCTGCCCTTCTGGCTGCACATCTGCGCGCTGGGCGCCTTCGCCACGGTGTTCGGCTATTGCCTGCGCGGCCTTTTGATCGGCGCCTACGGCGCCGAGGAGACCGAGGTGCGGCGCCGCCTGGAGCGCGACAGCGCGCTCCCGCACCGGCCCTTGACGGCCTTGGAGGACGTGCCCCTGGTGGACGACGGCCATGCGGGAACCCGCACGCTATGGCAGCTCCACCTGCAACGCATGGCCGGCCTTTTGGACCGGCTCAGGGTCCGCTGGCCGTCGCCGGGCATGGCGGTGCGCGATCCCTATGCGCTCCGCGCCGCCCTGTTGCTCGTGCTGGTGGTGGCCGGCGCCGCCGGTACCGGTGATGCCCGGGCGCGGCTGGAGCGGGCCCTGATCCCCGAGCCCGCCGCCGTCACCCGAGCCCAGTTGAGCCTCGATGTCTGGATCACGCCGCCCGCCTACACGGGGCTGGCGCCCATATTCCTGGAACGGGCCGCCGAGGCGAAGGTCGCGGCCGCCGGCCAGGCCGCCGCCACGGACGGGCCCGCTGGCCCCGCCGAAACCGTGATCCGGGTCCCCGTGGGCAGCACGCTGTTGGCCCAGATGGGCGACGCCGACGACGTGGCGGTATTGCGCATCGGCCAGCGCGAGATCGCCTTCAAGCCCCTGGACGCGGATGACCCGACGGCCGGGGCGCGCATCGAGGCGACCTTCGCCGAGGCGGACGTCGGCGCGCGGCGCCTGGCCGTCGCCGTGGGCGGCCGCGTCGCCGCCGAATGGCCGGTGCGGGTGGAAGCCGACAAGCCGCCGGAGGTGGAGTTCACCCAGGCGCCGAAGAACCAGGGCCGCGGCCTCTTGCGCGTGGATTTCGAGGCGCGCGACGATTTCGGCCTGACCCGGGTCGGTATGACCATCCGCCACGCGCAAGGCTGGCCGGTGCCCGGCGGCGAGGAGGCGGTGGCCATGGGCCTGCCGGCGCCGGGCCTGGGCACGCCGCTGGTCAAGGGGGCGACGTCCCAGGACCTGTCCGCCCACCCCTGGGCCGGGGTCCCCGTGGAACTGCGCCTCGACGCCACGGACGCCGCCGACCAACGCACCGAAAGCGACCCCATCACCATGGTGCTGCCGGAGCGCACCTTCAATCATCCGGTGGCCCGGGCCATCATCGCGGCCCGCAAGAAGCTCAACCAGCCGGGCCGCCAGGCGGCCATGGACGTGGCCGGGGACCTGGAGACGATCATCCGCCGGCCGTCGCATTTCTTCGATGACACGGTGGTCTTTTTGACCCTCGCCATCAGCCGCAGCCGGCTCATCCACGACGACAGCGTCGATGCCGTGGCCGTCGTCCAGCGGTTGCTCTGGGACACGGCGCTGCGCATCGAGGACGGCGAGTTCGCCATCGCCGATCGGGACCTGCAGAACATCCAGAAGCGGCTCATGGAGGCCATGCGGAACAATGCCGACAGCGAGGAACTGGCCCGCATCATGGACCAGTTGCAGCGGGCCATGGACGAATACATGGCGGCCCTCGCCGAGCACCTTTCCCGCCAGGGCCTGGACGACCTGCCGCAGAACCCGTCGACCCAGATGATGGAAGGCGGCGACCTGCAGCGCATGCTGGACCAGATCAGGGAGATGATGCGCACCGGCTCCATGGAGGCGGCGAAGCAGTTGCTGTCGCAGCTCAACCGCATGCTGGAGGCGATCCGCAACGGGGCCCGCATGGCCCGCCAGCCCAAGGGCCTGAACCAGGGCCGCCAGTTGCTCCAGGGCCTGCGCGACCTGGCGCGGCGCCAACAGGAGCTGTTGGACCGGACCTTCCGGGAAATGCAGCGCCGCCAGCAGGAGGACCGCATGCGCTCCGGCCAACAAGGTCAGCAGGGCCAGCAGGGCCAACAGGGCGAACCCCGGCCCGGCGAGGGATCCCAGCCCATGGCCGGCGACCAGGAGGCGCTGCGCCGGGCGCTCGGCAAGCTGATGCTTCAGATGGACGAGATGCTGGGCGGCATCCCGCAGTCGCTGGGCAAGGCGGACCGCGCCATGAAGGGGGCCGGCCAGGCCCTGCAACGGGGCGACAGGGCCGGCGCCGCGCCGCAGCAGACGGAGGCCCTGGAGCAGTTGCGCCAGGCCACCGAGGGCGTGGCCGAACAACTGGCGCGGCGCCTGCAGGGGTCCATGGGCATGTCCTTGGGCCGCACCGGCCAGCAGATGCCCCGCGGCCGCGATCCCTTCGGACGCCAGCCGGGCGACGGCACCAGCGGCGGCGTCGATGACGGGGTGGTGAAGATTCCGGGTCGCATGGAACTGAGGCGGTCCAGGGAAATCCTCGACGAGCTCAGGCGCCGTTCCGGCGAGCACGACCGGCCGAAGCTGGAACTCGACTACATCGATCGCCTGCTCAAGCAGTTCTAAACGGGAAAGCGCAATGCCAATGGAGGTCGGGGCCTATTTGGCCTTAGCCGCTCCCGGGTCCTGGGGTTCCGTGAACACCACCGCGATGCCGCGGGCCAGGGGCGAGGGTTCGATGACGGTGATCTTGTAGCGGATCCGTTCCTTGGCCTTGAGCTCGCTTTTCACCGGCGCGGCCACGGCGCTCTGGACCTCGTTGTTCTCGGCGTCCCGGAGGATCACCTTGATCATCGGCACGGGCCGGGTGTCGTCCTCGATGTTGGTGATCACGCCGCGCACCACCAGGGCCTGCTTGCCGCGCTCCGTGTCGTATTTCAGCTCCGGCTTGCCGATGTTCAGCCCGGCGCCCAGCTTTTCGCCCAGGCCGACCATCTCATAGACGCCCTTGGTGAAGGGCAGGGTGTCCATGATCATTCCCCGGGCGAAATACATGACCACCAGCAGGACGACCACGAAGGCGCCGGCGCCGACGCCGATCATCATGCCCAGGCTGCGTTTCTTGGGCTCGGTGCCGATGCCCTCGCCGGGCTGGAGGACCGGCGGGATGGGGTCCGGTTCGGGCAGATCCTCGGGGTCGATGTCATCGGCGACGGAATCGTCCGGGCGCTCATCGTCCATGATCGACGCGACCGTATCCCCTTCCTCCTCGTCGTCGCCGAACATCTCGTCCAGGTCCTCCGGCGAGATGGGGCCCGTGTCGGGGCTTTCCTCGTCGGCATCGTCGGTAACGACTTCCGCGTCGTCGTCGCCGAAGGCATCGTCCAGGTCGAAGTCATCCAGAGGATCGGATTCCGCTTCCGGCTCGGGTTCCGGTTCGGGCTCCGGTTCCGGGGCCGGCGGTTCCGGCGCCGGCACGGGCGCCACCGGCACCGCGACGCCTGCCGCGGCCGGGTCCATGGGCATCCCTTGGGGCATGGTTTGCGGCATGGGTTGCGCGTAGGCCATGGGTTGCGCGGCCGCCATTTGCGGATGCGCCGCCACGGCGGCCTGGGGGTGCGCCGCCATGGCCGGTTGCGGCGCCATCATCGGCGGCGGCGGCGGCTGCATGGGCGGCGGCGGCGGATGCACCACGGGTTCCTGGTGCCACGTATGGCCACAGTTGTAGCAACGAGTTGATCGACCGTTTCCGATGAGCGCCGGTTGCACGTTGTACTTGGTCGTGCAGTTCGGGCAGGTGATAATCATAGGCAGTCGGAACCCCGAAAAAGTTTCATCATTTATAGGGTTTGCAGGATTCGAACGCAACCCGGCGAGGTCCGGGGATTCCGGCGCTCGTTGTCCTGGACGGAACGGCCGCGCCCGTGGCATTGTGCAGGATCGGATCGAAAACCCCCGGGCCTCGGTCCTACGGCCCGGAATGCCCGCTCAGGAGGTATCGTGACCCCGGAGAACGACGAGCCCATCGTCCGCCTGGAAAACGTCGGTCTGCGCTACGGACTGGGACCGGAAGTCCTCCAGGACGTGTCCTTCGCGCTGGCGCCGGGGTCCTTCCATTTCCTCATCGGCGAGAGCGGCGCCGGCAAATCGTCGTTGCTGAAATTGATCTATCTGGCGCTCAGGCCGACCCGCGGCCTGATCTCGCTGTTCGGCAAAGACATCGCCACGACGCCCCGCGAACAGTTGCCGCCGCTGCGCCGCCGGGTCGGCGTCGTGTTCCAGGAATTCAAACTTCTCAATCACTTATCGGCTTTCGACAACGTCGCCCTGCCGCTGCGGGTGGCCGGCGCGAAGCGCAAGGACGTGGAGAAACACGTCACCGAACTGTTGGCCTGGGTGGGCCTGAAGGACCACATGAAGGCCCGGCCGCCGACCTTGTCCGGCGGCCAGCAGCAACGGGTGGCCATCGCCCGGGCGGTGATCTCCCGGCCGAAGCTGCTGCTCGCCGACGAACCCACGGGCAACGTCGACGACGAAATGGGTTACCGTCTGATCCATCTGTTCGAGGAACTGAACCGGCTCGGCACCACGGTGATCATCGCCACCCACAACCAGCAACTGGTGGAGCGACTGGGCTATTCGCAGCTGCGGTTGGAGGACGGCCGATTCTCCTTCATCCAGGGCCGCGAACCCGGGCCGGCGCCGGCCGAGACGGGACCCGAATCGGCCGATCCGGCGGAAGATGCCGAAAAACCGGTCGCCGATTCGCCCAGGCCGGCCGCCGCCGATGACGGCCGCCGTCGGGGTCAGGCCGGCGTGGAGAACTATCTGTGATTCTGGCCGGCCGCTCCGATCTCCCCCTCGACAGGGACGAACACAGCCGTTTCCTGCCCTGGCTCATCGCCTTCATGGTGTTCCTGTCGATCCTCGCCGTCGCCGGCATGCTGGTCCTCAACGCCACCGCATCGAGATGGGATACAGGCGTGCGCGGGACCTTCACCGTGCAGGTGGTGCCGACGGAGGACGCGGCGGCGGACGAGGCCCGGCTGAACGAGGTGCTGACCATCCTGGCCACCACCCCGGAGATCGCCCGCTATGACGCCCTCGACGAGAGCCGCCTGATCCGGCTTTTGGAACCCTGGGTCGGCGCCGGCGCCGGCAAGGGCGATTTGCCGTTGCCGCAGCTCATCGATGTGGAATTGAAGCCGGCCACGGACCTGACGGCGGCCGAACTGGGCAAGCGCCTCAGTGAACGGGTCAAGGGGGTGGGCATCGACGACCACCGGGTCTGGCTCGACCGGCTGGTGCGGATGATCGAGACCTTCGAGGCGCTGGCCCTGGTGGTCCTGTTCTTCATCGTGCTGGCCACGGTGGGCACCGTGGTGTTCACCACCCGGACCGGACTGGCCATTCACCGCGAAGCCATCGAGGTCCTGCATCTCATCGGCGCCCACGACACCTACATCGCGCGGCAATTCGCGCGCCGGGCCCTGGGCCTGGGCGTGTGGGGCGGCCTGCTCGGCCTGCTGCTCGCCTTGCCGACGCTCTGGGTGCTGGCCCATCTGGCGCAAAGCCTCGATCAACGTTTGATGCCCGACATCGGGTTCGGGCCCGTGCATTGGGGCCTTCTGGTGGCCCTGCCCGTGTGCGTCGCCCTGATCGCCATGACCACGGCGCGTGTGACCGTGCTGCGCAACCTCTCGCGGATGCTCTGATGCGCAGGCGAAGCGAACATCCGGGGGGGCCGCTTTGGGTCAATTTCGCCCTGGCGATGCTGTTCGTGGCCGGCCTTTGGGGGATCGGGCTGGTGCGCTTCGCCGGCGACATCCCGTCGGACATTTCCGACCATGCGACGCGGACCGATGCCATCGTCGTGTTGACCGGCGGCAGCGGGCGGCTCAACGAAGGACTTTCCCTGCTGGACAGGAACCTGGCCGGCCGGCTTTTCGTTTCCGGCGTCTACAGGGGTCTGGACGTGCGCAAGCTGTTGCATCTGGCGCGGCGCAACCCGAAGGAACTGGAGGCCCGCATCGGCATCGGCAACGCCGTGGACACCAAGGAGAACGCCAGCGAGACGGCCACCTGGGTCGGCAAGCAGAAGGTGGAATCCCTGAGATTGGTGACCGCCGCCTACCACATGCCGCGCTCGCTTCTGGAATTTCGCCACGCCATGCCGGGGGTTCGCATCATTCCCCATCCGGTGTTTCCGGCCCATGTGAAACAGGACGAATGGTGGGCCTGGCCCGGGACCACCGCCCTGATCATCAGCGAATTCAACAAGTTCCTGATGGCCTGGGTCCGCCACCGCAGCGACCGGTTCTTCGGGCCGCCATTGAAACCGGCCGCCCGGGCCACGGCGGCGCGCGCCCAGGGGTAGGGAAGCCGGCGAAGATCATGAGGTGGTTGCGTTCATTTCTCTATAACGGGGTTTTCCTGATCGGCACGGCGGCCGCGTTGCTGGTGGTCTCGCCCCTGTTGCTGACCACGACGGCGCACGCGCTGGGTTTCGTCCGCTGGTGGGCCCGGGTGCAGAGCATCATGCTGAGGGTTCTGGTCGGCCTGGACTACGAGGTGCGCGGCCAGGAGCACATCGACCAAGGCGGCGCCATCTATGCCTGCAAGCACCAATCGGCCTGGGACACCTTTGTCTTCTTCCTGATCTTCAACGATCCGGCCTACGTGCTGAAAAAGGAACTGCTGAGCATTCCCATCTGGGGGCAGTTCGCCCGCAAGTGCCGGGCCATCGCCGTCGATCGGGACGGCGGCGCCTCGGCCCTGAAGGCCCTGGTCCGTGATACCAAGGACCGGCTGGCGGCGGGCCGCGCCGTGGTGATCTTTCCCGAAGGCACGCGCACCCAACCGGGCCGCCGGCGCGCCTATCATCCGGGTGTGGCGGCCCTCTATAAGCAATGCGGCGTGCCGGTCATCCCCGTGGCTCTCAATTCGGGCCTGTTCTGGGGGCGGCGCAGTTACCTGAAACAGCCGGGCACCATCACCGTCGAATTCCTGGAAGCGATCCCGGCCGGTTTGCCACGCCCGGAATTCATGGCGGCCCTGGAAGACGCCATGGAAAACACCTCGGACCGGCTGGCCCGCGAGGCGGTCGGACGCTTCCCTCATGTCGCCGGCGAGCTCATTGAAGACGACCGCCAATCGCCCCCGGCGGATCCGCTTCCCGGGACCCCGGAAGCTGTGGGTGAACCTGTGGATAAATCCGCCCGCTGACGACACCCTTTCCGCAACCCTTTGAGGCCAAAGAAGGATTCGCCGGGGCCCGGCCGGCGTCCGTTATACCAATCTGCAAAAACAATCATTGATGGGCCCAATCGCGCAGCCCGATGGACATGATCCTCCACGGCTGATCGACGAGTTGGTTCCATGCGAAGCAGCAGTGATCGAGGATGTCGTTGTAGGATTTGAAGACGCGGTTCGAGAGCCAGTTGTCGCGCATGAACTGC
>Ga0209568_1000773_pt1 | contig 11524 bp, 9 predicted proteins | sample WorMetOlspDAHAB2_FD_187406 | JGI IMG/M metagenome (GOLD analysis project Ga0209568, IMG submission 187406) | Marine gutless worms symbiont microbial communities from Max Planck institute for Marine Microbiology, Germany - Olavius sp. DAHAB.2... ...
CGCCACCAAGTACCTGGACAGCTATCTCAGATGGTTCCATCTCATCGAACTCGGCGACCAGCCATCGCCAAGAGCCTGCCTCGAGGCGGCGATGACGAGGCCATGCCTTCGTTTTGCGAATTGAGCCAAAAAGAAACCGTGATCCGGTGGTGTTGACATTATGTCAACATTTCAACTGGTTGAGCCCGACCCGCGGAGGACCGAAAATCGATGACCTTTCCTTCCCCGTTTCGGCATCGCCAGTATCGTCCCGGGAATCCGACGCCGGGACCTTATCCGACCGCCCGGCGCGGTGGTAAATTCCGTCCCGGCGGGGCAATATCGGGACGCCGTTGCGTGAGGAAAAGAATGTCCGTGGTCCTTCGTTGTCTGTACCTGTTCAGCCTTGCCGTGGCTGTCCTGATGGGGCCGCCGGTCAAGCTGACCGCCGCGGAGAAGCAGGTCCCGGCCAGCCGGGCCGAAATCTCGCTTTCTTTCGCGCCACTGGTCAAGAAGGCGGCGCCGGCGGTGGTCAACATCTATACCCAGAAGGTCGTGCGGGCCAGGCGCGGCGCGCCCATGCTGTTTGACGATCCGTTCTTCAAACGCTTCTTCGGCGACGGTTTCGGTATTCCCCTCGATCGGCCGAAGACCCGCATGCAGAACTCACTGGGATCGGGAGTCATTGTCGATGCCAATGGAATCGTCGTCACCAACCGCCACGTCATCGAGGGCGCCGATGAAATTCGGGTCATCCTGGCGGACCGGCGGGAGTTCGTCGCCGAGGTGCTGGCCATGGATACGAAAACGGACCTGGCCGTGTTGCGGGTGGATGCGGCCGGCAAGGGCCTGCCGTTCCTTGAGATGCGCGATTCCGATGAACTGGAGGTCGGTGACCTGGTCCTGGCCATCGGCAATCCCTTCGGCGTCGGGCAGACGGTCACCAACGGCATCGTCTCCGCCCTGGCCCGCACCCAGGTCGGCCGGTCGGGCCTGAATTCCTTCATCCAGACGGACGCGGCCATCAATCCGGGCAATTCGGGCGGCGCGCTGATCGCCATGGACGGCCGCCTGGTCGGCGTCAACACGGCGATCTTCTCGAAAAGCGGCGGCTCCCACGGGATCGGCTTTGCCATCCCGTCGAACATGGTGGGCGCCGTGGTGCGCGGCGTCTCCGCATCGGGGCGCCTGGTCCGGCCCTGGTTCGGCGCCACCGGGCAGGCGGTCAGCCAGGACATCGCCAACTCGCTCGGCCTTGAGCGGCCGTCCGGCGTACTGATCAACGCGGTCCACCGGGCCGGGGCGGCGGCCAAGGCCGGGGTCGAGGTCGGCGACGTGGTGCTGGCCGTGAACGGCCACGAGGTCAACGATTCAAGCGTTCTGCACCACCGCATCGCCACATTGCCGGTGGGTGACATGGCGGCGGTGCGGGTCTGGCGTGGCGGACGGATTCGCGCCGTCCGCCTGCCCCTGGAGGCGGCGCCGAGCGAGCCGGCCCGCAATGAGACCGCCTTGCGTGGTGATCAGCCCCTATCGGGCGCCGTGGTCGACAACATGTCGCCGGCCCTGGCCGAGGAACTGGGGGTCGATCCTTTCGTCAGCGGGGTCTTTATTTTGAAGATCCGGCGGGGCTCGCCGGCCAACAGGCTGGGGTTCCGGGTCGGCGATTTCATCAAGGCCGTGAACAACCGGGAGGTCCGCCGGGTCAAACAGCTGGCGTCGGTACTGGAGAAACCGGCGGAGCGCTGGCGGATCGCCGTTTTTCGGGAAGGACGGACCCGTGAAATCGTCATCAATCGGTGAGCCGTGAGCACGCTGTTCGAAAGCAACGCGCCACGGCCGCTGGCCGACCGGCTGCGCCCGGAGGATTTGCACCGTGTGGTCGGTCAGGATCACCTGCTCGGCCCCGATGCGCCCATCGGCCGCATGGTCGCCTCCGGCCGGCTGACCTCGGTGGTTCTCTGGGGCCCGCCGGGCACCGGCAAGACCACCATCGCGCGCCTCCTGGCCGCCCATACGGATATGGCCTTCGTGCCGTTGTCGGCGGTGTTCTCCGGCGTTGCCGATCTCCGCAAGGCCTTCGATGAGGCCAAGCGGGTCCGGCAGATGGGCCGGGGCACGGTGCTGTTCATCGATGAGATCCACCGCTTCAACAAATCCCAGCAGGACGGGTTCCTGCCCTATGTGGAGGACGGCACCGTGGTGCTGATCGGCGCGACCACGGAAAACCCGTCCTTCGAATTGAACGCGGCGCTGCTGTCCCGGGCCCAGGTGCTGGTCCTGAACCGGCTCGACGACGCGGCCCTCGAGGAGCTTCTGCAACGGGCCGAGGCGGAAACGGGCGCCGATCTGCCCTTGGATGCCGATGCGCGCTCGGCGCTCCGTGCCCTGGCGGACGGCGACGGGCGGTATCTGCTTAACATGACCGAGGAACTGCTTGCCCTGCCGGCGGGAGAGGTCCTCGACACGGCGGCGCTGGCCCAATCGGTGCAGAAGCGCATGCCGCTTTACGACAAGGCCCAGGACGCCCACTACAACCTGATCAGCGCGCTGCACAAGTCGTTGCGCGGCTCCGATACCGATGCGGCGCTCTATTGGCTGGCCCGGATGCTGGAAGGCGGCGAGGACCCGCGTTACATCGCCCGGCGGCTGGTGCGGTTCGCCGTGGAGGACATTGGCATGGCCGACCCGAATGCGCTGCCCCAGGCCGTCGTCGCCTGGGAAGCCTTCGAGAGGCTGGGCTCGCCTGAGGGGGAACTGGCCATCGTCCAATGCGTCGTCTACCTGGGCACGGCGCCGAAATCCAATGCCGTCTACAAGGCCGAGAAGGCGGCCCGGAAGACGGCCCGGGAGACCGGCTCGCTGAGCCCGCCGAAACATATCCTGAATGCGCCGACGGGCATGATGAAGGAGATGGGCTACGGCGCCGGCTATGCCTACGACCATGATGCGGAAGACGGCTTCTCGGGCCAGAACTATTTTCCCGACGGGATGCGGCGCAGCCGCCTCTATGCGCCGGCCCCGCGCGGTTTCGAGCGGGAAATTGCCAAGCGCCTGGAATATTGGGATAAACTGCGGAAATCCAAGTCGGAGGGGTAGGCGGTCCATGTCCCTGCAAATGCTATTTGCCGTGGCTCTTGGCGGCGCGCTGGGCGCGGTCGGCCGGTTCGCCGTAATGAGCGGGGCCGGGCACTGGATCGGCCACGGCTATCCCTACGGGACGGTGATCGTCAACATCGTCGGTTCCTTCGCGCTGGGCGCGTTGCTCGAGATCTCCGCCCTGGCCTGGTCGCCGTCGCCGGAAATGCGGGCCTTCCTGGTGGTCGGGGTGCTCGGCGCCTTCACCACCTTCTCCACCTTCTCCATGGACACCATGGCCCTTTGGGGGCGCGGTGAGCTGTTCCTGGCAGGCGGATACGTGGCCCTGTCGGTTGTTGCCGCGATCATGGCCTTCGTCGCCGGCATGGCCGTCTTTCGGGCGATCCTGTAATGGGCCAGGTGGAGACGCGGACGGTCGGCACGGAAGACGACGGGCTACGTCTGGACCGGTGGTTCAAGCGGCATTATCCGGCCGTCGGCCACGGCAGCCTGCAGAAACTGCTGCGGACCGGGCAGATCCGGCTCGATGGTAAGCGGGTCAAGGCCGGCGCCCGGCTCGAGGAGGGCCAGGAGATCCGTATTCCGCCCTTGCAGAAGGCGCCGGCGGGGCCGGACGGCGATGCGCCGAAGGCCCGCAAGACGAAGCCCGCCCCACCGCCGGGCCTGATCGAGGACCTGAAAAAGCGGGTGCTTTACCAGGACGAGCAAATCCTGGCCATCGACAAGCCGGCGGGCCTCGCCGTCCAGGGCGGCACCAACACGCGCCTGCACATCGACGGGCTGCTGGACGAACTGCGCTTCGGGGCGGCCGAGCGGCCGCGCCTGGTGCATCGGCTCGACAAGGATACCAGCGGCGTTTTGGTGTTCGCCCGCACCGCCAAGGCGGCTCGGGCCCTGACCGAGGGGTTCCGTGACCGCGAAACCCGCAAGCTCTATTGGGCCCTGGTTGCCGGCGTACCGACGCCGGAAGCCGGCCTCATCGACATGCCGCTGGCGAAGGCGCCGGGGCGCCACGGCGAAAAGATGCGGAGCGTCGAAACCGGCAAATTCGCCCGTTCCGCCTACCGGATCATCGACCATGCGGGCCGCAAGATCGCCTGGCTGGCCATGGAACCCCTGACCGGGCGGACCCATCAGCTCCGCGCCCACGCGGCTCTGGCCCTGGAGACGCCAATTGTCGGCGACGGCAAGTACGGCGGCCAGGCGGCCTATCCCGATGGGCTTCCCCAGGCGAAGGCGTTGCAGCTTCACGCCCGCGCCATTCGTCTTCCCCGGCCGGCCGGCGATCCGGTGGAGATCGCGGCACCCCTTCCGGCAACTATGGGGGAGAACTTCCGGTTTCTCGGGTTCGATCCCGGTGACCCGCAAGCAGGGTTCTTGGAGCCATAACCTTAAGCCTGTATAACCCAGACAGGCGCGCCGGGCGCCGCGAGGAGATCATGAATGCGATTGCTGTTGGTTGAAGACCACGAACGGTTCGCCGAGTTCATCCGTTTGAGCCTCGAGAAGGAGGGGTTCACCGTCGATGCGGTTCACAACGCCGAGGATGCGGATGCGGCGCATTCCACGGTGAGCTACGATTCGATCCTGCTGGACCTGGGCCTGCCCGATACGGACGGCCTGGAACTGTTGAAGGGCTGGCGGGACCGGGGCGACGAAACGCCGGTGCTGATCATCACCGCCCGGGACGGGGTCGATGACCGCGTCTTGGGCCTCAATCTGGGTGGCGACGATTATTTGGTGAAGCCGTTCGCCATCGAGGAACTGGTGGCCCGCATCCGGGCCCTGTTGCGGCGCCCCGGCGGGGCCCTGGGCACGGTCATGACGGCCGGCAACATCACCTTCGACGCCACCGCCCGCGAGGTTCAGATCGCCGGCAAGACGATCCCCATCTCGCGCCGCGAAATGGGGGTCCTCGAACACCTGATGCGCCGCCTCGGCCATGTGGTGCCGAAAGACGTCATCGAGGACAAGATCTACGGCTTCGACGAAGAGGTGTCCTCGAACTCCGTCGAGGTGCATGTCTCGCGGCTGCGCAAGCGTCTGTCGGAATCGGGCGCCGACGTGACCATTCATACGTTGCGCGGGGTCGGCTACCTGCTTTCCGAGGATCAGGTCGCCGAAGGGGGATGAGAACCACGTCAGGCCGCCTTAAGGCTAATTTTCTAACCTCCTGGAATGACGGATGCTAGGGACACACGGCAGGCTGTCGAATTGATGAACGAAGAGCGCTTAAGCCATTGGTTTTCCTCGGCGAAGGATATATCCGCGCGCCTTGCCGAAACCGTGGAGATGCTCGACGACATCACCCGTTTGACCTCCGATTGGGTATGGAGTTTGGGGGCTGATCTGCGCCTGAGTTTCATCTCCGATCGACTGTTCGACAGTTGCGGCATTCCGCCCGATCAGGTGATCGGCATGCGGCTCGACGAGATCGGGACCTTCACCGCGACTCGCGGCGGCGCCGTGCCGAACTTTCAAAAGCCGTTCCGCGATGCACCCTTCGAGGTACAGACGGCCAGCGGCGACGTCCGGCAACTCCTGGTCAGCGGGCTGCCCGTGTTCTCCTATGAGACGGGACAATTCACCGGGGTGCGCGGCATCGCCCGCGACATCACCGAAAAAACGCGGGCCGAGTTGGCCTCCGACCGGCTGGGGTCGGCCGTCGAGGAGATGGCGGAATCGTTCATTCTTTCCGACAAGGACGACCGGCTGATCGTCATCAACCGCCAAGCCCGCCGCTACAACGACGTGGTCGGCAACAAGGCGGCGCTGGGGACGCCGTTCAGCGAGCTGATCACGGCGCTGGCCCATTCGGGACAGATTACCGATGCCATCGGCGCCGAAGAGGAATGGATCGCCGAACGCATGCGCAGGCACCGCGAGCCGGGCCGGCCCTTCGAGGTGCGTTGGGAGGACGGCACCCACTACCTGGTCAACGAGGAACGCCTTCCCGACGGCAGCACGGCGACCTTTTCCTTCGACATCACCGAACGCAAGCAGATGGAGCGCTCGCTCCAGGAGAGCGTCCGGCGCCAGCAGGAATTCGCCGCCGACGTGGCCCATGAACTGCGCACTCCCTTGGCCGTGTTGCGGGCCCGGCTGGACAACCTGGGCCCGTCGGAGGAGGTGGGCTCGCTGAAGCGGGATGTGGATGCGGTGTCGCGGATCGTCGAGGAGCTTCTCACGGAATCCCGGATCACCCATCTCAAGATCGTCACCACCGAGCGGGCCGACCTTCGGGAAATCGCCAAGTCCGTGGCCACCTACGTGGCGCCGCTGGCGATCCGCCGGAACCGGCTTATCGAGGTCACCGGGGTCGACGTGCCGACCTTCGTCTGGGGCCGCACGGAGGCCCTCGAGCAGGCGGTGCGCAACCTGGTGGAAAACGCCATCGAGCACTCCGACGCCGGCACCACGGTGACCATCAAGGTGACCGAATCACCGGCCATTTACGTCATCGACCGGGGACCGGGCGTGCCCGAGGAGCAGAAGGGGTCGGCCTTCACGCACCATCTCAGGGCCGATCGCCGCGGCTCGCCGCGCCAGGGGCTCGGCGTGGTCCGCCGGATCGCCGACGCCCACGGCGCCACCGTGGGCGTCGATGACGCGCCGGAGGGCGGTGCCGTCTTCTACATCCGGTTTCCGAGCTTGAAGGAAGACGAGTATTCCGAATGATCACCGGTTCGGCCGGCGCCCGGCGGCGCCGGTTGAGCTTTTCCAGGCCAAGCGGCCCGTCTAAACTGTGGGTCGCCGCCTTGAATTCAGCGCCAGGGGGAGAGAAATAATCGTGTCGGAGAGCATCCGTCTGGCCGTTTTCGATTGCGACGGGACGCTGGTCGATTCCCAGCATTCCATCATCGCCGCCATGCACGCGGCCTTCGACGCGCAATCCATGCCGCGCGCCGAGGAAGAGGCGATCCGGCGGGTCGTCGGCCTGCCGCTCCTGGACGCCATCGCGCTTCTGGCGCCGGGCACCTCGGAGGCCATGCTGGAAACACTCCGGGCCGGCTACGGCAGCGCCTGGCAGGCCATGCGCCTGAACGGCGGCCTGGATGAACCGCTTTACCCGGGCACCGTGGAGGTGCTGGCCGGCCTCGAGAAGGAGGACTGGCTTTTGGGCGTGGCGACGGGCAAGTCGCATCGCGGTCTTGTCGGCACCCTCGAGAAACACGACGTGCTGGAGCGTTTCTCGACCCTGCAGACCGCCGATAGGGCGCGCGGCAAGCCGCATCCGGAAATGCTCTACAAGGCCATGCGGGAGACCGGCGCCGCCGCCGCCGACACGGTCATGGTCGGCGACACCACCTTCGACATGGAGATGGCCCGCCAGGCCGGTGTCCTGGCGGTCGGCGTCGCCTGGGGGTACCATCAATCGGAAGAACTTGAGCAGGCAGGAGCAGAAACGGTGATCGCCGATTTCGGTGAGTTGCCGGGGGTCTTAAGGAAATTCATGGAGGATAGATTATGAACCGTTGGGTGAAGGTTGTATCGGTCATCGGCGTACTGGTGATCGCCGTCGTCGTCGCCGGCGTGGTTGTCCTGAAGTCCATCGACTTCAACGAATACAAGGGCCTGATCGCCGAGAAAGCCAAGGAAGCCACCGGCCGCGAATTGAAGATCGCCGGCGATCTCAACCTGGAGATCTCGCTGACCCCCCGGGTCGCCGTGGAGGGCGTCAGTTTCGCCAACGCCGAATGGGGCTCGAAGCCGGAAATGGTGAGCATCAAGAAGTTCGCCGCCGAGGTCGCCCTGATGCCGCTCTTGTCCAGCACCGTCGACGTCAAGCGGGTGGTCCTGGAAGGGGTCGAGCTGATCGCCGAGAAGAACAAGGCGGGCAAGGCCAACTGGGAGTTCGGCCAGCTGGCCAAGAAGGAGGCGGAAGCCAAGCCCGCCGGCGGCGACGTGACCCTGCCGGTGGTCCGCAGCGTCACCGTCAAGGACGTCAAGGTCGTCTACAAGGACGCCCAGGCGGGGGCCCAGTATGCGGTCAACCTGGAGAGCGTCGATCTGAAATCGTCCAGCACCTCGGCGCCGCTCAACCTCAACGTCAAGGGCAGCCTCAACGGCCAGGCCTTCTCCGTCGGCGGCCAGGTGGGCTCCATCGACGCGCTGGCCTCAGGCGACATGTTCCCGGTCAAGCTGGACATCGCGGCGCTGGCCGCCACCATCGGCCTGGACGGCCAGGCCGGCGTCCCCGGCGGCCAGCCCAAGGCCGACATCAAGCTGGCCCTGAAGGGCGCCGAACTTGCGGACACCCTGAAGGCCGCCGCGGCGCTCGCGCCGGCGGCCAAGGACGTGAAGCTGCCCGTGGGCGGCGCCTATCACGTCAACGCCCAGGCCAAGGTCAACGGACCGACGAAGGTGGCGCTTGAGAACCTGGACCTGGGCCTCGGCAAGCTGGCTTTCAAGGGGCGCCTGGCGGCCAACCTGGGCGGTGCCCGGCCGGCTGTGGACGCGGCGCTGGCCACCGGCACCCTCAATCTGGACGAGTTGCTGCCGAAGGGCGAGGAAAAGGCCCCGGCGCCGAAAAAGAAGGCCGACGACGGCCGGGTCTTCCCCAACGACCCGCTGCCCTTGGACGGCCTCAAGGCGGCGGACGCCAAGGTCAAGTTCGACGCCAAGCAGGTCATCGTCCAGGGCATGGCGATCAGCGACCTGACCGTCACCGTGAACCTGAAGAACGGCCGCTTGGCGGTGAAGCCGCTCGGCGCCGGTTTCGGCGACGTGGTGGTCGATGCCTCGAAGAAAAGCGCCGGGGTGAAGGCCGTCCTCGGCGTCAAGCAGGTGGACTACGGCCAGGTGCTGACCCAGAAGGGCCTCACGGACATGGCCAAGGGCAAGGTGGACGTGGACGTCAACGTCACCGGGTCCGGCAACTCCGTGCGCCAGATCATGGCCGGCCTGAACGGCAAGACCCGCATCGTCACCAAGGACGGCAAGCTGGAAAGCGGCGCCCTCAACCTGGTCTCCACGGATCTCCTGAACGTCTTCAATAGCGAGGACGACAAGAAGATCATCTGCGGCGTCGTCCACTTCGACATCAAGAACGGCATGGCCGACGGCCGCGCCGTGGTGTTCGAGACGGGCGGCATCTCGGTGGTCGGCACCGGTGGTGCCAATCTCGCCAACGAGACCATCAAGATGCGGGTCGATCCCCGGGCCAAGAAGGCCAGCCTGGCCACCGCCATCATGGTGCCGGTCAATCTCAAGGGCACCTTCGCCAAGCCCGACTTCGAGATCGACGCCGCCGCGGCGGCCGGCAACGTGGCCGCCGGCGCGGCCCGCACCGGTGCCGCCATCGCCACCATGGGGCTGTCGCTTTTGGCCGAGAAGGTGGTCAAGTCGACGGTCGCCAAGACTGACACCAACGACTACTGCGGGCCCGCCTTGGCCGGCAAGAAGGTGGTGCCGGGCAAGATGGCCGAGGCCAAGTCGGAGCAAAAGCCGGCTTCCGGATCGTCGTCGGGCGGAAGCCAGCCGGCGAAGAAGGAAGAGGCGCCGTCCAACCCGGTGGAGGGCATCTCCAAGGGCCTGAAGAGCCTGTTCGGTAACTAAGCCGGGCCTGGGTCCTACCATGACGACGCCCGCGGCGCGCCGCTTCTACGAGGCCGCTCGGGCCGTCCCCGCCGGATCGGGCTTCCGGGTGGAACTGGACGGCCGTCCGGTCAGGACCCCGGCCGGGGTCGAGATGATCCTGCCCACCCGGGCCCTGGCCGAGGCCGTGGCCGACGAATGGGCGGCGCAGGCGGAAGAGATCGCGCCGGCCACCATGCCCATGATGCAGCTCGCCTGCACGGCCATCGACCGCTTGGGCGCGGCCAGGCCTGAGGTGGCCGCCGACATCGCCGGTTACGGCGGCAGCGATCTCCTGTGCTACCGGGCCGACGCGCCGCCGGACCTGGTGGACCGCCAGGCCGCCCTTTGGCAGCCGGTGCTCGACTGGCTGGCGGCCGAGGTGGGCGCCGAGCTTCTCGTCACCCAAGGCATCAGCCATGTGACCCAGCCGTCGGAAGCCCTGGAAAAGCTCGCCGCCGCCGTCGACGCCCTGGACGATTTCGAGCTCACCGCCGTTGCCCGGCTCACCCAGGTGGGCGGCTCGCTCGTCCTGGCGCTGGCCGTGGAGCACGGCTTTCTTGAGTGGCAAACGGCCCTGGAGGCGGCCCTGGTGGACGAGGTCTACCAGAGCCAGCAATGGGGCGAGGACAAGGAGGCCCTGGACCGCCGCCGCGCCATGACCGAGGAGGCGGAAGCGGCGGTAAGGTTTTTGGGGCTGGTGCGTAGCTGACGGGAATTGGCCCCAACCACCGGCCTTGAAACGCCACATTCGTCATTGCCGGGCTTGACCCGGCAATCCACGTCTTTCCAAGGCGCACGGCCAAAGTCGTGGATGCCCGGGTCAAGCCCGGGCATGACGGGGAGTGAGGTGCGTGCGGGCCGTGATGGACCGATCACTGATCCCGGAAAATGCGACCGCACTCACCTTAACGAAGCCCCATAACACTTTGATTTTATTTTCAAAATAGGCGCTCGATCATGATCCTGAATACACAGAAGTAAACATGGGTCGACATTGGTCTACATTTCCCGCCACCGGAAAATTTCCGCGTTCGTTTTCAGAGGCTTGATTTGCTTACTTTTGTAGACCGAACCGTTTACCGGGGTCGCGAAGGTAAGCATATGGTCTACATTTTCAAGTTCGTCGTCAGGTCCAACGCCAACGGTCACACGTCATCACCGGGCTTGACCCGGTGATCCACGTCTTGGCGGTTGGGTGATGCGGCGGCGAGAAGTCGTGGATGCCGCTATCCGGGGGTTCGTTCCCATGCACCCACGCGCGATGGCCAACCCGGCCATCCCCATCGCGCTCGAGAATGCCGCAGCCTAATCCTTTTCACCCCGCTCCCAACCGTCCCCGATCGTTCGCGAGGCGCCCGCCGGCGAATGCTGCCGCCGGGTCCGATTCACAATGTTAAATAGCGCGCAAGCCGTGCCATGCAGCGCGACCGCGATTTTTAAGAGTAAATATCATATCATAATTTTATCAAAAAGAGAAGGGAAAAATTCCTTGCATAGGTGATTTTGTTTCTTTCGGACACCGTAACGGATCACGAAAAATCCGGAAGGGGACGAGACCGGCATAGTCACGCAGGCCAGTCTTCAGTCGGACCGCGATTAATGGCAAGGGCTAGCGATCGGAAGATGGCTAGCATATCTGCGAGACCCCACGGACGACAGGAACAGGTTTGTCGGCTTTTGGTCGTAAACGGGGCTTGATAAACCGTGCCGAGAAATGCCTCAAAATGACCCAAGGCAGACTGAACCGCCCCGGGATTGCCGGAGGCTCCAACTTCTGAGAAGAAGGAGCCATGATGAGCAAGACGACGAACAAGTTTTCCCCGGAGGTTCGGGACCGGGCGATCCGTTTGGTGCTGGATCACGAAGG
>Ga0209568_1000774_pt1 | contig 11511 bp, 5 predicted proteins | sample WorMetOlspDAHAB2_FD_187406 | JGI IMG/M metagenome (GOLD analysis project Ga0209568, IMG submission 187406) | Marine gutless worms symbiont microbial communities from Max Planck institute for Marine Microbiology, Germany - Olavius sp. DAHAB.2... ...
GGCGAAGGGCGAGAGCCGCAAAAATGTGCCATATGAAATTCAAACTAATCTACTAATCAACATCAATATGTGATTGTCAAAGACATAGTGAAAAGACATAGTAACAATTTGGTATAGTTAAGATTAATTCAGTACACAGGTGCACTGTGTACAGTCACAATAGTTAAGATTCAATCGGCAGTGTATTGAATGTTGTCGATCGAAACGCGGAGAGTAGCTGTTGATACTTGTTCGTAGCTGACACATCAAGTGGTCTTGATCCCTTTTGTGCACAGATACTTTCGCGGTATCGTTATGATCGTATTGTTGTTGTTCTACGACATTTCAGGTGTTTCAGCGGCGTAAGGACGGCAGTGAGGATTTCTTTCGCGGTTGGGACGACTATGCCACTGGCTTTGGAAATCTCACTGGAGAGTTCTGGCTAGGTTAGCTCCGCAGTTCAAAACAATTTTTGCATATTAAATTATACGTTATGCTGTCAGTTTGTGGTCCAGTATCACGTGGTACAAAAAGCAGATATAGTGCGCGGGCCGTTGGAACATAGGAACGTTCAGCACAGAATTGGTAAATGAAAACAGAGCAGAGCACAAGATGGCGCAAAAAGTTACATTCGTCTATGTTTTTGTTAGTTTACGACTGCTTTTTTTCGCCGGCGGGTATTCTAACTACTTATAGTTGTCGAGTATGCTGGCCAGAATACGGAAAATTCGTATTTTGCCACTTTGCCACATAAACACTAAATGCAAGTGTAACATAATATCAAAGTTAACAAGCCATTTTGTATATCCGCTTTTTGAAGTGTTTCCAGCATTTTAAAAATGACGTGTCTCGTCTGCTGTTAGTGGAATGAGTCGTCAGTGGTAACATTTCATTTTTAATAGGAGTTATGAAGTGTAAAAAAATCTCCTTTTCACTGTTTTTGTACATCTGTTAAATTTACAGTCTATCACGTAAAAGGTACAAAAGCTAAAAACAACATTTCTATAGCGCCGATAGCGTCCTTGGATATAGAGGCGCATGGAAGCGTACAAACTAGGGCGTTCTTAAAAGATGTGTCTTTAGATGGCGCTTGAAGCTGAATGGCACAGTCTAATATTGGCGGGCAGCGAGTTATAGACTGTTGGTCCAGCGACAGAGAACGCGCGTTGAGCGAACTCGGTACGGACGCGCGGCACGGACAGCAGCGGAGCGCCGGCAGAGCGCATCGGTCTGGCCGGCGTCGCGACGGTCAGCATGTTGTGGAGGTATGGCGGCATGGACGTCGACAGCACCTTGTGGGTCAGCACCGCGGTCTTGTACGTGGTGCGGTGCTTAACCGCACCCAGTGCAGCGACCACCGCGCTTGCAGACGACACGGGCTAGGTTGTTCTGAGCCCGATGCAGCTTAACGATGGTCGCTGCTGGTGCGCCGAGGGCGTTGCAGTAGTCAAGCGGGAATGCCACAATACTGCACGCAACTGTCTGCGCCACCTCATCGGTCAGCAGAGTGCGTACATGACGTAGGGCGCGCGTGTGGTAGTTGCATTCCCGCGGCGTTGTTGGTGTGGCAGTCAAACCGGAGGTGGGAGTCAATGGTGACGCCCAGCGATTTGAGTCGATCAGAAACGATCAGATAATTGCTGGTGACACCGGCCACGTATCACTTATGTCGTGATGTTAGCGGAAGCTCGGAGCAGGTACCCCGTGCCGAAGATGAAGACCTCCGATTGTCAGCGTTCAGCTGCATGCCGTTGTGCAAGGACCACAGCCGAAGCTTTTCATATACATTTCACGAGCTGCTGTAAGATTATAAGAAAATTCTTCGCGCTTAAACACTAAATAAATTATTCAAACAGGTTGATAATAGTTTAGTTTTAGAAATATTTCTGACCGACTCTAACCGCTGAGCGTCACCATTGATTCCCAATTTCCCATGCACCTCCGGTTCGACTGCGACGCCAACAACGTCGAGCATGCATGTAACTGTCACACCCGCGCCCTACGTCATGTACGCATTCAAGTATAAGTAAGCCATTATCAGATCATCAAAAAATTGTGTTATAGCGTATTAAAGTCTGCCAATGAGATTAGATTTCTTCGTCAAATTAAAAAAATGATCAAGCACTATAATATTATCAGTCGGTATTAAATATTCTCTGCGTGACCTACTTTTTGACGTCAATAACTATTATGCCTGATCTACAAAGTATCGATATGCAATACATACGGTAAATGATGTAAGCGCTTCCTCTGGCATCAGCTCGACTTAGCAAGCTGTTAATTCCATTCCTAAACCATCTATTAGATAAAAATTTATGTAAAAATTTCTTTTATTTCCATACTTTCATCTTTTTCCTGTTTTCAATTATGATTTTGTAATATACATTGATTTTACCTATGTCGCAGCTTCAAACACAGCAACTGGTAGCGTCATAAATTAGGTCACGCATAGAATATTTAATACAGACTTATCTTTTGCTCATTTTGTACTAGAAATTGATTAGAAATGTAGCCGCACTGGCGGTTTTTAATACGATTTAATGATGATTCTTGATAGAGGAAAATCCGTTTTCGGAGCATACAAACTTCTGTTAAAGTTTTTCTTAGTGTTGTTCAGCTTTGTAAACTGTAGTAACTGGCACCATTATTATGTATGCACGTTATGTGTAGGTAACGACAATCTACATTTGCTAACTTCTCGAAAACAGTATCGTCTTCGCGTCGACCTTGCTGACTTCCAAGACGGTTCGAAATACGCTGAATTTGACAATTTCGAAATTAATTCTGCAGTGGACAAGTATCGAATGATAACACTTGGAGACTACTCTGGAAATGCAGGTTAGCTGGATTTAATGTGTAGACGACGACATGTTTAACTCGCGCGAATCATATGCAGGCGCATTAAGCGCATGCGATTGAACTCAACTCCAGTTGAGTGTATATAGTTGCATCAGGCGATCAAAAATATATTCACATGTCTGGAACTTTATTATTTTTATGTGTGTTTAAGTCACGTTTAGAAGTTGAAAACTGCATGACGTTAAAATTAGCTCACATGGTAGCACAAATACAAATTTTGTAATGACAGGGAAGCCATGTGTCGTTAGTATCGATTCTATTTGTAAATTCTCAGCTAAGTTTTCATGCGGAAACGGCTGAAACAATCGAGCTCGTTTGTAGTACTTGGACTCATCTCGGAATTTTGATGTAACTTAATATGTTTTATGAGGGACGGTGCACCGCCAAATACATGGGTACTTTTCTTGTAACTGGTCAGAGCGCGGAAGTCTGCGCACCGAAGAAGCAAAACTGTTCTGAAGTTGTAAGGTTTTTCAGTTTAAGAATTATAAAATATTTATGGCTGCGATTATTATAGAGTGCAGCAGAAAAGCTTAAACGTTCAACAAATGATTGCCTCTGCGTGCCTGTAGGGGGTCATTGTTTTTAATTCGTTCACTGAGAATAATAAACACCGTATTGAGTACCTGCTGTTATACAATTTGATATCATTTGATGTTATGCTATACCATAGGTGATCCAAGTTCATCTCTGGGTTATGCCAAATAGAGAATATCATTCTGCAGTTTTTGTGTCATGCTGTAGCTAGAAATGAACTTATTATCCTTAGTTTTAAATGTGCAATATGACGTGACGTTCGTGCTATGTCTTGGTGCTAGATGTACTTCTGTGGTTGTTGTCTATGGTGCTTTTTCAGTCTTTTTTTCTGTAATCTGTTATTGTTGTTATTCGATGTCAGTAGTTGACGAATTAAAGATTTATATAATATGTAGGTGACTCGCTGAGAACTCATCTTGGACAGAAGTTCAGTACCAAAGACCAGGACAACGATTCAGACGGCAGTCGCCATTGTGCAGATCTTCGCAAAGGGGCCTGGTGGTACAATGCCTGCTATGAATCTAATCTGAATGGCATGTATCTAGGTACCAACAGAGGTATTGAAAGCGTTGTGTGGTACGGCTTCAGAGGCTGGCTATACTCGCTGAGACTCACTGAAATGAAGATCAAACCGGTCGCTGTGTGACTTGCATAACACTATTCTATGTTATATGCATATGTAGCATATGACTTGATTTCAAATATAACATACATTCATGCTTATGAACCTGAACTGTGGAGACACGCAATACTTAGCCTAATACATTTTGACAATATACACCCTCGTTTTATAGGTCTACGACGAAATAAAGAATGAAATAACATTTCGTCGAAACGTTAATCGCTTCGGTTTTACTTTATTGTGTCATAATTATGCTAAGTATAATGGAGTTAAACGAACTATGGAAATTAAGGAATATGTCAAAAAAAGCCGCTACCAGTCTTGACTCGTTCGATTCGTTCCAGTGATTCCACTGAAACGGTAAAATTAGGAACAGGTATGATAGATATTCCATAAAATGAGGAGGTGAAAAGCAATGTTCAATTATAAAAGTATACAAAACACTCAAATGAATCCAAATCTTAGTTCCAGCATATGTGAAGTACTCCATAGCATATCCATTTGGCCTGCTGAATTTGACCAGTAGTGGCATCAGCAACCATCTTAACTGTAACATAGTCAGTTATCAAGCTGTCTTGCAACAGTGAGCACTTAATAACATACTTTTTGGTACCGTTATCTGGTATGGAATTATAACGCTTTTGGAAATATTCATGCCACATATTGCAAATTTCAGATTAACCGAAACAATCACCAATATTATTTACATGTGCAGTGAAGTTTTTGTTACCCATTTTTGAGACATTTTTCCATAATTGCTTAGAAACATTATTCATACAACTTCTAGCACACGCGTCAGCTTTCATTTGTTCTATAGGTAATACAGCAACCAAGCATATAAAGAATTGCAGCAGTTTTCAAGCTAAACATAAAAGTTTATGGTTTCAGGAATATACACTCCTGATTCAATGTGCCGTGGCAGCAGACAGAGTGCATAGCTTAAAGTGGTTTTTCCAAAACACATAGTGTTACAACGCAATAGGCAAAATTCATGTAAAATATTTAAATAACTTATAGGCCTACTGGCAGATAGCTCTTGTCACGTATTGTACATGCACAGTGACGCGTATGCAAACTGATCACAGATGAATTGCACGGACGTATTGAAAACAGAAAAGTGAATTTTGGCTTCCACTGTCGTCAGTCACTCCCGCATTTTTTCAGTGCAGAGTTTTCCAATAGTCCGTTTTCGACCGTCTCGCGTTTTTCGGTGCCGCGTTTTCAGTCGCCCTTTATTTACGTCTTCAAAGTCGATTTTCAGACGAGATGATTAATTTGTCACACGAACAGATGCTGTGTATTCGCGATAAGAGATGATCCAGTTAGCCCAGCGTCTGCCGAATTTAACGTTGTCTGATTTTCTCGGTAAAACGTATCTTGTATAAATTATTATTTGCTTCGACGCTAGAACGGTGATCTTTGTAACTGGCAGCAGTCAGTGTTTAGGCTATTGCTATTGAACTTTAGGCTTATATAGTGCATCGAAATCTGTTCTTCTAAGCTTGACGTTCTTTCTATTTGATTAATTCATGACAGTTTTGTATTATATTATTAATGTAGCTTTTTCAGTCTTTGTCACGTACTGTAGACTACAGAATCGCGCGTATGCAAACTGAACACAGATGAATTGCACGCACATAATGATACCAGAGAAGTGAATTTTGGCTTCCATTGTCGTCAGTCACTCCCGCATTTTTTCATTGCTGAGTTTTCCAATAGTCCGTTTTCGACCGTCTCGCGTTTTTCGGTTCCGCGTTATCAGTCGCCCCTTACTTACGTCTTCCAGGTCAGTTTTCACACGAGGTGATTAATTCGTCACACTAACAGATGCTGCGAATTCGCGATAACGTGAATTCAGTGAGCCCAGCGTCTGCAGAGTGTCACGTTGACTGATTCTTGGTAGAACGTATCTTGTATAAGTTATTATTATGTATCATATGGTTATAATAACTTAATTTGACCAACTTAAGTTTTATCAGTGTCTTAGTAAAAGTCACTCTGGTATTGGTCATAAAATCAGTATTTCTTACATCAGAACTGGACAGTGCAGTATAAACAAAGTTAACTTTGTTTAACAGTTCACGTACAATGTTAGCTTTACTCAGCGTGAAATAGTCTGGAAACAATAGTACACACAATTAAACATTGACACAATGAAACAATAAAAAACAATTAAATTAATATACTATAAAACATGTATTATGTTAAAATACAGTCGTATTAGTATACTGAGTGCATAGAGAAAAAAGAACTGTAAAAATTAGTCGTATACATATAAAACTGAAACCTTTGCCGCCTGAACCCGTCTCGTAATTCCACTGAAATAATATTTATAAAATCACAAGAGACACAGTTACAGACAACGTGCTAATTCCGGACAGCTGCGCAATTGTACTTTAATTAATCTCGTAATTTCTAAAGACTCCTATACTAACTCTTTTACTTTTTTGTATATGCAGATGCGTTTTGTCATTTTGTTTTTAGTAAACGGGTACATGAAAATAAATGAATAAAGTGCACGAGATGTTACTGAAGACGATTTGGCATTGTGATTGACGAATAAGATGTGGGCTTTTAGACTTAGGTATAGAATTTTGGTACACTTTTCAGCGACTATTGTAGCGATTTTTCATTATGTGCTAATTTTTTGGTGATAAATCGAAGTGAATGTCCCATTGGTCGACCTCAGATCATGCGTCGACACAGAATAGTACTTTTTTGTTTCGACACAGTGAGCGGTGTGCTATTTGGAATAATGAGCTGCGAGTCAGCCGAGTGCCGTGTCCGACTCGGACTGTAGCGGATCAATCAGTGAACTGAACAGCTGAGTCGAATGGCGCCAGGTCGCACTCCGCTGTATCGGACTGCAGTGCTTACGCGCGATGAACAGTTAAACTTACGGGCCTACAGTGTGATTATACACTTGATACATATTTTCATTTAATAACTCACAGATGAGATAATTGGTATGCAGTTTGGGTGTTCGTGAAAGTTTGAATCAGCGGGGTGTACGAAATGACACTTCGATTTGAGCGTGCGACAGGTCACCAACTCGAAGCACGAAGTAAGTGGTTATCGGTGACAAACGTGCCAAATATAATACCGCATAGTCACAATATGAGGGATGTAGAGCGAATCTAAAACGAAGAAGAGTTGATCTTGAGGCGAAAATCAGAAAAGGGGTATCGGAAAGCGCTGCAAGTGAGCACACAATCCGGATCATTATTATACGAACGAATATCCATATAGAATGTGATAAGTCGGAGACGGCTCAACATTCGGTAAACAAGAAGCATGAGCAAGACAGCTGCAATCGAAGCCGTTTAATGATGCACGAAGCAACGCTTCTCTTGTCACTGGCAGGTGCCCTAATGACGTCACTAACCGACGTGGGAGAGGCACTGGCAGGACATCGAGGAGGCGTAAGCCAGGGTGAAGACGGTTCATCTCCGGCAACGACGCAGTGTCCGCGAGCCTGCTTCTGTAACTCACCCAGTCATATTGTCTACTGCTCACGTCGGGGACTGGCAGCCATTCCGGACGGAGTTCCTCTCGATACTCTGCAGCTGAATCTCAACGGAAACCTCTTCAGCTGGACGACGGTGTCCCGAGCCAACGTGTCAGCGTACCGCGTTCTCGAACACCTCTACCTCAGCGAGTGTGGTCTCGAGCGCATCGAAGTCGGCGCTTTCTCGGACCTGGCGCACTTGCGGTGGTTGGACCTGAGCAACAACCGGATCCGAGCGATCGAGCCGCGCACTTTCGAAGGCCTCACGCTCCAGCATCTCTTTGTTAACGGCAACCGCAACGTCCGCATCTTGGCCGACTCGTTTGCCGGTCTGGCGACCACAGGGCTCTACCTGCACGACTGCTCGCTGCGAAACATCAGCCCCGAGTCAGTCGTCCGTCTCAACTTCACGCTGCGATATCTCTGGCTGAACGGCAACGAGTTGGAACGACTCGACCCGCGTCTGAAGCAGCTGTTCGACGTTCTTCTTCATCTGCGACTGGGTACGAACCCGCTCCGATGCAACTGCTGGGCCGTCTGGCTCAAACTGTTTTTCGATGAGTCGCGCGACATATTCAAAGGAGCTCTGCCGCCCACTTGTCTCCGACCAAGTTCGCTCAAAGGTCGACATTTCACCAACATTACCGTCCACGATCTCCGATGTCAGGTGAGCAAAACTTGTAAATTAATGTAATACTTAACAAAAAAATAAGAAAAATGGGCATTGACTTACTTTCGCTAATGGGATCACACACAACGAACACTGACAACTTAAGTAACTTTGCTGTCTTAGCAAAACACGGCGTCATAGGACTTCCTCTGCAGTCACAGTTGCTGTTCTGTTTTACGTTTTAAAACTGTGCAGTAAATTCCAAAGCAGGGCCACCATATCGGCTCGACAATCAACACCCTCAGCGTGGCTTTCACAATGATTAATAGTTTTCCCGGTTTGAACAATTGCTAACTATTCCATATTCCAATGAAATTTGACGATGCCGCAATAGCTTTTTCTGCATTTGCCTTCAAAGCACAAGGTTGTACGCTACGCGCTGAAGGTCCAGCATGAAGTAAGGAAAAGTTAAGTTGAATTTATACATATGTATACAATTTATACAACAATAGGCTAACATACATTTGTACGTAAACAGAGAAGTGCATTTTAGTAGATATGCTAACATGGATTATCGTCATGGATAGCATGTTCTTGAGAAAAAGCTAAAAGCCGAGTAATAGTGCAAATATGCTTTGGCATCATATGTAGCGTCACTGACACCTGACAACTGCGGCACTGTGTTACTGTGCTTAAGTTGACGCCCAAAAGGTGCACTCACTTACTTGCTTTACTTAAGAATGATGGCTGATGCTGGTGATGTGCAGGCGCCGATGTTCAACGAGGTTGAAGCGACTTTCGACGTCGACGCATCAGATGGTCGACTGACTTGCGTCGCGTCCGGGGAACCGGTGCCTGTGCTGTACTGGATCCAGCCATCGGGCAAGGCCACCCGCTACAGCGCTCCAGTGACCACCGAAGGCCAGAACGACGACGACCAGCTGGGACTGAACGAGGCTGTGCTGACGCTTGAGAGAGGCGGTCACAACGACGCGGCACAGTCCGGCATGTACATCTGCGTGGCTGACAACGAAGCTGGCAATGCAACGTTGACTGTCAGCTTACCGTCACCCTACTCGTCACGCACTTTCGCCGGCTCAGCTTCCACCAGCAGCAACTCAACTCAGGTTATTATCATTCGTCGTGTCATTTTCTGTTAGTACGAAACTGGATATTCGTCAAATTTGGAAAATCGGAATTATATTCAAACGATTTAAAATCATAAGCCACACTAACCTGTAATAACGATGAAACTGCCTTCAGGCAGAACCTTGAAATGCTGTCTATTTGGAGCGAAACGTGGCAGCTTCCCATATCCATTAACAAATGTCAGCGCCTTACTATTGGACGCCGTCGATCGAAGACGACAACGACTGAAATAGCGTTCAGCCGACGAAACCGTATTACCGGCACCAACATTGGTTAATGACCTGGGCATTCTCACAGATTCTGGGTTAACGTTTTCTGCACACATCGATAAAATAACGAGCCAGGCTTACCAGCGTAGTTACTTGATACGCAAGTGCTTTCGGTCTCGTGATACAAATATATTGCTGAAGGCATTCAAAACATATGTTCGTCCCTTAGTTGAAGAAAATTCGTCAGTTTGGTCACCGCACCCGATAAAAGACATACGTAAAGTTGAATCCGTGCAAAGACGATTTACTAAGAAAATTGCCCGGTCTGTATAATGTATTGTCTACCATATTTGGAGAGAATTCGTAAACTCAAACTAGAAAGGCTTGATGTACGACGCTTACGATTCGACATACTCTTTGTCTATAAAATGTTGTTTGGTCTCGTTTTGTTAGATTTTCGTATGTTCTTCACGTTAAGTCCTGTCGATTACACTAGAGGACATTGTTATAAACTACTGTTACCCAACTATAATACTGACATTAGAAAATATTTTTCTCGGTTCGTATTGTCAAAGTCTGGAATGAACTCCCTGCATCTACTGACTTCAGTAGTTTAAGAAGATTTAGTAATTCCATCCATAAATAAGATCTGGACAGATATTGCAATGAACTGTAACTGTTTTTAATAAGAATGTACATGTATTATCGTGAAACGTTGATGTGTATTTCCTGGATCATTTTATATTACTGCGATATTTTAATATTTTATATTTCTGTAATTTTATACTTGTGTGCGGGAGGTTATAAGTGTCGTCGAACGACCTTTCCTACCCGGTTTGCTCATGGTGTCTTTATTTTGTGCTGTTGTCATTGCTTTGCTTTGATGCAATTGTTGTGCCATGAGAAAATGAATAAATGAGTACGGCAAAATCGATTGGGATTAAGTACTATTTGTGCTCTCGCTATTGACGTCAGTTTATACACTTTGATTTATTTTGCCAGAATGTGATGCGACAAACGCACTTGCCATCCGGTGATCGCGAAGAGCAGAAGATACCTATAGTTTTGATTGCTTTTGGTCAATGGAAAAGGCCAAAATTCGACCCCTTAACCGATCTTCACAAAAATTGGCAGGCGTGATTACGTCCTGGACGGCAACCGGCATGCAAAATTGACCAAGTGAATAGGCAAATTGGGGTCAGGGATTTCAAAAATGTGGACTATTTTTGCCCCCGGTTAGAGGTCACGTGACACGGCGCATGCGCAGTGACTGTTTCAGATAACGGAAATCTAATCAGATATTCAGTACTCGTAACTCAGTAACCAATAGTCGTAGGATAAAAAATGGTATGTGGGTCGGACATGAGAAGCACTGTATATGACACACTCTCGAGGTCAAAAGGTCAAAGGTCAAGGTCACAAGGTCATGCGACGTAGTAGCACAAAAACATCGAATATATCCAGTAAACGTCACTCGGTAGTGGAAATTTACCCGTCTTATAGGAAATAGAGGTCACCGGAGCGAATCGCGGGGTCAGATTTTTGACCGGAAGTTCCTAAATAGCTGTTTATGCGCATGCGCGGTGAAAATATGCCCAAAATTCGCTTACGGTGTTGTCAAATCGCCACAGTTTTAGTCCTTTTATAAGAAATCGTGGTCGCTGAACACGACGGTGAGGGCAGTTTTTAGACTGGAAACAGAATTAACGCTATTTCTGCGCATGCGCACTAAAGAAATCGTCAAAACAGCGAAATGTATTCCGACAGAAGAGTTATTCCCCTGTTACAGGAAATGGGGGTCGCCGAAGCGAACGGCGGGGTTAGATTTTTGACCGGAAGCTCGTAAATAGGCGTTTCTACGCATGCGCAGTGAAAATAAACCCAAAAATCGCTAATTGTGTTGTCAAATCGCCGAAATTTTACCACCTTTATGGGCAATCGCAGTCGCTGAACACGACGGTATTTAAACCAGATAAAAATTTAATACTGTCAGCAGATTGTAATAGAACAGCAAATATAAATGTAAAAAAAACTTAAC
>Ga0209568_1000775_pt1 | contig 11508 bp, 7 predicted proteins | sample WorMetOlspDAHAB2_FD_187406 | JGI IMG/M metagenome (GOLD analysis project Ga0209568, IMG submission 187406) | Marine gutless worms symbiont microbial communities from Max Planck institute for Marine Microbiology, Germany - Olavius sp. DAHAB.2... ...
ATGGCCGTTAAAAAAAAAGAAAAGAAAGTAAGTACTTTGGCTGAGGCAATGCACGGCGGGCAGAACTCTAGTCACCTGCAGTCGCATACAGCCGCTGTCTACATCGTCACCCGCAGTGCATGAGTATTGAGTATTGTGAGGCAGTAAGGACTGAGCAGAGCCAGCAGACTCAGTCTACTGTCTCTGCTGCTACAGTCGGTTTGCGTTAATAGCCCCTCCCTGCATGCACGTACAGAGCTATGCATTCATTACGCCGTATTGGACAGCGATGGTATCAGTTTCTGCGCGCCCCCATGCTTTGTCTCATGAGTCCAACAACCACTGCTCCACTACACTATCATTCTGTAGCTGTGTAACGCAGTTTTCGTTTGCATACATACGTGTATACGGAGTATCGTAAAGTTTCGTACTGTCGTCAACTAGCCCAGAATAGTCAGACTAATGTCGCAGAAGGCGAACCCCATATGGGAATATTTTTCTAAAGTGGACATTGTTGTTTCTGGCATACAATATCCGACTTTTTGATTTTAAGTACTGAAGTTTGCATGCAGAACTAATGTTACCGAACGATTGACGTAGTGAGTGATAGTCGGTTGAAGTGTGATCATAGGTTTATCAAGAAATATATTTTTGTCGTGCATTTGCTATTTCATGTTGCTACCGACATCTGCAAATCATAATCGTAATCACAATCAAATTTGTATAGCATCACAGACAGAGGCGCTGAATATAACAGACATATATCGGAGTCTGGGGCAATAACAATGTTTTATTTTTTTATTTTTCGTTTTCGGCCGAAAATATCGGGTCTTTTTTATTTTCGGCCCGAAAATGAAATTGCTTTTTCGGTACTTTTTTATTTTCGGCCGAAAAGGGAAAATCTTTTTACGGTCGGTCTGTATATGAGAGTAGTTGGCTGACGTTAGTGTTGTTAACTGCAAACTGTTAACTGTCGATAAAGGTGGGATCATATGAACAACATTTATATCGCGAACCCGTTTCGTGTTTCTTTACCCCCCCCCCGGGGGTGTACAGCCATATTGCATATGATTTGTTTCATTTCAACGCATATTCATACGATCTATGAAGACACGATTCTATTGCTGGTTTCTGTTTGAGCTCAATACAAGTATATACCCATAAACACAATTTGTGTAATTTGCAATACTGCATGGTAGGCTGGCTATACAGCGCGATCTGTTAGCGGTGGCCAATAATAATATTTTGTTAAAATTCCATCATATACAGTGTATAGCAAATAGCTGAACTGCACAGCATGTGAACTTGCAGTGCGTTGTATAGGCCTATTCCATACAGTATGGAAGAAGTTGACAGAGTCTCATGGTGTAGGAAAATATGATCGCACGGTTGCCACGATGCATGAGAATAGCGCTCAAGCGGTTGCACTGCAGAGTAAGCTGCAGCGATTCATGCGTGACACAATCGACGACATTTCGTTGTAATGTCAATGATCATTGGTCGTGCACTGCACGTATTGACCTCGAGTCATCGAGACTCACAGTCGCAGGCGGCAACCACTCAATACTGCTGTCAGCATCTTCCTGCTCCATCAGTTCAGCCTGTTGCGTCGCCATTCTGAACTTGTTGGTCGCATTCTGATGAATGGCAGTTGCTGCATCCACCTCCGAGGCGTCACTTACAGCATCGTAATCGTCGTCAGCATGGAATGCACGATTCAGCTGTGGTCCACGCGTGTTGCAGTCAACTGTGCGCTGCTGCGGCTGCGACTGGCCAGCGAAACCCAAGTGACGTCTCTTGGGCGGGTCGGTGTTATTCGGCGGCGGCAGCGGCGTTGGATCCGCAGTCTTTGACGTCTTCATCGTGCGTCTGGGCAAAGTTGTCGGCACGTAGTCGTCAACGGTTGTCTCGCCAATTGTGGGCAATTGCAGCACATAATCGTCGGCTCCGTCTGGTATCAACCACGCCTGTGAATTGATACTGGCTTGCCTCTGCGGTGCTTTGAACGTCAATTCGTCTAATGGTGCAGTCTGTTCGTCAATCGGTCCCAGACTGTCATGTCTCTGGTACTTGGGTGTGCTTCCACTGTTGCTCGATGTGTTGCTGTCAGAGCGATACAGCGGAGCCGTCGACGCGGTGCTCGACTGACGCGCCGCCTTCTGCGCCATTCGACCGTTTGTCTTGCCGGCTTTTCGAGGCTCCTCGTGGAACGACTTGTCTGCACACTTGTCTTGTGTCGTCGTCACCGTGTGCTAGCACACAACACGAATCAGTTCAATATCATCGTCATTTTCATTAAAATCGTCATTAGTGAAACTTATTTCACAGTGCTGAGCCGACCAGAAACACGAACAAAGATCAGCGGTGCAGCACACAAGAGAGCAAAAAGCGAAAGTGGCAAAGCTAAGGGCGGTTGGTTGTTTTGAGTTCGTGTTTTTAAAACGTTTAAGGAGGATGGTGCGTCTCTGATGTCTCACGGCAGACTTGATAGGAATACTGTTGCAACAGTAACATGTGTCAACACGCCAACCATAGCGTATCATGCTAATAATAGGCAAGTGGTCGTGGTGGCCTATTATCTAACAAACAGTGCTAGTCTGCTGCTACATGCAGTGGCGATTCTACCCCAAAAAATATACAGTAGGGGGCGCACGGCCCCGTCCGCAAGGGTCTATGGATTTGCCGTGTGTAGAGTATGTACAGTAGGATCCCAGAATTTTCAGGGGTTCAGGGGCATAACCCAGGTCGGGGTAAGGGAAACGAATTCATTCAGAAGCTGTAGCAAAATGTTACATTAATATGCAAATGTAACGTTCGCCTGTATAAAAGTTCAGATAGGGCAGAGTTAACATAGACAGTTAACAGGGTACAGACTGCATGGCACGGGATTGAAAGAACAGATTTAAGCTTCAGTGCCACTTAAATTTGGAGTACATTCATAAAACTTTAAAGTGAAATTTACACAACCGGCTCAAGTCACTGAGAGGCGTCAACTCTGCTAACATATGTTGCCACTGAGACAAGAGAACAGTCTCCCACAGACTGAAGCAAAAATGTTAAATTACTGGACATTATCGTAAATACAAAATCTAATTCAAGCAGTTTTGTCAATCATCCTCTCACGATGTTCACTTTTCAGTGGCAATGCGTGTTTGATTGAAAGCGTACACGACAGCATGCTTGTGACGCGCACAGCAGCGTTTTAATCTGCGACGTAAGCAAACGAGGAAGCGATTGCAGGGTTGCGAGGGGGGCAAACTTGCGGGTCAAGATACTCACGCCGTTGGAAGACGTTTGGTTCGGAGCAACTGATCGACGACGACGCAACCTACAACATCATCATCAACTAGTGTCAATCATGACACGCGACTAAACGATGATCTTTACGCTGTCGTGTCATGGGTTCATCGATTAACATGGTGTATGGGTCACAGATCTCAGCTATGCCTCGATCTCCCTGATTAACATACTCGATCGATGAAGCTGATCAGTGCATAAGCAGACGCCAGCCAAGTTCAATCATTGGTCTTGTCTTGCACTTTCAACTTAATCCAAGCACATGAATGACATGCCAATTAGACAGTCGTCCGAAGCAGAATAGACGGTGCGACCGTTGAGGAGACCACGCATTTACTGCACTTACTGGAAACAATGGATTTTAATGAATCATGACGCATAAGTACAAATCATAATGATCAGCTGCGACACTAAAGCCTGGGTCGCTCATGGTGGCCACACGGTTGGCTTGAAGTGTAGATGTCGTGGTTATCAGCTGATACGAAGACCATGGTAGCGAGCTGGCACGTGAAATCCACTGTACAGCGCAACTCAACTCACTGTTACGCCACTCTTTCCTTCGTTTGTTAACATACAGCGACCACACACAAAAGAATCGTACTGAGTTGCAGGCTGGAGCTTCGTCTCCCCTAATTCTGTGATTGCGTGTGTTGGCAAAAGCGAACGTAACTGTGGCGCCTGTATAGTCATCATGTCGCATGCTCGCAGCACACAAGGGAGTGAGTGAGTAGAGTTTAACGCCCCACCCGACACAATGTAGGTCATTTCGGAGGCGGAACGCAGCACACAACAAACTAGTGAAACTGATCGTTTATCATTTTTGTTTTCTCCAAAAGAAAAGGACAATTCGTTCACTATCGTCGCTGTTTATCTAATGGACAGGTGGTCTGCAAATGCAACTTCAAAATTATTTGCGATAGCTGTATGCTATATATACACTGTTGCTTGTTTTGATATGTATAGGATATTCTTAATAATTTGGTCATGCGTATAGGTATCCTGTGATAATGCTGTTTTTCCCTTTTTCACTGTATTGTGTGCTACCGTTCAACGGTGAGTAAAAGCTGTTCACATTTGTCTATCCAAAACTTTATGCTTTATTAAATCACTGAGCTTTCAAGCAGAGAACACACGCAAACAATTCTAGTTACCGTCGTTTGCATGCGAACAGTATGATGACGAAAACAATGATTGCAAGTACGACGCCAACGAAGATAGACACAGCAATAATCAGTACGATTGACTCTTCCGCCTCTCTCAGTCCATCAATTAGCGGCGGAACAGTTGTGTTCTCTGCTGTAATATTGTTGCTGGCAACAGTCGGTCCTGTCACCAATCTCTACAAACACACACACACACACACACATACCGATATACCGATATCGAAAATGACGATTTTGTTTAAGCTCGTTGACAACGTCAAAATTAGAGAGAAAAAAATATGAAATTATCGTGGCCTCACGTTAAGAAATTGATGTGGAGCACGTTGCCCACTTTGTCTTATGCTCCGGCGCCAGACTACAGTTCACAGTTATGTTTATCGTCAGACCAACATCACAAGAGTCACACTGTACTAATTCATGTGTTAGATCCGCAATTCGCAAGTTTGCAAGCAAACACATAACAAAAGCGATTAAAGTGTCTGACAATGACGACAGTCACTTCACAGACACTGCAGAAAGTCAAGGAAGGAAAGGTTTAAAAGACGATTTTTGAGAGAACTACAGAAAACTGGCTGGGATGGTTCAGATTTGACGTGACTTGGTGTGGTAGTTCAATCCAGATATGGGATCAGCGACTGGGACAGCTAGGTCGGTCGCCGCAGCCAACGACTGTAACTTTGACGTGTGAGTGCATTTGCATCTACATCACGTATAAGCTGTGCATGTTGACAACTGTCATTCCCATGTAAGCAGCAATACGCAATAATCGTTATTGACCTGTTCATCGACAGTCGTACTGTCAGTGGGTCTGCTGGCAGCGGTGGTGACATGAGGACGTGACGAATGATTGCTACCGACAGTTGATAATACGATGACGGTGTCGTCATGTCGGGATGTCAATGGGACGACGGGTTGTCGGGTGGCGGTGGTGGAGACACCCGCTTCACAGATGCTCGTCAAATCGACTGGATTTGACGTGTTCAGTCTCGAGTTCATCTCCGCAATGTCTACCTGACGACAGTCACACTTCACTCGTTACACCGGCTATATACGTATATGGTAGATTCGACAGCCTACTAAACAAAAAGTATATAGTATAAAAGTAGTTAGAGTGACATTAAACCTTGTGTTGTGACGTTAATTATAGTGTGTGAGCCGCGCATATATATCTGAAACTTACTGTTAATCAATACTAAATGTTAGTTATGACATATGGGCTTACAAGTTACATTGGTCTTTGTGTTTTGAGTGCGTATTTGTAGTATTTTTTGTTATTGTGCATACTTTGTGCTTGTTTGTTTGACAACTTCTTTTATAGGCCTACACATCATAAACACATGCCATCATTAAGCTGGTTTCGTGTGTTTTCTGTATACAAAGAGTAATAATATAGGCCTGTGGAATGTGCAATGGCGCGAACGACGTTTGTTGTAGTAGCATAATTGCTAGATATACGGACTAGAGCATACACAGCGTATAACCACGATAAGCTAAAGTGAAACAAAGTCAACCGTTGACACGATAGTTCACACGATGTACAGTATACTGTGTATTTATGCGAAGCGCTTCATCACTAACTTGATGAACGCAACAGGGCACTGATGAGGCGGCACTGCTATCAGCAACAAAGTCGACGGCGGCAGTTCGAAGATGCTCAAAAGTATAATCTGTCTTTTCCATCAGCTGAATCGTCTGTCTGAACAGCGACGTCATGTCTGGAAACTCGGGCGGAGCAGTTACACACCCGAAATCACAGTTCGCCGTCGTCATGACAACGCACCGTAGCAACAGCAACAGCAGCAGCAATTCATTCACCTGCTGACAGTCAATTCAATGCATCACAATTATTATTATCTGAATCGTCGATTGCCTCGACAGCAACGCACACCGGTGAACTTAGTCAACTGTCATTGCTTTTATGAAAGATAGGAAACCCATTTTTATAATCGCATAAAATTGTTGTTATAGCCTTTTTATACTAGCTATAAGCCTCGGTTTTAATAACATATTTTAATTAGAGTACTAGAACCAATTTCTAAGATCTTTTAACTTATAATCGCACTGAATAGCCGTTAAGCAACTATACTCACTCGCGTATCTTATTGTAGGCCTATCTCCATCACTGTGTTGTATTCGGAGCATTTGCAATATTGCAATATTAAAATCAGCACACACTAACCTACAGACTGACATGAATTTCCTCTGATATAAAAAGCGTTGATAATAAAACTATAGGCATATAAACAATACACCAAAGAGGAATAAGTGTTAAGAAACTAACGACAAACTATTTGACACTACAGTGAGATGCTCTGTACAGGCGGAGTCGACTTTAGGTCACAGTCTGGGGAAAGAGCAGAGTGCATGTTGCCCTAGTCTCTAGTATATGAACAGTACTTGTGAGCCAAAAGATATATTGATACTTCTAATAAGTAGTCTATAGCTTTTGGCCTCACAAGCAGTGGTATCGAAACTAATTTGAAAGCGGAGGGGCACACGTCCGACGCAAAGCGCAGAAATTTTTTTCGTCGTGCCCCTCCACTTTTTTTTCGCTACAATTATACAACAATTAATCGTTTTTGTGAGCGATTTCGTGATGATCAGTACAGTTTGGTCAGCTTTTTGTTTGCTGTTCTTCTACTCATGGTGCCCTTCCGTTCCCAGCCATGTGCAACAATGGGGAACGTGCCGGCGCCGGTGGTGCTCACAAGTTCTCACAATATAGCTCTTTATAATCAGTGTTGGAGTCCTCGAGGACAAGTCTTCGTCCTCGAGATCCTCGAGGACAATTATGAAGTCCTTGGTCTTGGCCTTGGCCTCGTGACTCAAGTCCTTGGAAAAACTCTTCACCAATCATTGCATGTTTTGCACAGACGACTTCAAGGGCAACAACTTAGAATTCTGTCCGTTACCGATTACTGAGTAAATGTGTAAAGTACTCGGTGCTTCACCAAAACATATTCAATTTTATGTTTACGTTATGTTATCCAGTGTTGGAGTCCTCGAGGACAAGTCGTCGTCCTCGAGAATCCTCGAGGACAATTTTAAAGCCCTTGGTCTTGGCCTTGGCCTTGAGAGTCGAGTCCTTGGCCTTGGCCTTGAGGCTTGTGTCCTTGACTCCATCACTGTGTATAATGTATGCACAGTAAACGTATTAACTGAAAATCTTGTCGAGGACAATTTTGAAGTCCTTGGTCTTGGCCTTGGCCTTGAGAGTCGAGTCCTTGGCCTTGGCCTTGAGGCTTGTGTCCTTGACTCCATCACTGTGTATAATGTATGCACAGTAAACGTATTAACTGAAAATCTTGACGCTAATAATTTTAGCGACCATTCTAGACCCTTCCCCGAGCGAAAAGTCGTGTTCCCCCGCGGGGGGAGGGGAGGGGCGCCTTACAATTTCGATTCGTTGCGCAATTCGTTTCCAATCCTACATGCTGCACGTACTCGACCGCCGCTGTGACCTACGCTTAAAATTGCACCTGCAGACATAGACCCAAGTATAAGCATCCAAATCAGACAACGTATGAACAGAACTAATGACATAAAACATAATAGAACTCATTGATCAATCAACAACACAGGCCCATGCTCTGACAACAGCATACAACAGACACACGCAGATCGATATACGGGCAGATCTGTTCTTACCGATACAGTCAACTTCATAACTTCGAACTAACTTTCTGCCAACTTTTCAACTTTATTGTCTGAATTAGTCATCGACAGCTCATGACGGAACAAGTATATCGCCGCTATGACAACCTCGCCCTATAGACGCCGCTAGCTAACACCTACAGCACTTCTGCGTTGTATTGCGAATGCTACAGGTAAGTTAGCAAGCGCACTATAAACGTTACGGCTGAACGCTATGCTGAGTGAGAACAAGCGATGCATCATCCATAGAGCACATGCGCTGAGCACTCGATTGCCTGCAGCCAAACACAATAGACTGGCAGAAGCTCGCCGTCGCCTTTTACATTCGACGCCATACGCACAGCCGTACGTTGTAGTGGCCGGGCTAACGTCTCGTGACGTCACATAGCAACAGGTGTTTTCGACATAGCCGGTGCTATACACCTGCGTAGGCCACGATAGGCCTGCGGCTGATTGTATAATTAAATGATATTACGTCAGGGCGCACTCTATCAAAGGGGCGATCACACTGGCGTATCGATCTGCGTGTGTCCGTTGTGTCTGCTATTGTTTTAGCTGTTGACTGATCAATGAATACTGTTATGTTTTTATGTTTCGCACACCGTTTTGCCATATACTTTGTCTACGCATGCTAAAGGATGTTTACGAAACTTTGACACTAATATTGGCTGGACGATTTTTGTAGGCTATACAAATACAGCATACAAGTTCACTTAGATTTCCATGTATCCTGACATCTGATATAGCTAGTCTGATGTTCAAAAATCGCTAAAAGATAAATGACTGCTTGTTTCCAAGATGTGATCCAGTACTGAAACGCTGTTGAAATCCGAGTCATGAATTGACTTTTTGATCTTGATCTCAAAAAATGAAGAAACTGGATAGCCAGCTGCAAATTGTCGGCACAATATGAAATTTGCGACATGAGAAAATAAGTGTCATTGTACACCACACGAACAAATAAGCTTAAACGAAAATAAAATGATGTTAGACTTAGAACAACACAACACTGTCTCCTCGCTCTGTATTGCTGTGCGGAAAGGCGTTATGCTTTGAAGTAGTCGGTGGCTGTCGCCATCTCGCGAGTTCTTTTGATATGTGGTATAACGAATTTCCCGAGCGGAGCGAGCGAAAAAAAATTCGTGCGATACCCACGATACCTCGACACTTATCGTCGATAATTACATAGCGATTCCAGTATCGCCAAGGTCACAATATACCGCGGTATATCGTAGCAGTAAAAAAAACCGCGAAACGGCGTAGGTATATCGCGATACTGCACAGCTCGTACCGCTCGGCAGCCTGCGATGCTGAAACGAACTTGAAGTCACTCACAGTAAAGCAGTGAGAAATCTTTCATCATTTAATACACATTTTACACTGTGATCGAGTTTCAGGTTTTTTGCAGGCATCTTTTACATTTCTAGCAACTCCGTTTCTCTGTGTATAGTTTATAAAGAGTGTGCGACAGTTTCAGTCTCGGCACAATAGTCACACGCCACTGTTATGTCATTTCATATGGTGCAGGTAAGCGTTTAGACGTCATAGTACAATAATGAAACATTTTTATACAGCGTGGCTCGAAACGGGACGACTGAAAACGCGGGACTGGAAAACACGAGACCATCATACAGGTGGGTGGAAAACGCGAGACCAGTAGCTATGGAACGCCGATTGTACCAGTGTTGTAACAGATAAAAGGATGTTGTTGTGCGGTGCCGAACATACAAGAACTGGTAATATTTTATACGCTGTAATAAATTCATACAGGAAAAAATACACGTTACTGACACAGAGCGAGTTAAAAAGCCTACGCAAAATCAGAATGCATCAAAAGTCAACAAAACACACAATACTGTAAAATTGCAAACGCAATGTATTTTATTTCATACTAAGTTATTACCGACGTACACAAAATTAATGGCAACACGTACGACAAAGCATATCCGAAAATGACCAAGTCGTTCAATGCAAAAAGTCACTGATCACAGTACACAGCGTAGCGTGAAAGTAAAAAATACGCAAGATCATCTGAATGTCTGTGCGGCAGATGGGACAACCACGACCCTGACGTTCCACTTCGTTTGTGCACGGTTCACAGAACCGCTGGTGGCCACATGGCACAAGCGCGATACGCGGATCGCGGTGTGCGACGAGGCAGACCTCGCATGAGGTCGTTGCTGTCAGTGGCTGGGGTGGTGACGGTCGCTACGACGGCGTTTGTGCAGGCGTCAGTATCATCAGCCGAATCGTCGCCGTAAACTGTCTCGATCTCTGCTCCGTAGCTTTTGCTTTTGAAAATTGTAACGCTTTCCATACTTTTAAGGTCCCGTGTTTTCCAATCCCGCATTTTCCACCCCGTGCCACATGGTCCCGCGTTTTCCAGTCCCGCCTTTTCCACCCTAGCAATTTGGCCCCGGGAGTTTTCCAGTCCTGCCTTTTCCAGTCCCGCGTTTTCAGCGTCCCCCCAGAAACAGTAAGCCAGTTATATACGGAGTTATCATTAAATCGTATTAAAACACGTCGATGAGGATAGATTTTTCATCAAATTTGTGTGTAAAAGAATCACACGAATTATCAGATCGTTTAAATATTCTACACGTGGCCTAATTTATGACGTCATTAATTAATGTGCATGCAGCTGCAATTACGTAAAATAAGTGTATATGATAAATAGAAACTCAAAAGCTGAAAACAGAAAAAGATTGAGTCAGGCAATTTATGGCCTAGGAATGAAATTCATAGCTTGCAATTGCGAACCGATGCAAACATCATTGACTTCATATTGACGCATATCGCAGTTCCATGGCTCACGTGCGATGATGACGTTAAATGTTAAAATCACGTATAAAATATCGAATTTTCCGAGGGATAATATTATAGTGCTGGATTGACACTTTAATTTGACGAAATAAATCTAATCTCATTCACATGTTTAATGCGATTTATTTAATAATTCGGTACCGGTAGTGGCTGATTTTTGGGCCATCATGTATATACAGTGTGTGTGGCCAAAAAAAGTAAGCCACTCTCACTAATCATCATTAAATCGTATTTAAACCCGCCATTATGGCTAGATTTTTCATTAATTTCGACTAGAAAATGAGTACAAGAATATAATACGTCTGTATTAAATATTCCATGTGTTACCTAATTTGTGACGTCATCACTTGCTGTGTTTGAAGTTGTAATATGGGTAAAATCAACGCATCTGATAAAATCATGTTTGAAGATCAGAAAAAAAGAGAAAATATGGAAATACAAGAAATTTTTTTACATAAATCTCCATCTAAAAATTGTTTTGGAATGGAATTCACAGTTTGCTAAGACGAGATGATGCCAGAGGAAGTGCATGCTAACATCATTTACCGTATCTGACACATATCGCTTGTTTGCGGGTCAGGCATAGTTATTT
>Ga0209568_1000777_pt1 | contig 11497 bp, 5 predicted proteins | sample WorMetOlspDAHAB2_FD_187406 | JGI IMG/M metagenome (GOLD analysis project Ga0209568, IMG submission 187406) | Marine gutless worms symbiont microbial communities from Max Planck institute for Marine Microbiology, Germany - Olavius sp. DAHAB.2... ...
AGTGATGCACGTAATATTGGCCGATACAACAGTAGCCGATACGATTCGATACGATACACCCAGTATCGGTTCCGATACGATACCGATCCGATAATCGTCTGTTCTCCAAACTACCCATAGTTATCATCCTTGTTACATAGTGGATGACACATGCGAGTACCATGTTACAGTTATAATTGGGCGGGCGAATTTGCAACATTGAACTCGACAATTATCATTAAATCGCGACGATAAGCCGCATGATTTTAACCTGAGTTTGGTGACCTGAAGTTGGTATGCAGCTTATCTATAAGTCAAACTCTACTACAAACCGCAACACTGAACTAGCAAAATGCAATTTCGGGCAGTTAGTGGTTTAGGCCAGTGATGTTTCGACGGTTAAATAAATCAGCTATTTAACTACTGATTATGAAATTCGTCGAAATTACCCTTCACCAGTGCTGTACTTCAGTCTGCTTTTCCATCCAACCCACCCGCACGCCCGCCCGCGATGGTCGGCCCAGGGTACGCGTGTGGTTGTTCGGTCAGTCGGTGGTATCAAATTTCCCATGCTATTCAGGTGTGCAGATTCATTCACTTGGGGGATGCGCATTCTAAGCAACGCAACGCTAGATGCGTCATCTCTCTGTGAACATACCTCGTTGACACACTTGACAACATCCACGAAGTACACCTGCGGCTTATACATAGGAATTAACGTTTTATCGGGCTTTTGACACAATTTGGGCCTGCAGCTTATATACGAGTGCGGCCAATGGTCGAGATTTTACGGTACCTAAATTTGTGTTGCGTAATTGCTGATGTCTGACTAATCGGGACCCCAAGAACAAATATGTGGTTTTTGGGTGGGAACAATATTAAAATAACGAAATACAACGAAAAAATGCCAAAAACTATAGTGGCACCACTGGCGAATAAAACATAAATGAATTTAACCCTTTAATCCGCTAAATTTTAAAGTCTGTGAAGAGAAACTGGCACTGCTTGCTAATTAGGACATTAACAGGCCGCTCGTGTAGAATTGGATGTAACACGTCATATAATATGTAGAGTAATAATTAATAATAACCCAAAATTCCCCTAAGCTTAACCCTAATGCTAACCCTATCGATAGCTGTTCTGTGGAGCTGTTAAGTGAACTTCTACACCAGGGCACGTTAACAGTATCACTGAAGCACCTGTTCAACTGATTAAGTGGAAACCGTATCAGTAAACGCCCAAGCACTCATCTGCATTTGCAGAACCAAAACAATAAAGGGTTAATGTCATATACGTTCTGTTCGTCAATGGATGCCACTCATTGTTGTTGAATTTTTACTGAAACGTTTAATGCAACATATATTCTACTAATATAATACGGTAAGTAAGTAAGTAAGTAAGTAAGTATATGGTATGTATATATTCTACTAATTTTAGGTCACGCGGGCCTGGCGAAGCTAAACTGCAGTAATGCAAAAACTGTACGTCATTTGACATAAAGGTAATTGTTTGGAGGCATGTTTAATTTGTGTTGACTTTGAATAATTTTAAAATTGCAGGACTTTGGTCATAATGTTATCACTGGAAGATTGCTGTTCAAAGAATGACAGGTGTTGTTGAAGTTGATGGCAATGGCAGACCGTTGTCGTCGTCTGGCACTACAAGGTTCTGGTCACGGTCAGTGTCGATTCAGAAAACAACATTTCTTTTTGAGTGACTTAATTTACAAGATTGGTGGTTGAAAACTTTGCTATTTACTTTTTAGTATAACTGGCTTTTTGTGGCTTTCAGTATACTTAAGTCTCTATTATCACTATATTTTATCAAGTTGATGATAGTGCAGTCATTTATTATAAAGTGCTGCATATTTCATATTCAGTATTAGGTCTAGAGCCGTGAGATCAGTCCAACAGACAGACTTTAGATGAGAAGACCTTTGATGAATTCTGTACCAGGAGTAACCTGTAGATGCCATGTAAAATATGCATTTTTAGTATTTGCTCTCAATAGTTTGTTGCTTTTAGCAGACCTGCATAAGATTGTTTGTGCTGCTGTCCAGAGTAAGTATGTAAGTAAGTGATTTTAAGCATTAACATGTCCATAATTACAAGTCACTACACAGGCACGCCACTAACGAAGATCATTTGCAGAAAGTTGTTTCAACTCTGCAGTTGGTAATTAAGTATATGGTATGCATATATGGCATTGAACTCTGGGAGTTGGGTCACATTTGTGGCTGGGTTTTAAGTGACGAGTCGTTTGCGAGATGATGTTTAGTGACGTTGGATGTGTTTTTGTGGTGTGACTTTCAGGTCGGAGCGCAAGATTTGGCTGTGCATTCTCTTCAGCATGTGTGCTGTTGTGTACGCGGCACGAGCTGTCATGCCACTGTGCATCGTTGCTGTTAGCCAGGAGTATCAGTGGAGTAAGACAGAAATGGTGCTTGACTGATTAATTGATTGCCCCCGTGGCGCTTGATAGCTTTGTAAACATATTCTCACACACGGCACTGTTGAGTATGACTCTCAGCAAGCCACTCATGCACATCTGCCTTCGTTACCAAGCAGTATAACTTGGTACTAGTGGAGGGGCGATAATGCTCAGAAGCTATGAAGGTAATCGTAGGGCTTACATGACATTGGTCATGTGTTGTTTACTCTGTCGCTTATTCAGCCTATGGTCACAAGCACTGTGTGGCAGCCCATTTACCTTTCATTCTGTAGTTTTTTTATGCTTCAATATATAGAGTTCTTATATTGAGTTGTCTATTTATCACGAATTGGTTATTTTTTGTCTTTATCGGTCAAGCGATTGATTGTCAAGATTGCCATTAAAGTGAGCTAGACTGTGTTGTGTGGTGGAAGATTAACGCATAGACCATGAGGTCTTGTGTGAGGGAGCTCATCCCATTTCACCTTTGAACCAGCAGAGGTTAGACTCAATTAAGCTAGCATACAGTAAGCCTTACATCAAAGATAAGATACCAGCAGTCCTGGTAAGAAGGCCCACTGCTATGCAGAGCTTGCTGTTTCTTCCCCCAATGTTTGCTGTAACCATCATCAGTATTCATGGCACCAACTATGAGGGATGGCCAGGGCTGAGTGGGCCTGAGTGGCCTGCATAAATTTTAGGATAGTATACCCCAAAAGGTCACTAATCCCAGTACTAATCGAGTTCTGTGTAGCTTAACTGTGTTTATTCGATCAGTGCTGTTACCACTACGCCAAAGCCGCCACTGGGAGGGAGGCGCTCGTAGTTAAACTTGCTCGCCGATCACAATTCGTGACTGCTGTGGTGTTGCAGGGCACAGTGTTGTCAGCATTCTTCTGGGGCTATGCCACAACGCAGGTGATCGGAGGCTACATGAGCGATCGTTGTGGTGGTAAGGTGGTGATGCTGAGTGCTATGGTTGGCTGGTCCGTGCTGACGCTCGTAACACCGATGCTCACGCGAGGCTGTTGTGCTGGTTCGCGACGCGACGTTCTCAACATGTTCGTTCTCTTGCGAGTTCTCACCGGATGTGTCCAGGGTATGACATATCGTCTCTTATCTTTATGTTGTCTCTTATATTTTGTGAGTGCTAGATCTGGCGGCCCTGTTCATGCAGCAGCTAAGGATTTTCCTCCAAAGTTCCCCAACATAATTTTCCTCTGGATCCACTAGCTGAGGGTTGTAGAGCTGCCCGCTCTGTATGCACAGCTGCCGACTCTCACAGCTGTTCAGAGACGCAGTTTTACGTGAAAAGTAAGTTAGTTAGTAAGTAAATGTCAGTTTATATAGCGTGATTACGTGAAATGGTGACACCTGTAATGGCTCATGCCTCTAATGACTGGTAAAGTGATGCGTTTTCAAGTCCCGCTTAAACATTCCGACTCGCCGTCCGGATGACACAACGAATAAGACAGCGAGTTCCAAACCGTCGGACCGGCGACTGAGAAAGCCCGCAGGTGTCAAAATTAGTGCGACGAAACCGTGGATTATTCAGTTTGCGACGGCTGGCCGAACGGAGATATTGGCGGCCTGAAACTTCGGAGACTGGAACGCAGCAGTTGGTGAGGTACCTTGAAGCTTGGTACCGAAGACACCGATGAACAGTCACAGCAAGCTTGCACTGCACCTGCTGTGGAATTGTCAGCCAGATCATCACGCAACATCAGTGAAAGACCACGCTGATCATAGAAAGGACTGTTGCAACAGCATTTGTAGGCGGGATAACCACTGTCATGTTCTTTGCATCTTTGTCATTTTATTTGTTTACTTTGATTTTGTTGTTGACAGTGCAGCGTGGTTCAGTATGCGAGATGCTTACCTGCTGCATGTTGCTGTAGGCGTACATTTTCCGTCTCTGAACAGCCTGCTTTCGCGTCGAGTGCTGGCCGTTGAGCGTGCCTTCAGCCTCAGCTTTGCAACGTCCGGCACTCACATGGGGTTCGTCCGTCAGCCGTGTTTCACGTTATTTCATAAATATCGCTTTTACCATTTCAACGCATTTCACATGTGAAACGCGTTTGGTTTTCACAGTGCATATTCACAAGCTGGTTTGGTAGACACTGTCACGTTTTCAGTTTTGCAACAAATTTGTAAAATATGAATTGATTTCAGTCATGTTTTATCTGTTCCACGAGTATCGTTTTTGCGAATAAATTTTGTCGTGCAATGCATTCTGCTGCACAGGACAATATTAACAGGAAGTGTTGGTTCAGTTCTGCTCGAGAGGCTTGGATGGGCGTCTCCGTTCTCAGTCATTGGTCAGTTTATTCTCATTGCAGGTTGTTCAAAGTTTTTTTCGGCCTCGTACTTTGTCGGTAGTTTGTTGAAACCAAGTAAGTGCTTTACAGAATGTCCAAAAGTCACTGAAAGTGGTGAATTTGCTCAATTTGTTGCGTCTGCTTTCCAAATTTTTGTCGTCAGTTGATTAATTTGATCGTATTTCAGTTGTGTGTGCTTTGTGCATTTGTCTTCGATGTTCGTTTTCTGTTCAGTCATTCCATTGTGATAGCTGCACAGTGCACATAAAAACAATATACATGTATTTTGTTACAAGGTGTCCCTTAATGCTGCCATGAAGTGTATTTAGTTGTAAACTGGCAAGTTGCAACTTGCAACTGGTTAACCATCCGGGGTCATTTCGAGGGAGAACGCGTAGGAATGCTGATTCCATTGTTGAAAAGCTGTCGGAACGCATTGGAACGGCGTTCCTGGTGTTAAAGTGTTTAAGAACGCATTGTGGACCGCGTTGCATATTTTTTCCGGGCCAAAATGCACTAGATTTCAGGATGATTTTTCAGGATGTTGCATATATACAATCTCAAAATTTTCCCTGGACCCGCCAAATTGCCTTTGGTGCTTGGACCCAGAAACCAATTTCGACTTCACTCGCCGGGCATTCCGATTGTTCTTGTTTTATTAAACAACTACTTTAACCGTCAGCTAATTAACCGAGAGTGTCGAGAGAACACTTAGATGGCAGTTAAACTCGAGTTAACGCATCCACCGTCGCTAATGCTACTTGTTATCGTATACAAGTTACTGACGCAGATAAATCGTATAATACGAAATACAACTTGTATCTTGTATATGCTTTATCGCTGTGTCGTTAATTTGTTACATAGAAGTGTACATGTATGTCAGACTTTTGTTGACATATTGATCGATTTTGCTTACTGTATAGCTAAAGTTTGGCAAAATGCTGTCTAAAGGTGAGCACCGTTTGATAAAATTTAAGTTCTTTTTGAGTGTCATTTGTGTCTTGTGTCGTTAGGTTTGTTGGGTCTGGTGCATGTGATTTTTTTTTGCTTCTGCGTTGGTTCCCGCAATTCGAGCTTATCGTCCGCCACCTCAGTCGACAGCTCTGCTACCACCCCGTTAGTCCAGACAGACACATCACCGGCAGCTTCATACTCGGTGCCTTGGATGAAGGTTCTTACTAAACCACCATTCTGGTCAGTGTGTGTCTGTCTCTGTTGCTTCTCATATTGTGTTCTCGTTCAGCGCACGGCTTCATTAAAGCTAGTGCGGGCCTCGGTGCTAAAATGCCAAAATGCGGGCGGGTTGTTTACAGATCTGTCACCAGCTGACTGGTTACACTAACTATTTGTACTGTTATTTTAGCAGAAGCAAGTTTGAATGTATTCCTGTTGCTGCTCGACTGCTGCAAGAGCCCAGATTTTACAGGTTTCAGTTATATACAACAGGTAATAATTTTTCACTCCCACCAATTGCTGGTCCCCAAAACTGCAGACCCTGTTGCTGCAACATTGCTTTCTCTTAATGTGGCATTGTCACCACCCCTCTTACTGCTGCTGGTATTAGACGAGTTTCAATGTCCCACGGCATCTTTAGTTCTGTCGCCATCTGCTGATAGTTAACTGGTCGGTTCTGCAATATCTGTCAGCTATACTGAGTTACATCGTGTATCTTCTGTTCTTATTATTGTTAATTATTACGTAATATTTTCAGAGCCAATTGTCCTTCGTGTGTTTTTATGGGTTGTCTAACCAGCAGCACCAAAGTACTTAAGAAGACATATTTCGGTGGAGTACAGTCTGTACTGACATCATCGGTTTTATCATTGTTGTGCCGATAACTAGACAGCATTTTTAATAGTTTTTTTAGTTTTAATTGTCACCTGTTTTATATCAATTTTATTGCAATTTTATGTTATTCATTTCCTTCATTTTCTACTTCATATGTTACAGTGTTAATTGCCTCTATATCCATGGTTTGTATGAGGTTCTGTACGAATTCATGTTGACTGATTGACCGTATGTAAAGTAATAATAATACTAATTACATGACATTTTGTAAGGCTCCGTAATGTGGAAGGAGTCCCTGCCCCTACTCTATCCATTGGCAGATTAGCTGGGATGATGCGGACAAGTGTCAGATATATTTACTGCTTTATTTTCACCCGCAATTTGCTTTCATCTACATGACTGTAAATGTCTCTCCCCTTTTGAGTTTCCAACGTAGGCTTCCATTTATTCTACAGCTTCCCAACTGTTCATTTTCGAGCCTGTGGTTGGTGAGATGTGCTGTCGTCGATAGTGTGATGATAAATTGTGTCGAAATGGCATGTTGTCGGCTGTCGTAGGGCGGTGTTTATCGCTCAGTTCTGTGTGAGTTGGATCTTTTTCATTCTCTTCTCGTGGCTTCCGACGTACTTCGCTGAAACTTTCCCTTCAGCAAGCGTAAGTCACAATTCCAGCGTTTTAATGTTATGTCCTGTCGATATCGTTGTGTTGATTTCGTTGTCGTAAGAATTGCGATTGTTTCATAACATTTCTACTGAACTATGTAACAGATCGTGATCTGTTTCATATTAGATATGCATGCCACATTGATCTACAAGCGCACATTGTGAGCTGATACAAGACAGGGTCATCGTGAAAGCAGATACTAGTTAGTGTATATATGGTTGCATAAGCATTAACCACCAAACACTAACAATAACCATAAGCATGCTACTAAACACCGTGCAGTAGAAATCATTCAACTGACTGTATGCATATGGCGTGTCAGAAGTATTTGTAGCAGTTTGTGTTATAGTAAGTAAGTAAGAGCATTTTGAAAGTGCATTTAAACAAATAAAACATTTTTATCAACTGGCTGAATCGGCTGTATGACAGGCATGGCTATCTGAGGTCTGGCAGCAGATTGTTCCAGATGTTGCTTCTCTTACTGAGATGAGTGTTCTGCGACACAGAATGCTTGAGTTTGCGTTGTGTGTCAGGGTTGGGTGGTGAATGCTGTTCCATGGATCATCTCTATCCCCTGTCAGTGGTTTGCCGGGTGGATCTCCGACAGACTTGTCGGCAAAGGTCAACCGCTGTCTCTTGAGTATCTCAGCTGAGTCTGTGCTGTCGAATTTCGTTCAGGCTGCATAAAATTACGATGTCGTCACTACGTTTCTGAAGTGGTTCGAGTGGACTTAACAAACTAGGAGTTGTTTCAGTGCAAAAAGCTTTGATGTCAGTTCGATCCCGTGCAAATTTTTCAGTTCTCCACGAAATGAACTGAACATAGGTCTTCAGTGTTTTGTCGTAATTTGTGAAACACGTATTCAAGATCCAGTAACATCAAGATCCAACTAACACTTGTTTTGACCTGCTGTTCACAGCTAGAACCACGATAGTAACCAGAACTGGATCAACCCATATTGTTTCATCCATCTGTTGGGGGCCTTACTTGCACGTGTCATTGCAAGGTGTGTACAGTTACGTTTCGCCTGCGTTGACGTTTTGCAGTGTTGAGCAGATTTATTAGCCATTTTTTCCAACAAAATACATGTATGTTGAGCAGATTTATTAGCCATTTTTTCTAGTTTTTTTTTCAATTACGAGTTTTTCTGCTTTACGATTTCTGTTACAGGTTACTCCACGACATTTGTGCGAAAGTTGGTTCAGGTGAGTTTCGTCAAACTTTCTCAGTCGTTGCTCGATTTTACGTGCGTAAAACACACGGCATGGAGTTTGTAAACAGTGCCTTAATAATACTTATTATTTATAAAAAAAAATTACAGCCATCCATAACAAGATCCAAAATGGCTAAAAACAGGAAGTTAAAATTAAAAGTTGGAACAGCTAGAGGTCTTATGGTGATGACGATGATGATGATAATGATTATTATTATATAGAACCCAAGGGCTAAAAACTAAGCTAAATAAATGCTGGAACGGCTACATGTCATCCTCGGGTTGTCCGTCAAAGATGCTCATTAAGTGGTATTATTGCAACAACGTAAACAGTAGCAGCGTAGCGTGCTGCAGCGCAGCAGTATTTGCTACAACAAAGGCAAAAGCATATAACACTTGTATAGTGCCGCATACCGCAGCTGCAGCGGCGCTTCTGTGTCAGACAGAGCTGGCGTAGAGTCTGTAGGCCGTAGGCTAAGCCCGCGTCTACAGACTTTGACCTGCAACCAAACAGCCGTACGCAGCCCTGGTGTTCCGTTTAATGGTCTCCACCCCCATAATCCATGCAATTCATGGATTACTACTCATCTACCGCCCCCGACGGATGAAAGGCTGAGTTGGCCAGGTTGGTTGACCCATAGTGGACAGTGGACACTTTACTCACGAAGTGGTCACATGTCAGCCATAGATCAGGCGTAGATCAGGGAAAGTTCGCCAGTTAAAGATGGACGTCCTAACCACTGAGCCACGCCGCCAACGAACAGCGCCTAACAATGTTAAAACAGTGGCTTGTGCTCCTTGCTCTCCGTTTACAAATAACCTCGCTTGCTGTCTTACGTGCATTGTGTTAACTGTAGTTGCTGATAACATTGTAGTCGTTGTTGTTGTCATAGTCGTTGTCGTTCTGTGGTGCTGGCTTGTTCGTGCTGATAATGCCGTACGTCAGTCACAACTACACCGCAGCATTGATCTGCCTGTCGGTCGCTATCGGCTTCTGCTCGTTTCACTACAGCGGTGTCACTGTCAACGTGCAGGACATTGCACCCCGCTGCACCGGTTCAGTGTACGGTCGGTACCACAGCCGTCCGTCTGTGCTGCTCATGTTTCTAGTCTGTTGTCGTTCCCGCCAGCTCCGAAATGACCAGATATTGTGTTGGATGGGGCGTTAAACTATACTAACTCACTTATGGTTGCATTGACGCTGCGAGTAGCAAATATGGCAAAATTGTGCATCGGTGTGCTGAAGGTCCTAGCTGTAAAAACAGGGTTCCTACTGGTCCTGAAATTGGACATGGGTGCTGAAAAAGTCCTGATTTTTGCTAGTCTTATCCTTAAAAACCAAGATACTGAATACGTAAATTTTTCCAGTAACATTTGTGCTTAATTACTAGAATTGCTTATGTGTTTCACATAAACTAAACTAAATTTCTTACTTTTATTGTCATATACTACCTGCTGCTCGGGTGCTTGTAGTTTAGCTAAGTGCGTCGATGGATTTTTTTGGTTCTTATGGTGCTGAAGAAGTCCTGAATTTTGATTCGGTCATTTGAGTGGGAATCGTGTAAAAACATTGAAATGATATTTTCGTTTGTGTGCGCATGCGCAGGTCTGGTGAACACAGCGGGTGCAGTTCAAGGCTTCATAGGCGTCTACGTCGCTGGCCATCTTCTGCAGACTTTTCACAATTGGTCTTGTGTGTTCCACTTGACTGCTCTCATTTCGTTTGTCGGTTTCGTGGTCTTTGTGACTTTTGCCAGTGGAGAGAGAGTCGTCTGAAAAGTTTGCCGGTCTCTCTTCGTAGGAAATTAGCAGAACTCTGCCGAGCCACTCAGCCCGTAGATCTCAGCAGGACCATGGATACGGATGTTGCATGGTGCGCCTGTTTACCTCCCAGCTTACAACGGAACCAAGCTATAGCGCTTGGCGACAGAGGCAAGTGTGTGTGTGATCGGCTTGCCTATGGTCATAGTCACCGGGGCATTGTGTGAGAGTTGAGCTCGGTATCCGCTGATTGCGAGTGGAACCTCTGGCCACTACACTGATCATCCAACTTTGTTTACACTTTAAACGCCGTCTATAGCAAGTACTGAAGTCTGTTCTGTTTTGGCAGTAAAGAGCCAATTATAATCTGTAATACAGAGAATGAAATGACAGTATTAACTTCCTATGCGTATTGCGTGTGTGTTGTGTGCCAATTCCGATTCAGTTTAAACCGATTTTGGTTTGTATTGTCGTGTTGCCACTTTCTAAGGAAAAACCTGGAAAAGTTTGGGAATTGAAAGACAGGGGAAGCGAAAAGTCCAGGTAAAGTCGCGGGATTTGTAATGTCAGTGAAAATTTGGTAGGGTGCTACTTTCCCAGCAGTTGTGAATGTGATTAATTCACCTACTTGAGGAGAATTGCTTTTACAAGTGCAGTTCATACGAAAATGTTTAGTTGGTTTTCCTGTATTTTGAGGCCAGAAATTTGTCAGGAAACTATTCGGTCCAGAAAGTGGCATCTCTGGGTAATGAAGTCCACCATTCCGATGTCACATACAGCGCACAGGGACTATAATAATCGTTTTTATTCATGCCTTATTCTAATAAGAGGCCCTACTAATTTTCTTTCCCATGGCCCCCAAATACCTCATAGCTGCACTTATCACAGACTGGGTTTGTTTTGCATGTGGCCTGACGTTCCTCCGTCGCCAAGCCAACAGTGTCGAATCTCTGGACAGACAGGCGTGTTTGTTTTTATCTTGTGAATTTTCAACTGTTCAGTATATTACGACATATCATGTTTTGTTTGCCAGTACATTTGTTATATAAGTCGACGCTCTAAAACAGCAAAAATCGAATTTTATAATTTATAGGCGTGGAAAATATGTGCTAGCACATATAAACCTGTCAGCTGCCAGCTTTAAATGTATAATCTAGTGCGTGTCTCATGAAATTAATTTATAGAATTAATCTTTCTGTTTTAGAGCGTTGGCATACATTGGCATTGGGTAGACTGCATGCCAGTTTTTTCCACATAATATTTGCAGTTTTGCTTGAACGTGATGACAATAATAATTGCATTGACGATTGTTATTGACAATCAGTCGATCATTTTTTTGGTTAG
>Ga0209568_1000778_pt1 | contig 11492 bp, 11 predicted proteins | sample WorMetOlspDAHAB2_FD_187406 | JGI IMG/M metagenome (GOLD analysis project Ga0209568, IMG submission 187406) | Marine gutless worms symbiont microbial communities from Max Planck institute for Marine Microbiology, Germany - Olavius sp. DAHAB.2... ...
AGATATTGCCGGGTTTCCCGAACTGATGTCCGTCATGGTGATGCTGGCGGGAACTTGGCGCGGCTCAGGACACGTGATACTATTCCGTGCGGCCGTCGAGTGGCTGAGAATGTGCAAGAAGGAATTATCGTCGTCGCTCGAAGAGAAACCAGCCGAGATCAGCGAACAGTCTACATCATCGGTGGATGTCGGACAACAGCAGCAGGCTTTGCTCGATGCCACGTGCTGCCTGCTGTCGTATATCAGCGACATTCTGGCGGCCCTGAGGCGCGTCAGGATTCCCGAAGGACGAGCGGTCGAGTTTGGACTGATCAACGATGCAGACGCGCAGACGGGCGATGCAGCCGATAGTGATGGTGCCGACGAACTTGTTCAAGATGATGATGATTCGGCTGCTGAAGATTCCGTACGTTATCATTTGCGTTTTGCTGCTTTGATGGTTGAATATGCACGCATCATTTTTGTTTCGTGCTAGGTTTATTTGTACAGTCTGCTTTTTGCTTGTATCTCGGCGACCGATCTACCGTGCCCAGCAAAACACAGTAGCTTTATGTATTTTTTTCCCCAAAATGAGTTTTTGATCCTGCATCAGTAGACCATTTTCCATGGCGTTCTGATTGTAGACATTAGACTATACGTGCAAAAACCACAGTGTAATGATCACCCGGTAGTGCAGCTTTGCAGAGTACACAGCTTGCCTCAGCTACTGTATACCTGGTATTTCACTCGGTTCGTTACCATGCTAGATGAGAACATTGCAGTGTAATTTAATGGACGTAGGTAAAAATACCGGCTGTACGAATACTTTATCAATAATGTCCAAACTGTGCCATAGATTCTACCACATTCTGTTGCCTTAGAAATGAGCACACGTTATAGCCTGAGTTGCGCCATTGGTCATAATAGTCCTATATCTTAAGTGTGGCGAAAACATTGGAGCTGCCGTTAAGTTTGTATAGTAACTGGAAAGACAATGCAACGTGAACGTTGTTTTACTGTACAGTGTGTAAATGAACTTATTTACGCAAGTGCTCGTATTTTGCATATAGACAATATACGTCAGTTAAATTGTATTTTTTGTTTGACCATTGTCGATGGTCTTGTGATACTGTAAAACCTTTTATTTTTGCTTCCCTTAATTTGGCCGTTAAAGCTATGAATTTTTTTGGCGCCCTTAATTTCGGCATTTAGTTTGACGTTGGTTTCTGTCGGAGATGCAACTGATTGCCACTCGGATATTCGTGACCGTTTTTTTGCAAAGTTGCAGAAGTCTTTAAACTCGCGAAATAACGGGCGTGCAAAAATTTCCGGTTCTACATTTCTGCGCGGCGTGTACTGTAAAAAACACAGGACGACGAGTCACTGAACAACAAGCTGTGTACGTACACGATAACACAGAAGGAGTTTATGAATCAGCACTGGTACCACTGCCACACGTGCAAGATGGTCGACGGCGTTGGTGTGTGTACCGTGTGTGCTCGGGTGTGCCACCGAGACCACGATCTCTCGTATGCAAAGTACGGCTCGTTCTTCTGTGACTGTGGTGCAAAGGAGGACAATCGATGCGTGGCAAGTGTTCGCTGTTTACACGATACATCTTTTACGTATGCCGATGTATTTCTCATTCCCTGCTCTGTGGAATTAAATCAAACAATTTGTACTTTTTAGTATCGTTATGCCCGCATTGTCGTTTTACGTCGCTGTGGCTGTTTTTGGGGAAGTTTAAAACACATTTCTGTTGCATGGTGCTAGCATGTTAGGCACACTAAGACATTTGCCATTAATGGGCTGTGCAAAATTCTATTGAAATTGCCACCATAAAACGCAGGTAATGCTGCACATTACAAACCTGTAGGAAGGTTTTTACAGATACGATAACAGTAGATGATGGACTTTTTAACATTAGGCATTGACGAAGCGAACATCTGACAGCGGAAGAGCATCGTCAGCACAGCCAGCATCAACCTCGGCTTCGTCGGCTTTTGAATCGTTGATGTCATCTTCAGCAAAACATCAACTTGCAGTCTCAGCAGCCAGTGCTGATAAGCAGAAAGATGGCTTAACGTCTGGAATCGCGGGAACAAGTTTGCCGAAAGAGTTGGATACAGCGGGTCACGTCAGCGAACAGCTCGTGAAGCAAGTGGAGGTACGTATGCGTTAGTGTTTGTTTCTGCTGTCTGCAGTGCTTTACATCCGAGCTAAAAGCTAAGTTTTGGAATGTACTGAGTGACAATGTCATTTCGGCATCATACGTTGAGTAATTTAGCATCATCTTGACACTTTCTTTTTGCATTGAAAATCCACATGTTGTTACGGCGTAACTTACAGCAGTTGAGACTTACTTTTGCCGCTATGAGAAGACACTGATTGATTTATTGATTGAACGAATTAATTAATTAATTAATTAATTAATTAATGAGTATTTCCAGTGCCATGAGCTGTTTAATTTATAAATTGAGTGAGGTGGCGATAAGTGTTGCTCTCAGCAGTTACGGTAGTTTGTGGAGGTGAACTTTTTCGGGTGGCACGTTGCACTGGCTATACTAAAAAGTAGCAGTTGCAGTGGCAATAGCTTTGCTGCTGCACTTCTGCGCTTCATTTGCATCGTCATTAGTTATTACTGGCTGCATCGGTAACTGTATTTGAATAATAAATTTACTCAGCTGTCGCATGTACATATCTCTGACACTCTGTGAATTTTTAAGAAGTAAAACACATGAGCGGTACTGGCATTTTTATTGTACTTTATCATACAGTTTATGCCGTTCCTGTCGTTCATGAATGTCGTAGCACAAAAAGTTTTTTTAACTTGCTCAATACTTATGCTTTGTATTCATTTGATGAATTGATTAACTGGCCAGTCCTTGTTGATTGTGCTTTCTGCTGATACCCTCACATTTATTCGTTGATGTTCATTCATTTTAGGTCTGTAAAGATGTGCTCACAAGTTACTTGGTAAGTTTCAATTACTACCACGGTGATATTTCAATTTTACACTGACAGCAGCAGTTTTGCCACTTTTATGAATGATAAACGTATGTTATGCCATTTTGTGAGACAGTATGCATGAGTTATTGGCTTCAGCACTTAATAAAGAATTACATACTCACTGTTGTCATTATGTTGTCATTTTGATTATCGTGACTATTATTTGGCATTTTCATTCCATTTGCATTATTAATGCAGAAAACAATGCAGATGCGAATAGTCTGACGCGTGTTTTACATGCTGGTGTGGATACCACTCCTGCTCCGAAGCAATATTGTCAGAGCACGGCAGAAGCGATTATATGGTCCACACTTGTATTCTCCTGTGGGTTGTAACTGTCAGAGGCAGTGCAGTTTTGCTGGCAGGGTTTGTTGGCATCGTGCTGCTAGTGTTTAGTTTATCAGTGATGACTGCGATTGGTCAAATAAGCCCACCGTGTTTCCTAAACGAATGTTGTATGAGACGACTAATTTGGGTAGTTTTTTTTCGTTGTTTTGGTTTGTCGTGTCGTATTTTGTATGTGCCAGTGCTCTTTGTTTTTTTTTCTTCTATAGCTGTCGTGATGTTTTCGATATTTTCAACTTTCATGCTTCTCATACTGAACTTAGCTACGACATTCGTTCTAACGGCACATTCTAGCTATGTGTGCTGAAAATGCGATTAAATCCCAACTGGTGCCAGTTGAGACGATGTGGTGCTAAACGTTGTCAGAGCGATGGGACAACAACGTCACTGGTGCTGGAGCTTCTGCAGCATCTGGTGCCAAGTGTCGTGGAAAGGTGTAGAGAGACGTCGGCACTGGCAAGTATGGCACGTGCGCAGGATCAGCTGAAGAGGTTGAAACACTTAACAAAGACTGTGGAGACCACCGATCATCTCATGGTGAGTTTTTTTGCCTCGGTTTCTGTCCTTTGCTTTCTCTGCAGTAATGACGGTCATCCTGCTAGCAACAGGATAGGTTTACATCTGGTAGTGTGTAGCATAGTTTGTATGTAATGTATTTTGTATTATGTATTATCTGCCTACTACTGTATGTCAGTCTCCTGCATATTGTCCCGAAGACATCTGCATTTTGTGGACTGCAATCTGCTCCACGTATTCCAGGGCAATAGCTGTGCATGTTGGGCTTTTCCATTGCCATTCATACTGCATAGAACAGTCTTGTAACACGGCCGTCACTGAAGCTTGGTTTCAGACTAACAGTTTCTGTTAGCATGATGCTAGTACATTGAGCACATTGGAACGTATTGCAGATTGATGCACTAGACAACTATATGACACAGGCTGCCCGTCCATGAAAGACTTGCTTATAAATTATGCACGACTGTTTTTAACAGTATCCACGGTTCTGTACCATCATACCTTATATGCATCTGGTATAACATAGTCCAAGGGTACCTGGTCGAGGTAGGGTCTACATCCTTCCGATTGCCTGCTCGACTCGTGGTAATCTGCTCATCCCTCAAATCCTAACATTAATCTATGGACCCAGTGGTTTCACTGTATCTGTACCTATTAGTTGGAACTCTTTACCTCTGTCTCTTCACGGACCATACTTTTTGCTGGATGGTTCTGTTGGGGTAAGTGTCTGCTTTGGGTCAACCAATCAGGCCAACTCAGCCTTCCATCCCTTCGGGTCAGTAAATGAGTAGTAATCCGTGTTATTACATGGTTTACGGAGGTGGAGACCATTAAACGGCAGACCAAAGCTGTGTATGGCTGTGTGGTCTTTGATCAAAGTCTCGTGGCCGCAGGCTTAGCCTACGCCTATACTCTGTACGCCCGCTCTGTCTGTGACACAACAGCGCTGCTGCAGCTGCAGTTGCTGTTTGTGGCACTGTGCAAGTGTTATGCCTTTACTACAAATTCTCGAACTGAACTGAACTGTACCTGACATTGAATCAGCCAACTACTATTACATGTGTGCTTCATATGTGTGCGTTAGATGGCGACGCTTGGGTCGCAGGAGGGTGCGTTTGAGAACGTGCGGATGAACTACAGCGGTGACCAGGGTCAGACGATCCGTCAGCTGATAACGTCGCACGTTCTTCGTCGTGTCGGCATGTGCGCGCTGACGTCCCCCGACAGTCGACGCCAGCACCTCGCCATCTGCAGCGAAAAGGGCAAAGTCACGATTCTTCAGCTGTCCGCTCTGCTGCGGCAGGCCCACTCCACCAAACGCAAACTCACTCTGACGGTGCGTGTTACTGTTAGGATTGCTGAATACACTGTTGGTTGATTGCGCGGTAGGGAGTAAAGTATGCGTGGAGAATCAGTGGGCTATTTCTGACCCTGTACTTGAGGTGCAGTGACATCAGTGACGTGTGCATTGCGTAATGCCGCCAACTTTTGAGGCAATTTATAATTGTAATCAAACAGTGAGGTAAAATCTTGCCACAGACGGTGAATTTTGACCGGGTTTCTGTATATTTTCAGTTGTCCATATTTTTAGTTTTTATTTTATGGATCTACTATTGCTTTAGTTGACAGTAATACACATGCGCTTTTCTTGTAGTGGGTGCAGTATAAGAGTGATGATAATTTTGATTGTGAAGGTGATTGTTGGTTGGTTTCATTACAGCATAGTGTAATATGTAGTGTTTTTCATATGTCTGAAACGTGTGGTGCAGAGGCTGAGTTCAGCTCCGATTCCGTTTACAGTTCTGAGCATCGCTGGCAGCAACTGCAATGAAGACTACTTGGCCGTGTGTGGACTGAAGGTAGCATCAGTACATGAATTGTGTCATGAATTGTGACTTTGTTTCCAGATCTCTTTGCGTGATTGTTTCATTCCCTGTACGTAGAATATTCTTCAGTTAATTTTACTATTTTTAATATTTGGTGGTGTGCCTTAACGGGACTCTGTTACTTACTGATACAAAAACATTGCTGTTCGTTGTTGAGCTGGAGTAATGGGTCAAGCCCACTCAGCCTAGCTGTCAGTCTGTGCTTGAGTAGATCGTGTGAACATTGGTGTTGGCCATGCCTGCAGCTGTTTGTTACTATACGACAACACCAACACTCAGCAGCCATTGTTGTGGTTTGTCTGTGTGGTTTAGTTTTTTGTCTCTTGGTTGACACGACTTATCATTCTGTTTGTACCGTGTCTCACCTCAAAAGTTGTTGATGTGTTGTTGGTATATGACGCTTGCTTGTCACAGGACTGTCACGTGCTGACATTCACCAGCGCTGGAACTGTGGCTGATCATTTGGTCCTTCATCCAGCGCTGGAAACTGGCAACTTCATTATCAAGGTTGTTATTATGTGCTGCTGTTACGTACCGGTTCTTGCCGTCGTTTTAACCCGAATTTGACACTGCTGTTTCGATGTATCCTTTTTGTCACTTTTACCATTTACCGTGGTAAATGGTAAAAGATGTCTGTTGTACGTGTCTGCTTGAAATCTAGCTTTTTCTGAGAATTTTCCACTTTGGGTTGCGTTATGTTACTGACTGTGGAACTAGTTTTCATTTTTCCTAAGCTAATTATTTTTTCATTTTCTACCGAACTATAATAGATGGAAGTTTTGGAATTATGATAAGAAAAGTTGTCGGATCATTGCACTTCTAAAACTTTGTAGCTTTGCTGCACTCTTTCCCTGCTGTTCATATAGGCATGTGTCCACAAAACTCGGACAAAAATTTACAGACAGAAATCTATAGATTTTTCCTTATGTCGTAATATTGCTACGTTGATTGTGGATGTTGGTGTTTTGTAGGCACTTTGGTTGCCCGGATCGCAGACCGAAGTCGCCATCGTGACTGCCGACTTTGTTAAAGTCTACAACCTGGCTGTGGACGCGATCAGTCCACAGTATTACTTCCTGCTTCCAACGGGCAAAATACGCGATGCCACGTTTGTTGTGACTGACAGTGAGCGGCACTTGGTGTTGATGGCGTCATCGGGTTACATATACACGCAGGTGATGGATGCAACAAGCAGTGCTCAGCAGGGACCGTTCTATATCACCAACATACTCGAGATGAAGCACGCTGATGTTAAGGTTAGCATTGCTCTGCGATTTATATCACTTGGTCTCTTCTCAGTTCATAAACTTTTAATTGTCTACGGTTGGCACCCGAGCCTTTCTGGTTGCCACCGCTATGATATAGAATGCACGGCCTACTTCGTTCACATAGTCATTCCAACATTATTTCAAAACTTTCGTTTTCAGTGTTCCTTCTGTTATTGTTAGCACCAATGGACGTTGCTGTTGTTGCAGAAATCTTGGTAACATGGGCCACTGTGGTAACACACTAACTGATTGATTGGTACAGTATACATTGACATCTGGTCCTTTTCAGAGAGCATTTTAGTTAGCTAGTTGCATGCACCTTCTACAACTGTTCCACATTAGTTCATTTCAGTACAGTGTCCATCGACTGGCTACAATTTTTCATATCTGCGACTATGCAAACCAAAATTTTTTTGATGTCTTATTTCTGCAATTCCATCTACTTCCATCGGCTTATAGTTATCAATCCTGTTAATGTCATCCACACAATCTACGTGTTCAAATGTGACGAATAAATAAATGCATTACTTTCCGCCTTTTTTCTTGGTTTTCAGAAACTGTGGAAGAGGCTCTCCTTATGTACATTGAACATGGAAAGAGAAAAGCATTGGTTGATTGTATGTATGTGTTAGTGTGTGATTGGTTCTCTTTTTTGAGTCTGCGAAGAAGTGAAATGTTTTACTGTATGTGCAGGAGTCCAGTGGTCATGTGGCTGGTGGTGGAGTGTCCGTTTACTACTCGCACGCACTTCAGCTACTGTTTTTCAGCTACACACAAGGCAAGACGTTTGCTGCTCCACTGCCAAAAGCCATGGACGAGCTGTCGACCATTTTTCCTATCAGCTTCAAGAGGTACTTGGAGATATTATAGAGCATGATGTCTTAATAATGGTTGCAGTGGTTTTTTTGCTGTCATTGCTTTGGTGGTGTTGGCTACACATCAGGAAGTCATTCAGTTAATCAATCATATCTCATTTCTTATTTCTCTAGCACCAGTATGTTGCAAGCAAATCAGAGGTGCAAGTGGGCAGAGACTAGTTAGAGTGTTCACTGTGTGCGATGTGGAACAGCTTGGTCTTTAGCATGCATCATAATGAGCTGGCAAAATTACTTTGTTTTAACCACTTTTGACCGAATGCAGTCAGAAAATCATGCACCAATATGAATGTGCTGCGTATATGCACTTTGCAATGTTATCCATTTCGTTTTTGCATTTTAGCACTAGCAGTATAGAGTGACTTTTCATCAAAACTGAAAGATAACTGCAGTCCGCGTTTTATTCTGGTTTTGGCGCATGGTTGTTGACGCATTTTTACAGCAGATACTGTTGAGAACTTTAATGAAGAGGCTTTGTATTTATTGATGAGTGATTGACTGAGTGAATGTTGTTCAAATTTTGATCTGGACGATTAATTATTTATAGTTAATGATAAGACTTTATAATATGTCCGATGTTGATATTTTTATGGAGTTTTATATCAACAGTTCTTTGTATTGACTCTGTGTCATGTGATGGCACACAATCACAAGATACCAGTATTGATAATTATTTAGTTTGTGTTGCTTACACACAAGCTGTAAATGTTATGTGCAGTTCCAATGGTGCAAAGTCTGGGTCGGGCAGTCAGCCTCTGGTGCAGTGGACTGAGGTGCACAACCACCCTGGCCTGATCTGCTGCATCACGCAGACGTCCAATACGCCAGTCGTCATGATGGTCAAACCTGACACAATACTGGTCCAGGAGATCAAAATCCAGCCAGCAAAGGCTAAGGTCTGCTCTACAATGTCTTAATGTTGAGCACAGTTTTGCGCTTACTCTGTTCGGTAACTTAATGAAAATGTGAGAACAGGTGAAAGCCGAAGATATGGTGTTCAGTTTTGTGTCAGGTCAAGGCGGGCACAGCATACGGCCATAGATGCTCCATTAAAACAATCTAGGAGATAGTGAAATAAAACTGAAGGCTGAAGGAAAGAAGAACTGATTATGAGGCAGCTGCACCTACTTTGACGTTGATGGAGCTATAATTTTCGTTTGAATTTGTCGTTGTTCAGATCCAGGACATGGTGATGATCAGACATGCGGGATCGTCAACAGCTGATCTCCGCACAACGCTGATCCTGCTGTGTGAGGATGGCAGTCTCCGTATCTACATGGCCAGTGTCGATCACACTAATTTCTGGATGGTACCGGCAATGCAGCCCGGGGTTAACCTGGCCACAGAAGGCAGCGGTGCAAAGCTTGAACGGAAGAAGCTCACTCATACTGGTAACTTTTTTCGTCTTTTGTCATATAGTGTAGAAGTTATTAAGAAGAGGCTGTGTCCATTCTTGTTTTGTCCGAACGCAGCTTCCCATTCCGTCTTTTGTTCCACACAGCTGCGACTTTGTCAACATCACACATCATTTAAAAGTCGTTCACTATTTCTTTGGCCGCCACCTTCTGGAGTCCATGACATGACAACTCTTGTTGTGTGTCAGTGTTCTGGCAGAAGTAGGATGTGTCCATTCTGAATCCTGGCAGCTTTTAACTCATAATGCTACTTGACTGGTTGCTTAGGGAAAAAAGAATGCAACTTGTCACATAGTCCAAAATTCAGAAGAAAAAAAGAACAGATGTCGTCACTGAACACTGGACTTGCCAGTTTGGTTGGGAGTCACCGTGATGTGTTTTTAACTTTAGCTAGAACTTGCAGTAGCTTGCTAGTCAGAGCAGGCAGGCATCCTGAGTACACTTTCTGTCAAGACGTCAGTCACTAGTTGGTTAATTCACGTCACCTGGCCAAATGCTTCACTGATGTTGAGAGGTTCTGTTTTGTCTTTTGAAACCATGATGAGACATAATTAGTTTCCTCATTGTGTCTTTTGAAGCTCTTCAGGCTTGCAAAAGCCTAAAAGAAATTAATGTAACTGTACGGGTTTGTTTGAGTATCCAAACTGCAGTCTGGGTGGAATCTGAGGCTGTCTGAGTCCGAAAGAAAGGTAAGGTAATGTCAGAAGACCTTGTAGGCCAGCACGTTTGATCTGCGGCTGAAGTATTGCACAGTGAGTGTGATGTTTTGATTGTGCAGGTCGACCTGTTGGTCAGGTGACATTCATGGTGGACTTCTTCGAGCACTGCCAGCTGTCAAACGACGTCGAGTTCGGTGGGAACGATGTTCTGCAAGTGTACAACACAGCTCAGGTGAAGCACCGACTCAACACCACCGGAATGTACATTGCCAGCACGAAGGTAACGACTGCTTCTCGGCTGCTTTCGTTTTACACATTTGCGCATTTTTATCTGCTCCTGTTTTAGCATTTTACTTATTATGGAGTGACTAGACACACGGCGGCCGTGTGTCCATCGTCCCTCAGGGCAACCAATCAGTGACTGAGATGCAGCGAGACTGTGCGCATGCGCGGATGTGGAGTGTCGACGGCGTAGTGGCGGATATGCACTGAGGCAATATTAAATTGACCAAAATGTCGTCTCTCATAACCTGTTAGGGTTAGTGTTCGGGTTTGGGTTAGGTCGGCCGTGTGGGCAATTTGTGTTCTAGACACACGGCCGCCGTGTGTCCAAGTCCGGCCTACTTATTATTGATGCCCATCCCACCAGTCTGTTTCTGCTAAATAGCCTTCGTTTATGCAGTCTGACTTTTGGACTCAGGACCTGGCAGTCTGACCTCCATCCTTTGTCGCAATGGATCATTCTGTATGTCAGTGCTACGTAGCCTGTGAAAACGTCTCCTAAATGAACTTCTTGTGTTGGGTGGGACCCTACTGACTCACTTACTCTACGATGATCATTGTTTTTGTTTCATGGGTCATACATTGACATATTTCTTTATATGTTTGACAAAATTTGTAAAACTGATGGGCCTCGGTGTGTTATTGTTACTTATTAGGTTATTTCGTGTTGCGAGTGTGAGATTTTTCTGAAATTTAAACCTTTGTTGATATCATTATGTCCTTATGTTTTATTTATTTATTTTGTTATGAAAATCGTAGAAAAGTACTCAAAAAAAAGGAAAGCAATAAACACAACTAGGCCAAACCAGTACAATGTCATTGTCGACAGTATAATAGATTTTACACCAAGCAACTCTAAAATAAGTAAAAACTCCAAAACACAGTTGATTGTAATGTTCAGTTAAGAAGTAGTGGTTATTTGGTGTTCGTAGGCTGGTGGATTCAGTATAGAAGTGAACAACACGAACCTCAGTAATGTAATGGTCGGTGTTCGTGTTCTCGTTGGCAGTCAGTCGATTGATCGCGCGCCGTCGTACATAGACATCTTTGGACGCACACTTCCGGTATTGCTTTGGGTCTTAGTGGTTGCGAGCTGTTGAATCGTAACTGTGTAAAATATGCCGAGACGTTCTAGCTGTCATGCCCATATTTAGACATTGTCGTATTAGTTTATATTTTTAAATTTCCATGTTTGTTATTTTATTCATCTCCTGTTTGTTTTTACATCATTTTTATTGTTAAGCACCTCCATCCACAT
>Ga0209568_1000780_pt1 | contig 11487 bp, 8 predicted proteins | sample WorMetOlspDAHAB2_FD_187406 | JGI IMG/M metagenome (GOLD analysis project Ga0209568, IMG submission 187406) | Marine gutless worms symbiont microbial communities from Max Planck institute for Marine Microbiology, Germany - Olavius sp. DAHAB.2... ...
TTATTATTCTTTAACGAAAAATCTAATGGGAACGAATACAAAACAGAAAATACTGCAAACCGGCGCCGAAATCATTCATCTTAAAGGATATAATGCCACCGGTTTGCAGGAAATCCTCAGCGCTGCAAATGTGCCGAAAGGCTCATTTTACAACCATTTCAAAAGCAAAGAGGATTTTGGTCTCCAGGTTGTTGATTTGTTTACAGAATTTATTGATCAAATTTATAAGGACATCCTTGGAGATTCCAACCGTGAGCCACTTGAAAAACTGGAATTGGTTTTGGACCAGTTCATGGAACTTTTTGAATCAAAGGATTACACCTGCGGATGTCCGTTAGGTAATTTAGCTCAGGAAATGGGTGATTTAAGTCCTGTTTTCCAAGAAAAATTGTCCCATGCTATTGATACAATGGTGGATCACTATACCTCAATGCTCGCTGAAGCCCAGACGGCAGGCGAGATTTCAAAGGACTTAAACGCCAAAGAGGCGGCCGATTTCATCGTTGCCAGCTGGCATGGGGCTTTAATTCGCATGAAAGTGTCCAGAAGCCTGGAACCATTGCGAAACCACAAGCAGTTTATATTTGACTATATTTTGAAGTCCTGACTTATGATCTGTGATGACAGCCGGGGGTTTAGTTAATATTCAGAGAAAATAGACCGGTCTATTAATTGCGATATTTCTAATCTGAATCTCAGGATCAAGTCATAGAAATATCGCCGGAGCGGAACCATATTTTTATGAAATGGAGTAGTGAAGTAATGGAATGTTGGGTTTGGCGGATTGATAATTAATTCAATAGCAGCGCTGACGGGCAAACTTTAGGAGGCGATAAGATGAAGCTAAACGATCACCCCACAGTAAAAAAATATTTTGAGACCAAAAAGAAAACAGCGGTAGAAGCCCTTGACTATCAATGGCTTCGTGAAGTCATACTCGATGCGGGCGCTGATGATGTCGGCTTCGTTGAGATTGACCGTGAGGGTCTTGGCGATCAGAAAGATGACTTTCTGCATGCTTTTCGGAAAACTAGATCCATAATCAGCTACGTTTGCCGTCTCAATCCACCCCAGCTCCGGTCAGCAGATCGATCTCTATCAGATATTGAGTTCATCGCCCTTGAATCTGAGATGAAAAGGGTTTCGCGCAATGTAGTTAAAGCCCTTAGAGAAAAGGGTATCGGAACCGTTGTGCCGGCGGAGAACTTTCCCATGGATATGTTGAAGTGGCCGGGTAAAATGTGGACGGTTTCTCATAAACCGATTGCAGCGGCAGCCGGACTCGGGCAGATTGGACACCATCGCTTATTGATTCACCCGGTCTTTGGCAGCTATATCTGTATCGGCACAATGTTAATCGATGCTACCGTTACCCGATATGATTACCCGATTGAATTCAATCCTTGTCTGGAATGTAAACTTTGTGTCAGTGTATGTCCCACCGGTGCGATATCAAAGACCGGTGAGTTCGAATTCTTTTCATGCCTGGTACACGCTTACAGGGATCGATTGGGAGGCTTTTTAAATTGGGTGGAGGAAATTGTTGCCAACCCAACCATGGACGAGTATCGAGCGAAACGTGATGACAGCGAAACCATGGCCGTCTGGCAAAGCCTTACCCACGGCGGCGGATATCGCTGCGGCTATTGCATGAGCATCTGCCCGGCCGGAGAAGAGGTTATTGGCTCATACCTTGAAGATAAAAAGGATTATGTCGCATCAGTTGTCAAACCACTGAAAGACAGAGAAGAGCCGGTATACGTAATCAGAGGGACAGATGCCGAGAGTTCGGTTCCCAAACGGTTTCACCACAAGAATATCAAGCTGGTATAATAGAGGAATTGAACAACTTTATTTATGATTTGCCGATTATCGGATCAAACAGCGAGCGTATCAATTTCAGATTCAGGTACTGCTGCAGCTTGGCCCATGTGTCCGGATTTTTCATGCCGGAAAATTCGGTCTGGTAGGCCACCCAGCCCATGGCCGACCAGGAAATGCCGCGTAGGTAAACAAACGGATCGCGCAGGCGCACACGTTCTGCTAATGTATCCCTCAGGTGGCGGTCATTGATGTGGTGCGAATAGGTGTCTAAAAAATCCTTTTTCTGAGCCGGCGAGATGCGCCAATCGGTTTTCCAGAGGGTAGTCAGCGGCGAACAGAAATGCGACAGGTCCTGGGAAGGATCACCCCAGCGCGGCATTTCCCAGTCCACCAGGTGCATCGTATCATTTCCCCGATTCACGATGAAATTGCCGGAGTTGACTTCCGTATTTACGATGCAGGGCCAAGGATCCTGCTGATAGTATTTTTCTTCGGTCCGAGCCGTTTCCGCCCAATTTAAAACATTCATCAGATAATTTTTAATATCCGGATCCGCCAAATCCGAAGAAAAATATTGTCGGAGCAGCCCAGCGCACTCTTCATGAATCAAAGATAAGGGCGCATCTTCGCGAATCAGATGATTATTCCCTTCCGCTACTCCTACCTCATGGATGGTTGCGAAGAGTTTGGCGGCCTTCTCCAGATCCTGGTTGTAATCCAGAGCTTGCCCCGGCAGGTAATCCATGATCAGGATGCCCTGGTCGAAAAAAGTCCGGGTATCATCTACAAAATAGGGGCAAGGCGTCACCCCGCTTTGCTTTAGCAAATCCAGGGCCCGGTATTCGTAGACGATCTGGTCATCGCGATCGATCTGGGTGCCGATATTGACGCGAAAAACGAGCCGGCGGGAACCCGAGGCAATCAGATAATTCAGGTTATACTCCCCCTGGGCCAGGGATGTGACGGTAAATTTGCAGCCCTGCATGGCATGGACATTGTTCCAGTCACGACTGTTGAGGTATTCCGCCACTTCAGGCAGCATTTCGGTCATCAAATTTTTTGTCATTTTTTACTCTGGGGCAGGGAATATGCGAATTTTTTCGGGTGGCAGGTACAGACCGACGTTTTGACCGGGTGAGAAATCAGCATCCGAACTGAGAACGACAAAACGGTTATCCCTGCACTGCACCCAGATGCGGGTGGCGCTGCCTTCGAAATTAGTTTTCTGAACCTGACCCTGCAGGGCGTATTTGGAATCCGCCGCAATCACGATATCTTCCGGACGGATGGTGGCCGTTGTCAAATTTCCGTTGCCGTTTGTTTGGGTTGTCGGAACGGTTGCAAATTCTGAATGAAAATTAGCGCCTTTTATTCGGCCCCGGATAAAATTGCAGCCGCCAAAAAAACGGGCTACATCGGTGTCGGCCGGCCGGTAAAAAAGATCACGCGGTTCGCCGACCTGACGCAGCCGTCCACCCAGTAGAAGACCCACCCGGTGAGAAATCATGAGGGCTTCGGCCTGATCGTGGGTTACAAACAGGGTTGTGATGCGTGTTTCAGTCTGAATATCCTGTATCAACTCGCGCATCTGCTGGCGCAAGTTGGCATCGAGGTTGCTCAACGGCTCATCCAGCAGCAAAATGGCCGGCTTCAGTACCAGGGCCCGGGCCAGGCTTACGCGCTGCTGCTGGCCACCGGACAACTCGTGGATTTTGCGTTGTTCCAGGCCTTCAAGTTCCGTCAGCTGCATGATTTCCCTGATTTTAAGTCGGGTCTCCCGGCCCTGAAACCCCTGCATACGCATTCCGAAAGCGATATTTTGGGCCACATTCATAAACGGGAACAAAAGGGACTTCTGGAATACCATGACCGCATTGCGCTTTTCCGGAGGCAGATTCTTAACCGGTTGTCCGTCTATTATGATTTCACCATCATGCGGATGGATCAGACCGGCGACGGCCTTGAGGACCGTCGTTTTACCGGCTCCACTGGGTCCCAGCAATGCAACCATCTCCCCGTCGTGAACCGCGAGATTGAAATCTCGAACGACCGGTGCCCTGCCATACCGGATGGTTAAATTTTTTAATTGCAGCTCCCCCATCAGCGTATTCCCGCAATACTTCTGCCGCCCAAATACCTGGCGCTGAAAAGCAGCGCCAGAAATGCCGGTGCCACAAATACAATGCTGACCGCTGCGGCCACCGGCCGATCGCCGCTGCCCATGAGGGCAAACAGCAATATCGGCAGGGTGGTAATCCGTCCGCCCCCGATGATTAAAGTGCTCAGGTACTGGCTCCAGGAAAGCAGGAAGGAAAACAGACCGGCCACCATGATGCCGGGTAAGGTCAAGGGCAGCATCACCCGCATAATAATTTTCCACGGATTTGCACCTAAAGAGCGCGCCTGGCTTTCGTAATCCGGATTGTAATTTGAAAACACACCCCACATGACAAAAATCGAATAAGGCAGACAAAACGTCAGATGAACCAATACCACCCCGATAAATGTTTCAGCCAAACCCAGTTTGATAAACCACAGATGCAGCCCCATGGCAACACACAACAGCGGAACGATCACCGGCAGCATCAGCATAACCGAGATAAAGTCTTTGCCCCTGAATTCATACAACCCCAGGGCCCTGCCGGCCGGAACGCCGATCGCCAGAGAAACCACGGCAGTGCTCAAGGCCACCGCCAGGCTCTGAATCAAGCCCGCTATAATTTGAGCGCCGGCAGTGCCGAAGACGTATTGCCAGGCTCTCACCCCCCACTGGGCCGGCCACAATTGTGGATAGAACCAGCGGGTGCTGAAAGACCATACGATCAACACCATAAACGGTAGTAGAACCGAGGTGGCCAGCGCTGCACAGGCAACTTTTCGATTGGCCGTCTTCACAGGACCACCCCGCGGCGTCTGGCGGTCTGGGTCAGAAGTTGGGAAAATACAATGGCCACCACAATTATTCCCGCGATAATCAACCCGGTGGCGATACCTTCGGGACGGGCCAGCAGGTCCACATCACTGTAATTCTTGTAAGCCCACACCGGCAGCATCATCGGGTAAGTTTGTCCCAGCAGAAACGGCACCTCGAATGCGCCGAAAGTATAAGCAAAGACAATCAGACAGGCCGCGCCCAGGCTGGGCGAAATGACGGGCAGAGTGATATAGCGGAACCGCTGCCATCGATCCGCTTTCAGCGTCCGGCCAACCTCCAGCAACTCGACCCCGCTACGGCGCAGTACCGACAAAATCATCAGGGTGATAAATGGAATTTCTTTCCAGACATAGGTCAGTATAATACCGATTCCCCAGCGGTCGTTTATCAGCAGCGGGAAGGCGGCCGAAGAATCGATCAAACCCAGTTTAACAATCACTCTTGATAGCAGGCCGGTTGGCGTCAGCATAAATACCATGGCCACGGCGATCACCAGATGCGGCACCGTTAGCGGAATCTGAAATATAAAATGTATCAGACGGCTTTTTTCAGACAGTGAAAGCAGAAATATTGCCATGACCACGCTGATGACCGTTGCGACGGCCGTAGATGACAACGCGACATACAGGGTCAATATCAGACTTCGGACAAAATCCGGATCTCCGATTACGTTGACAAAATGTTTAAATGTCAGTGATTTTAGCCCGGCCGCCGGCAAATGCCCCAGGCTTTGAACCAAGCCCAGCACCAACCCGCCGCCGAATAAAACCACCACCACCACCAGGGCCGGTGCCAGCATTTTGGTGATTGTTGAAAATCCGGGTGAGGTGCGCGTCCGAGCATTGGTATCCTGTGGCAGACGCCTGGGTTCAGCGTACACAGGATTGGAGGCTGTGAATTCTTGGTTCATAGATTTAAAAGTTCGAAGGTTCTGGGTTCAAAGGTTCAGAGGTTCAAGGTTCAGCGCCGTCGCTGGCTTGAAAGTTTACCCGCCTCAGGAGGGCGGCCGGTCAAATCGATAACGTAACTTTGAAAAAGCAAATCCTCCGGCGGACAAGTGTCTAACCTAGGTTGAGCGGTTCAGCTTTCAACGTTCCGGGTTGAAAATCCCCCAAGCCGATCATATCTATGAGGATCCTGTCTTCATCTTGTTTACAAAGCCGGTTCACCCAATGGAGCATGTCGGGTTTTCCGGATCTTGATCAATAAAATAAACAGTATCCATCGGTTGTAACCTTTGAACCCAGAACCCAGAACCTTGAACGGTTATCTGCCTTTCAACACATGTTCGTCCCAGCCCTTTTCCAGGCGGATTAAAATTTTTGACGGCGGTTCCGGGAGTTGATGGCTTTGCAGCTCTCTATCCGGGAGAGTAGCGATACCCCGGGGCAGGTTTTTAAATTTTGCCTGCCAGTCTGATTCCAGGCGAAGGATATCGATTGCCGGCATGTCTCCCCAGACTTCAATGTCGGCTTTTTTAAGCTGTGCTTCCGGTGAAAGCAGAAAATTTGCGACGACCATCGCCCCTTCTTTGTCCGAGGCGTTAAACGGAATGGCAACAAAGTGGGTGTTGCTGATGGTGCCTTCCTTGAATACAAATGTGCGCACCGAGTCAGGATAGAGGCCGTCGTGGATCATTTCAGATGCTTTTCCCGGGTGATAGCTGATGGCGAAATCCACCTCCCCATCAGCCAGGAGCTGATGAAGTTGGACGGGACTTTGCGGGTAGGTCGTGCCCTGCCGCCACAAACTCGGAGCCAGATCAAGCAGGGTCTGATAGGTTTTAGCGGCCGCTGTTTTAAAATCTTGCTCGCTGAAGTTGCCCTGCCAGGTATTCACATCGCCTGCCACGTGGTAAAACACATGGCGTACGAACACAGACCCGGTAAAATCCGGTGGTGCCGGGTAAGTAAATCGGCCCGGGTTTTTCTGAATCCAGGCCAGCAGATTGCCAACGGTGCGGGGCGGATCGGGGATACGTTTGGAATCGTATATCATTACCACCTGAGCACTTCCCCAGGGCGACTCCAATCCCTCCACGGGTTCACCGAAATCGTTGGAAACCGATGACCGATTCCAATCCACCAGTTTTTGATTGGGCAATCCGTCGGCAAACGGTCCATACAGCAAATCATTTTTTTTGCAGGTTCGAAAGTTTTCTCCATTGATCCACATTAAATCAACTTCGCCACCCGCAACTTTACCGGCCTGCTTTTCAACCAGGATTTTACTGACGATCTCAGCGATATCTTTAATCGGCACCTGCCGCAGCTTGATACCGTAAAGCTCATTAAGCCGCGGGGCCAGATAACCATTGACATACTCATTGGTAGAGGAGAATCCACCATACATATACCAGTCGACTGTTTGTCCCCGGGCTTGTTTTTCAATTTGCGGCCAGGCAAGCGCATCGGCCCGGGATGCGCAGATTAAACCAGTTGCCACGATAAGTACACCGAATATCAGCAGACGTTTGGTATATTCTTTTAATGAATGATATCCTTTGATATCCCACCATTCCATCGTTCCACCATTCCAATATTCCATAAATGAGGCAAAAAACCCAGGCCTCAATAGTCACCCTGTGTGTTCATTCACTTCTATAATTTCCGAGATGTTCTATTACCGGTCGTTTGATGGGCGCAGGCCTTACAAATGATCCACAATACCCCGGGCGAATTCGGAGCATTTGACCTCCGTGGCCCCGTCGATCTGGCGCGCCAGGTCATAGGTTACAATACGTGCTTTAATCGTGACCTGCATTGCCTGTCGAATGGCATCGGCTGCTTCGCGCCATCCCATATAATCCAGCATCATGGCACCCGACAGGATAACTGAACTCGGGTTGACTTTGTCGAGTCCGGCATACTTGGGTGCAGTTCCGTGGGTGGCTTCAAATACAGCGCAACGGTCGCCGATATTGGCACCCGGTGCCATCCCCAAGCCACCGACCTGGGCAGCCAGGGCGTCTGAAATATAGTCGCCGTTTAAATTAGGTGTTGCAATTACACCGAACTCACCGGGTCGCAGCAGGACCTGCTGGAATAGCATATCCGCGATGCGGTCCTTGATCAACACTTTGCCCTCGGGGAATTTCCCGCGATAGTCGTCATACAGTTCTTTTTCCGTAATCGTTTCATTGCGGAATTTTTCCCGGGCCACCTCATAGCCCCACTTGGCGAAAGCGCCCTCGGTAAACTTCATAATATTACCTTTATGCATTAAAGTGACGCTATTATATCCGTTGTCGATTGCATGGTTTATGGCGCTTACCACCAGGCGTTTGGTGTTGCGGGCACTGATGGGTTTAATTCCCAGACCGGTATCATCAGTCAGTTCGGTGCCCATCTGGTCATTTAAAAAGCCTCTGACCTTTTCGGCTTCCGTGCTGCCGGCCTGAAATTCGATACCGGCATACAGATCTTCCGTGTTTTCCCGAAAAACCACCATATCGATTTTTTCAGGATTTTTCATGGGGCTTGGCACCGTATCGATATATTTTACCGGCCGCACACAGGCATACAGGTCTAATTTTTGGCGAATTGCAACATTGAGGCTACGGATTCCTTTGCCTATCGGAGTGGTCATGGGCCCTTTAATCGCCACCACGTGTTTTTCAATTGTCGTCAGCGTTTCATCCGGTAGCCAGGTGCCTGTCTGTTGGAAACTCTTTTCCCCGGCCATCACCTCGAGCCAGTTTATTTTTCGCCCCCCGCCATAGGCCTTTTCAACGGCCCTGTCCATCACCATTTGGGCGGCCTGCCAAATGTCCGGTCCAATGCCGTCCCCTTCGATAAACGGGACGGTCGGGTTATCAGGTACATCCAGGGAACCATCACTATTTTTTGTTATTATTCCACCGGTTGTCATTGTTTATATTCCTCTAAAATTTGTGATCAAATATTCGTATATGTAAAATTACATTTTCTGCCATCTTCTTTTCAGCACTGAGCATTGCGTTTTGAGCTCGTATCCGGCATCCAGAAACCCGCAATTCGCACCCCATAACCCGTACCGCGCAACTCAGTTTTCCCCCATCACTTTTCGCAAAACATAAGGCAGAATACCATTGTTTTCAAAGTAAGCGACATCCACTTCGGTGTCCAACCGTGCAATTGCCTCAAAATCTATCTGGCGGCCATCATCCTTGACGGCTTTGATCTGCAGCGTTTTGCGCGGCTTCATCTCCTCGATGCCGCTGATGGAATATGTTTCGGAGCCGTCCAGTCCCAGACTCTTCCAGCTTTCACCTGCTTTAAATACGAGCGGCAGAGCCCCCATGCCGACCAGATTGCTGCGATGGATCCGTTCGTAGGATTCGGTGATAACGGCTTTAATGCCCAGCAGATTGGTCCCCTTGGCCGCCCAATCCCGCGAAGATCCGGTGCCGTACTCCTTGCCTCCCAACACCACCAGCGGCACAGATTCCGCCAGGTAATCCATGGCGGCATCGTAGATGAACATTTCCTCGCCGGCCGGATATTTAAGCGTATAGCTGCCTTCTTTTTGCCCCGTCATCTGATTTTTAATTCTAATGTTGCCGAACGTTCCGCGCATCATGACCTCATGGTTGCCTCTTCTGGATCCGTAGGAGTTAAAATTCTGCTGGGCAACATTTTTACCGATCAAGTACTTTCCGGCCGGATATTTCTGGGGAATGGCACCGGCCGGAGAGATATGATCGGTGGTGACCGAGTCGCCCAGCAGCAGCAGTGCCCGGGCATTTTTAATGTTTTGCGTCCTTTCCAATTGCAGTTTGAAACCGTCAAAATAGGGCGGTTTCTTAATGTAGGTGGAATTTTCATCCCATTCAAAAGTGGTGCTTTCCGTAACCTGAAGATTGCGCCAGAATTCATCGCCTTCAAATATTTTTTCATACTCGCTTTGGTAAAACTGTTTCTTGACATGGGCATTGGCCAGTTTTTCAATTTCCTCCGTGCCGGGCCAGATATCTTTAAGGTATACCGGGTCGCCATTGGACCCCATCGCCAGCGGTTCGCTGGTTAAATCAATATCGACTCTGCCGGCCAGAGCAAATGCGACTACCAGCATGGGGGAAGCCAGAAAATTTGCTTTCACACGCTGGTGGATACGGGCTTCGAAATTGCGGTTACCGGAAAGAACTGCTGCCACTGTCAGATCGTTTTGGGTGACGGCGTCATCAATTTCGGGCGGCAATGGCCCGCTGTTGCCGATGCAGGTGGTGCAGCCAAAGGCTGCCAGATTAAAGCCCAGGGTTTCAAGGTAGGATAGAAGGCCGGCGTCTTTCAGGTAGTCAACCACGACCTTCGACCCGGGCGCCAGAGAGGTTTTTACAAAAATCGGCACCTGCAATCCCTTTTCGACCGCTTTTTTGGCAACCAGTCCGGCTCCCAGCAAGACAAACGGATTCGAAGTATTTGTGCAGGAAGTGATGGCGGCAATCACAATGTTGCCGTCACAAATCTGCACTTGCTGCCCGTTATAAACAATTTCGCAAACCTTTTTTTTAGGCGTGCATGCTTCTGCCCGAGTCGTCCGGCTGCCGGATTCGTCATGGTATTTTGAAATATGTTTGACATCCGTATCTCTTTCATATTCACATCCCAGAATAGTGGCGAAGTTTTCCTTTAGATCAGGTAAACTGATTCTGTCCTGGGGTCTGGCAGGTCCGGCAACAGCCGGAGTCACCTGTGACAGATCCAGTTCCAGCACCTCGGTGTATTCGGGATCTTCCGATCCAGTATAAAAAAGCCCCAGAGCCTTAGCGCAATGCTCAACAATTTCAGCCTGTTGCCTACGATTAGTCATTTTAAGATAATCGATGGTCTTTTCATCAACCGGGAAGAATCCCATTGTGGCACCATATTCCGGAGTCATATTCGACAGGGTGGCCCGGTCCGGTACGGTCAGTTTTTTCATGCCGGGTCCAAAGTATTCGACAAATTTTTCAACAACACCGTGGTTTCTGAGCATTTCTGTGGCTTTCAGCACCAGATCCGTGGCCGTTACGCCTTCCTGCAAATCACCCACCAGCCGGACACCGATTACTTCGGGTATCGACATGTAATATGGCTGGCCCAGCATGACTGCTTCGGCCTCGATGCCGCCGACTCCCCAGCCCATGACGCCAACGCCGTTGATCATGGTGGTATGTGAGTCCGTACCGACCAGGGTGTCCGGGTAGGCCGCGGCACCGTTGCCATCGTCTTGCGAGATAATAATCTGTCCTAGATATTCAAGGTTGACCTGGTGGCAGATTCCGGAATTGGGCGGGACGACGCTGAAATTATCAAAACTTTTCTGAGCCCATTTAAGCAGCTCATATCTTTCCGAATTTCTTTCGTATTCCTTGGCGACATTTTTGGTCAGGGCATCGGAGGTGCCAAAGTAATCCACCTGCACGGAATGATCAACGACTAAATCCACCGGCACCAGCGGGTTGATTTTAGTTGGATCGCCCCCCAGATCATTGACCGCATCGCGCATGGCTGCCAGATCCACCACCGCCGGCACCCCGGTAAAATCTTGCATCAATACCCGGGTGGGATGATGCGGTATCTCCAGCGGTGCAGCGTAGCGTTTCTGCCACCTGGCAATATTTAGCAGGTCCTCTTCTCTAACCACCCGGTCGTCTAAATGGCGTAACAGGTTTTCAACCAGAATTTTAATGGAATAGGGCAGTTTGCGAACCGATGCAATTCCCTTTACTTCCAGTCTGTTAATATCAAATATCTGATATTCTTTGC
>Ga0209568_1000781_pt1 | contig 11487 bp, 18 predicted proteins | sample WorMetOlspDAHAB2_FD_187406 | JGI IMG/M metagenome (GOLD analysis project Ga0209568, IMG submission 187406) | Marine gutless worms symbiont microbial communities from Max Planck institute for Marine Microbiology, Germany - Olavius sp. DAHAB.2... ...
ATCGTCGCAAGTGAAGTCTGTGCGTAGGGGAATGCCGCGTGCCATGGAAAAACTCCTCTGTTTTCCATGTTGAATCACACCCCGCCTAACAGTCCCTTAATGAGTCAAACTTTTTACAGCTTGGTATTAGGCGTGCTGCCGGCCGTCTTCGTCTTGTGGCCAAACGGGCAATCGCCCTCCGCCATGGCCGGGCCCGCCGTGGTGATCACCAGACCGGCAAGGAACGCCGCCGCAAGGCTCAAGGTCATGGTCCGCATCTCAGGTCCTCCTCGAAAATTCGCTGAGCGAGTATAGCAGGTTCCCGCAACGAGTGAATATTTTTACGTATTCCATTGATATTATTTGCTTTTCATGGTCGACACGCCGCTCCAGTCCTCCGGTGGCGGATGCGCCTGGTATTCCCGGCAGCGGTGCAGGAACATGCTCGCCACCCGGTCGTCGGGGACGATGGCCAGGGCTTCCGTGTAGAAATTGATGGCGTCCCCCCACTGGCGTTCCAGGTAGGCGTAGAAACCCTTCATGGTCAGATCGCAGAACCGCCGCTCAGTGTCGTTGACCTGGAAGTCCGGGTGGCCTGAGCCGAAGGTGCCGACCAGTTCGTAGATGATGATGCCGGCCCGGCGGCCCTGCACGGCGACCATGTCGACGGGCCGGAAGACGCAGCGTTTGCCGGCTTCCTGGAAGACGCTGTGGGACGCAATGATCTGGGTGCCGTAGACCTTGTTGACCCCCTCCAGGCGGGAAGCCACGTTGACGCCGTCGCCGAGCACCGTGTAGCTCAACCGGTCCCGGGCCCCGATGTTGCCGACCAGGACGGCATCCGTGTGCAGCCCGAAACGCACATGGAACGACGGCCGGCCCTCCTTTTCCCACTCGGCGTTCAGGAGCTCCAGGTGGCTCTTCGCCATCAGCGCCGACAGGCAGCCATGGTAGACGTGGTCCTCGTCCCAGACCGGCGCCCCCCAGAAGGCCATCACCGAATCGCCGATGAACTTGTCGATGGTCCCCTGGTTGAAGCTGATGGCCTCGGTGATGCACTCGAAGTGATCGGAAAGCTGCAGCATGAGCTCGCGGGTCGGCGAGCGTTCGGCGATGGTGGAAAAGCCCTGGATGTCCGTGAACATCATGGTCAGGTGGCGGCTCTGGCCGCCCAGTTCCACCGACTGGCCGGAACGGACCATCTCCCGGACCAGGGATTTCGGCACGAACCGGCCGAAGGTCTTGAGCGCCTGCTTCATGGCGCGGATCGAATCGGCCAGCGCGATGATCTCGGAAGCGCCCGAGTTGACCTTGACGTCGCCGGAAAGGTCGAAATCCTGGATCTTGCCGATCTCACCCACCAGTTCGCGCACCGGCCTGGTGATCCAGCCCGAGAAGGCGCCGACCAGAAGGATCGCGAGGATGGTGATCAACACGGCGATGAACAGGATGGAGCGGTTGGTCGCCTTCATGGAGCCGACGAAGTCGTTCACGGGAACGATCACCGCCATGGTCCAGGCCTTGCCGAAATCCTTGGGGAACGGCGTGAAGGAAGCCAGGTACTCCTCGTGGTCGACGGTGATCCGGAACTTCTTCTTCTTGGTTTCGGCGTGGTACTTCACCGCTTCAGAGACCCAAGGCTCCGAGAGCTCGTCGGCCTTGACCCGGACGATCTTGTCCCTGATCCGTTTCACCGACCGGTTGGTCTCCGGATGGGCCACCAACTGGAGTTTCTTGTCGATGATCAGGGCGACACCGGTCTTACCCACCTCCAGTTCGCGCAGGAACCTGGAAACCGTGTCCAGGGTGATGTTGGCGGCCGCCGCGCCGATCACCCGGCCGCCGGCGTCGTGGATGGGGTAGGCGGGCGCGAAGCTGGGCAGTTGGCTCGAGGTGAAGATCACCACGTCGGTCCAATAGATGCCGCCGGGCCGCTTCAGGACCGTGTTGAACCAGGATCGCTTGCGTACGTCGTAGAACATCTGGAAGGCGTCCTCGGCCATCAGCAACTCGCCTTCCTTGGACAGATACATCCAGTGGTCGCGCGGGTCGTCGGCCCAATCCAGGACCCGCAGCACGTAGTGCACGCCGGGCGGTATCTTCGAACGGTTCGGGCCGTAACGCTGTGTGTCGGGCGGAATCTGGAAGGCCTGCAGGAAGCGCCCGGAATCCCTGTAGCCGAAGTACACGGACTGCAACTGCGGAAAGGTGTCGAGGACGCTCATGAGGGTCGGGAAGATGGCCTCGCCGTGGGTCAGGTCCGGCTGACCCTCGGCCAGCTTGGCCAGGTGCTGCATGGTCGCCGCCAGGGGCTGCAGGTGATCGTGGGTGCGCTGGATGGTCGCCGTGCTGGTGCGGTCGATGAACTTGTCGGCCAACTCCAGGACCGAATCCGTGTTCTTGAAGTAGGTGTAGTAGGCGAAGGTCCCGACGATGGTGGCGATCAGCAGGACGAAGACCGCCGTCAGGTGGAACCGAAGACTGGAACCTTGAACCCCCATGCGCCTCGCCGCCTTCCCGCGTTCCTGACCCGCCGACCCGGTGCGGTGCACGGCGGGCCCGTTTTGCCGATGATAGGGGCTGCTTGGCGGAATGGGAAGACGTTGCGGGGCTGAATCGGCCCCGGGAGTCGTTCAGACGACCGGTGAGCCGTATCCCCAACTGTAGGGAACCGGGCCGGAAAGCGCGATCACGTCACCCGGTTCCGGTTGATATTCGGTGCGCACCCCGCCTTCCAGTTCCGGTGTCAGGTCGCGGCCGTTGCGCAGCACCAGGAACACCTCGGAATGGGGAATGCCGAAAAGCCGCATGATGTCGCCGACGTCGCTGCCGGCCGGTAAAGTGAGCTTGCAGTTGCCTCGGCTGCCGCGCATGTAGCGGGCCAGGCTGTTGAACAGCCGCACCTCGATCTCGACGGCGGCCGCCCCGGAATTGTCGCCGATGCCCCGGCTGGGTGTTGTTGGGTCGATCTGATTCATGGCCGATTGATAACGCCGCCGCCGCCCTTATGTGTTGATCGAAGTCAATTCTCCCTCTGTGAGCGCCGTCACAGCGCGCCCCGGCTGAGCGGCGTACTATTTTCCTCAATAACAGGCGTGATAAACGCCGTGGCCTAATCAACAGGAGGTCAGATCGATGATCAGGCGACTTTCAAGGGTCACGGGTATGGTAGCCGGCACTACCTTCGGGCTGGCGATCAGCGTCTACGGCGCGGGTTTACTGGTCAGCCAGTGCCTGCGCACCATCGTTCCCTGACGGCCGAGCCGCCGTCGGACAACCCCTTGGTGGGGACCAGAAAGCCGAAATGCCGGCCCCAGCCGGTAAATTGCGAAAGGCGTGCCCTGGGGCACGCCTTTCCATTTGCGTTTCGCAGAACGAAAACCGCGGGTTTGAACGGGTCCTCCATTGCCTCTAAAATCAAGAGATGCCGATCAGCGAGGGGGAATCTCCATGACCGACGCGACACGGCCCAAGCCGGGCACCCCGGAGGCCGGGTGGCATGCCCTGTCGGTGCTGTACCATAATTTCTTCACCGGCCTGATCCTCACCGTCTCATCCCGGGCCGGCCCGGACGTGGCCGGCGATTGGGCCTTCAAGCTGTTCCGCCGCCAGCACCTGGCGAAGTTCCTCTCCAGCTTCGACAAGTTGGGGCTGACGGGCCTGCCGCATGCGGTGGCCGCGGCGCGTTACCACTACCTGTCGAACCGCATCGGCGGGGTCGAGGTGGAATATGTGGAGGAATCGGACACCAAAGCCTGGGTCCGCTTTCCGCACCCCCGCTGGATCTACATGGGCACCGCCATCTGCGGGGTGCCCGAGGAGGTCGGGCACGGCTACATCAAGGGCTGGTACGGGCACAACGGGGTAACGCTCGGGAACCCGCGGCTCGGTTACGTCTGCACCAGCCAGGACACCACGGCGGAATACGGTTATGCCGGTTATTTCATGGAATACGACCGTGACTTGGCGCCGGACGAGCGGGCCCGGTTCCAGCCGGGCGAGGTGATGCCGCCCTTCGATCCCGAGAAGGCGCCGGTGTTGGACCCGGACGTCTGGACGCCGGAGCGCCTGGACAAGGCGCTGCGCAACTACGCCATGGAATACATCCGCAACGGCTTCGGCGAGCTCATCGAACTGATCGGCGAGGCGCGCACCCGGGAGCTGGGGATGATCACCTCGAAGCTCATCGGCCGCCAGTTCTACCGGATCCTGCAGGACATCCTGGGCCATGACCCGGGCGCCACCGATGCCGCCGCCTTCGCGCGGTTCATGGTGGAAATGGCGGCCGCCCACGGTGATGAGGCGGAATGGCGCGCCGCGGGCGACGGTATCGAGATCACCCAGTCCAGTTGGCGCCTGACCCGCGGCATGGAAGACGTGCCGGCGGCCACGTTCGATTCCTGGAACGGCTTCTGGGAGGACTGTCTCAACGTCCACGACCGTTTCCGGACCCTGGAGACCGTCGCGCGTCCGGCCGGTCCGCAGGACCGGATCGTCTGGCGGGTCGGCTAGGGTCGGGGAGGGGAAGGCCATGGCCGGAGAGAAATGGCGGATCGGCGGGATCACCATCACCCGGATCGTCGAGTTGGAGGCGACCGGCGGCCTGGGGCGCTATCTGCCCGACGCGACCCGCGAACGGGTTCGCGAGATCGCCTGGTTGCAGCCTCACTTCGCCGATGCGGAGGGGCGCCTCAGGGCCTCCATCCACGCCCTGGTCATTGAAACCGGCGACGTGCGTATCGTCGTCGATACCTGCGTCGGCAACGACAAGCCCCGTCATGTGGAGGCCTGGGACCATCTGCAGACCGGATTCCTGGACGACATGGTCGCCGCCGGGTTCCAGCCGGACGGCATCGACGCGGTACTGTGCACCCATCTGCATGTGGATCACGTGGGCTGGAACACGCGCCTCGAGGCGGGCCGCTGGGTGCCGACCTTCCCGAAAGCCCGCTACCTTATGGGCGCCGAAGAATTCCGGTTCTGGGAAGCCCGCGGCGGCGACGAGACCTTCGGGCCGGTATTCGATGATTCCGTGAAGCCCGTCTTCGACGCGGGCCTGGTGGACCTGGTCGCCACCGATCACCAGGTGGCGCCCGGGGTGCGGCTGATCCCGACCCCAGGGCATACCCCGGGCCACGTCAGCGTGCTGATCTCCTCACAGGGGGAGCAGGCCCTGATCACCGGCGATATCCTGCATCACCCCTGCCAACTGGCGCATCCCGAATGGGGTGCGGTGGTCGACGAGGACCCGGACGGGGCGGAACGTACTCGCTGGGAGGTCTTCCGCCGCTTCGCCGATACGCCGACCCTGGTCATCGGCACCCATTTCGCGACACCCACGGCGGGGCATCTGGTGCGCGACGGTGAAGCCTTCCGGCTCGACGTTTAAGGCCGTTCGCCTCAAGCCGCTGTGCGCAGGGGCCAGTGTTCGATGTGGGCCTCGGGGCCCGGCCGGTGAACCAGGCCGACCCGCGTCTGGTCGATACGGGTCGCCAGTTCGGCCAGTTCGGCGGCTTCATTCGGGTCCGTCAGCCGGGCTTCCCGGATCAGCGCCAGGGCGGCTTCATTGAGCAGCCTGGCCAATCGGTCTCGACGCCTTGTCATCATAATTCCGCTCCCTATTGCCGGAAGTCCTTTTTCGGTCTGAAAAAGCCTAGGGACGGGATGTGTCCAGATTGTGACCAAACCTCAACATATTGATGTCATTATATTTCAGACACGAAATGTAGTAGTTGAGAGTCCGCGCGGACACTCGCGATTCTTGACCCTTTGCGAGTCCGTCGGCGCATGGTATAGCGTGAAGCGTGCACCGTCGCAGGGGGCGGCGGACCGGTGCGCCAAAAACGACGTGTGATGCCTGCGAAGGGGAGAGTTTTAGAGATGTCGGAAGACACACAGTTCGATGATCTGACGCAACAACCATCGCGCCGCGCCCGCATGCAGTTCGGCGTGCTTTTCGGCACGGAAGGCGCCGTTTCGGATGTCGAGGATTGGTTGGATGAGTGCTGCGACGGGGAATGGAGCCTGGTCGTCGAGGGCATGGATGACGATCTGATCAAGAAGAGCCTGCGCATCTCCTTCGAATTGGAAGCCGACAAGATCCGCTTCATCAACGAGTACGCCCGCGCCTGAACGGGAGCCCCATTTGCGCCGAGATTTTCGTTCCATGCGCCTTGCCGCCGCCCTGGCCGTGGCACTGGCCGTGGGCGGTTGCACGGCGGACCAGGCCCTCGATACCCTGCACGCCGGCGGCAAGCTGATCTACGATACCCTCAAGGCGGCCAGCGAGCGGCGCGATCACGACCATTGACGGCGCGCCCCTGGGGCCAGGTCATTCTGGTGGCGCCTGGGGCATGGTAGACTGGCATTCATGAAACCTCGAACCTCCCTCGGCGCCGGGCCGGTAATTGCCGTGCTGGCGGCGGCCGTCCTGATGGCCGGCTGCGCGGTCGACGGCGATGCCAAAGAGGTCGCCGTCGAGCACCCGGCGAACCAGTTCCTGGTGGCGGAGGTCGAGGCCCGCGACCATTGCGCCTGGTTCGGCAAGCGGGCCCGGCACCTGAAGACCTCGCCGAAAAAGGGCTTCGGCCTGTTCGTGCTGACCAGCCGGGTCAGCCTTTTCGCCTGCGAAGCCCCTTGACCGGCGCCACTGAGGCGGCCAAATCAGGACCATGAAAACGCCTTCCAAGTCCTGGCTGTTGTTCGCCGCCGCCGCGGTGGCCATTGCCGCCCTGGTGGTGTACCTGATCAACGCCTTTCCGGAAGCCCTCAGCGACCGCGACGGCAAGGTGAGCCTGACCCGCAGCCTGATGATCCTGGCTTTCGTCGGGGCCAGCCTGTTCCTGCACCGCGGCATCGGTGCCGGCCGGGCCCTGCGCTACGCGGCCATCTGGGTCGCCCTCGGGGCAGTGTTGGTGCTCGGCTACAGTTTCCGCCACGAAGCCGCCTGGTTGGGTGACCGGTTGTTGGGCGAACTGATCCCCCACCGGGGCCAGGTGCGGGACGGCGCCGTGGTGGTCACCGCTTCCGAGGGCGGGCATTTCGTGATCGAGGCTGAGGTCGACGGCCGGGACCTGCGGTTTTTGGTGGATACGGGGGCCAGCGACGTGGTGCTCAGCCCCGCCGACGCCCGGCGCCTGGGCCTCGACCCGGCGACCCTCAAGTTCACCCGCACCTACCGCACCGCCAACGGCCTGGTCCAGGGCGCGCCGGTGCGGCTGGGGCGCATCGCCATCGGCCCCATCGCCGTCGATAACGTGCGGGCCTCGGTGAATGGCGCCGAAATGCGGCGATCGCTCCTCGGCATGAGCTTTCTGAACCGGCTCAGCGGTTACGAGGTTCGCGGCGGCCGGCTGATCCTCAGGCCGTGACGCGGCGCCGTTCGGCCAGGGCCCGGTCCTCTACGCGGATGCGCCAGGCCAGCAGGACGGCGTTGAGCACCGAGAACGCCACGGCGATCCGCCCGGCGCCGAACATCATGGGAATCACCGCGAACTCGCCGATCACCACGAGATAGTTGGGATGGCGCAGGTAGCGGTAGGGCCCGCGGCGGACCAGCGGCACGTGGTCGGGCAGGGTGATGACGCGGGTCGTCCAATAGCGCCCCAGGCTGACCATGACCCAGGCGCGCAGTCCCTGCAGGCCGATGAAAACCCAGAAGAACCGCCAGTCGATGGGGGTCTCCGGCGGCACCGCCCCGAACAGGCAGGCCAGGAATCCGACATGCAGGATGACGATCAGCGGGTAGTGGCCGGCGCCCACCTCCTGGCCGCCGGCGGCCAGCAGGCGGTTCGCGTTGATCCGCCCGTGGACCGCTTCGGCGATCCGCTGGAAGACGATCAATGCAAGGATCAACTGGGCGTTGCTCATGCCACCTCGATGACTGCGAAACCGGCGCTGAACCCGGGTCCCAGCGCTGTCAGTAGGTAACGTCCCGGGGCATCGTGGTTCAGGCTTTCGGCCAGCACGAACAGCACCGAGGCCGCCGACATGTTGCCGTAGTCGGCGAGAACCCGGCGGGTCAGCGCCAGGCCGCCCGCCTGCAGGCCGAAGACCCGCTCCAGGGCGCCCACCACCTTGGCGCCGCCGGGATGGCAGATGTAACCGTCCAGGTCGGCCAAAGTCAGGCCCCGGGCCGCCAGGAAGGCCTCGGCCGCCTCGGCGAACCGGCTCTCCACCAGGTTCGGGATGTCGCGGGAAAAGATCACGCCCAGGCCGTCGTCTTCCACCGACCAGCCCATCACCGAAAGGGTGTCGGGCCAGGTATGTTCGCCCCAGTGGGTAAGCGCCGGTCCGGTTCCGCCGGTCGAGACCAGCACGGCGGCGGCGCCGTCGCCGAACAGCGCCGTGGCGATGACATTGCTTTTCGAGCGGTCGGCGGAGCGGAAGGTCAGGCCGCACAGTTCGACGACGATGAGCAGGATCAGCCGCCCCGGTTCAGCCCGCGCCGCCTCGGCGGCCCGGCCGAGACCCAGCGCGCCGCCGGCGCAACCCAGACCGAACACGGGCAGGCGCCGCACCTCGGCGCGAAACGCCAGCCGGTTCATCAGCCGGGCATCCAGGCTCGGCGTGGCGATGCCCGAGGTGGAGACGGTGATCAGGCTGTCGACCCGATCGGCACCAACGCCGGCCTTGGCCAGGCAGGCGGTCGCCGCCTCATGGGCCAAGGCCGTGGCGTGTTCCAGATACAGGTTGTTCTTTTCCGGCCAGCCGTGCTCGGCGCCGTACCATTCCAGCGGCACGCAGGAGTAGCGGGTCTCGACGCCGGCGTTGTCGAAGGCCTCGAGCAGGCGCTCGGTGATCGCCGGCGACTTGCCGGCGGCGCCGTTGAACTGACGCCGCGCCCAGGCCTTGACCTGGGATTGCGCCAGGCGGTGCGGCGGCACCGCCGTGGCGACGGAGAGGATATGCGGTGTTTCGCCCATCCGTCTCAATAGCTCAAACCGGCTCGGCCCGCCTTACAACTTCCCGTGAAGGCCCGGAAATGGTGAGATCAGTGGAGTTGGCTGTCTTCGGGGCGCTGTTCGGCAAGCAGGTCCTCGGCGACCCGCGCGATGCGCCGCCACACGGCGTGCCCGGACGCGTCGCCCCGTTCCGACAGGTGGTCGGCCCGGATGATCGCCCCCATGGGCGCCATATCGCCGTATTCCTCGATCAAGAGGCGCGCGGTGCGGATGATCTCGGCGTTGTCCGGGCCGCCGGTCACCGGGACACCGTTTCGGTCATCAATACCAGGTCGTTGATGTTCACGCCGAGCCGGTCCTCGATGACGATCACCTCGCCGGTGGCCACCAGGCGGTTGTTGGCGTGAATCTCGATGTCCTCGCCGACGCTGCGGTTCAACTCGACGACGGCGCCGCGACCCAGCTTCAGGATCTGGCTGATGGGCATCATGGCGGTGCCGAGCACGGCGGTGATCTCGACGCTCACGTCGAGCACGGCGTCGAGCTCGGTGACCATGCCATCGGCACCGAGAACATCACCTACGGTTTGCGGATCGTCGTCGGCTATGTTTCCGTCGAACCCGTTTCCATCCAATCCGTCAGCCGCCCATTATCCGTCGTGAAGTCTTAAACGGCGGTTAACGGCGCGAATCGCCCCAGTTTAGCATATCGGCGCGCCGGGCCATCAATTTCCTGCCGCCGGCCCGGCCTCGGCCCGGGCCAGCAACCGGTGCAGGTGGTCCTCCACGTAGCCCCGGTCCTCCAACTGATGCACCAGGTTGATCAGGTAGTCCCGGTTGGTGCCGCCGACGCCCTCGGCGGCCAGGATGTGGGACAGCGCCGCGTCCGGCTCCAGGGCGCCGGCATAGTTTGGATGCGCCCGGTCGGCCACGTAGGTATAGGCGCGCCTGACACCGGCCGGGGTCGTCACTTCGAGCACCGTCGGCCGGTAGGGATAGGCGTCGCCCACCAGCTCGCGGTCGTCCAGATAGGCCACCGTCGACGCCCAGTCGTCGGCGGCGATATGGAAGGCGACGCCCTGGCAGCGGCCGCCGGCATCCAGGCCGAGCACCAGGCCCGGCGTGTCGGGGCTGCCCCGGTGATGGTGCGAGTAGATGCAGAAGGCCCGGTGATAGCCTTCCAGCACCGCCGGCTGCTGTTCCATGAAGGGGAAGCCCGGGTTCCACATCAAGGACCCGTAGCCGAACACCCACGACGCGTCGGGCAGCGTGCTCACTGCCGGCGGCGCCAGTCCCAGGGCATCTCGAAGCTGCCGCGCCAGAGCCCGCGCCGGCCGGCCTTCGCCTTGGCCTGGATGGAAGCGTAGCCGGCCGGGTCGTCGGGCACCGCCACCGCCCAGCCCGTATGCACCATGTTGGTGCCCACGTCGAAGCCTTCCGCCTTGCAGGTGCCGATCCAGGTGCCGTCTTCGGTGGTCCGGCGGCGCCGGCAGGCCACCTCCACCGGGGCGATGAGATCGAGAAGGGCGGTGCGCGAGATATTGCCGCAGTCGATCACCTTGTTGGGCCACTTGCACCTCTGGCCCTTTTCCGGCGCGTCGATGCCGTAGAGGCGGATCCGTTGCCCGGCAACCACCAGGGTATCCCCCGATTCCACCAGGGCGCGGCCCCGCACGCGCTCGTCGTCGGCCCCGGCGGCAAAGGGGAGGGCGGCCACGGCCAGGCCGAGCAGCAAGGCGGCGAAGCGCCTCATGGCGCCTCCAGGGCCCGGTCCAGGAACTCCAGCCGGTCCTGACCCCAGAACAACTGCTCGCCGAGCACGTAGGTGGGGGCGCCGAAGACGCCGCCGGCCAGGGCGTCGGCAGCGTTGCGGTCCCAGGCGGCGTCGATGGCTTCGCTGCGCCCCGCCTCCATCAGGACGACGCCGTCGTAGCCCCGTTCCGTGGCGATGGCCAGCAAGGTCGCCTCGTCGGCGATGTTGCGTTCCTCGGCCCATACGGCGCTCAGGATGCCGTTCACCAATGGGCCGCAATCCAGTCCCGCATCGATGGCCGCAAGCACCATGCCGGCGGCGGTGCGTTCGTCGGCGGGGAAGAAGGCCGGGTGCAGGTTGAGGGGCAGGCCAAGGTAATCGCGCCAACGGGCCAACTCCTGCAGCCGGTAGGCCTGGCGGGCCGGGGCCCGTTTCGGCAGCGGCAGGCCGCCGGTCTCCGGGAACACCTTGCCCAGATTCGTCGGTTTGTGGGCGATCGTCGCCCCGTGGCGTTCGGCGATGGCGGCAAGACGCGCGTCGCCCAGGTAGGTCCAGGGGGAATTGAGGCTGAAGTAGTAGCTGATTGTTTTGGCCATGGGCGCCGGCTCCTGCCGTTGGTGAGTATGGGGCGGCTAGCTTAGCGTTCGGCCGTTGCCGGTCAAGGCGCCTTCAAGTCAACGTGACGTCCCGCCAAGGGAATATTTTGAATGGCGAAATAAAAAAATAGGCTCAATTCGCAAAACGAAGGCATGGCCTCGTCATCGCCGCCTCGAGGCAGGCTCTTGGCGATGGCTGGTCGCCGAGTTCGATGAGATGGAACCATCTGAGATAGCTGTCCAGGTACTTGGTGGCG
>Ga0209568_1000782_pt1 | contig 11486 bp, 12 predicted proteins | sample WorMetOlspDAHAB2_FD_187406 | JGI IMG/M metagenome (GOLD analysis project Ga0209568, IMG submission 187406) | Marine gutless worms symbiont microbial communities from Max Planck institute for Marine Microbiology, Germany - Olavius sp. DAHAB.2... ...
CAGGTGTCCAGGCAGGGCCACACTCTGCAGTGCAGTGGGTGAGACTTGAACCAGTGACCTCTCGATCCGAAATCGGACGCTCTGCCACAAGTCTACCGAGACACAGGCGTAGAGTTGGGACACTGAAAAGTATCAACTTCAGAAGCCTCATATTTCACGAAAGTTATCAAGGCCATATTTTGAAAGCTTCGTTGACAAAACGGGAGCTAATTTTTATCACATACGAACTGCGACTTATATGTTCAAGCGACGAAAGTTGTGAATTATTTGACATCGTTAGCCTGTCATTCTAGCAACTGATCGACTGCATCGAGACACCTGTCTGAAAACTGTCAAACGTGTTAGGTTAGTGTTACAAATTTGTGAAATTTTCACAGCAAGTTAAATTGCAACTTTCAGTGATTTTTTTTCAGCAAACTTTCACAAAATTATTTGACCTCTGGTCACGCATCACAGTTCCACATGCTATGCAGTCTGTGCACGGCACTCTTATTGCAGTTAATCAGTTCAGGACACGTCAACACACACAAGAAGGTTGGTTGGCACTAAGGTTTTTCAACACCACTGTCAGCACAATTGGGATATATTGTGCCTTTAAAATATTATGTCTAGTTACAAGGAAGATAACAGCGAGAAAGTCCAAAAAAATTACGCTCAGTGGAATGAAATAATGCGAAATAAACAAAAAAACATGCACAGAAAATATACAATTCAATACAACATAACAAACAAAAGCAACTAAAGTTGCACTGATTCTGTTGCACGGCTCGTCCAGGAAGTGAGGTGGGCGTATCTACAGCCCCGAGCTCACACCGGGTCATGAGCCCAGAAAATTTACACCAAAAAGTAGCACGGCTATTAACCCAACCTGAGTGCAGGCATGTGAGTGACTGGCAGAAACTGTGGAACGGCAACAGGTTGACCAATCCGATGAATGTCCGCTGATCAGACAAGCACAAACATTCCGTGGACATTTTAATCAGTTTATCGACGTCAGACGAAAGTAATCCACACGTTAAGTAAGTGAGTAAGTAAGTCAATTAATTAATTAATCAATCAATCAATCAAGACTGCTACAAGGTCCACTGAACTGCTACAAGCAGAACAGGATCGGTAGGACCGAAAAGTTTTCAGTTAGTGCCATAATATGTGTCAATTGATGATGTCAGGCAGTGCATTCCACATCTTAGCAACAGCAACCGGAAAAGCTCGGCTAACAATAGTCGACAGCTTCTCTGTATTCCGCCTCCGTAATGACCTGTATTGTATCGGGTGGGGCGTAAAACTCTACTCACTCACTTCTCTGTATGAGCAGACCAGCGGTCTGACGACTGTTGGGAGACAGTTCCAGACTCAACGTGTGCACTGAAGACTTGTTGGTGTGCATCCGACAGTAAGTACAGAGCACAATTAACCAAACCAGAGAGTCCGAACAACTTACCGGCAGCAACCATCGGTCTGGCTGCAACCTGTGGCGGCTGAACACGCGCGACATTACACAGCAGTTGTCCCTGCACGGGAACCAGCTGAACAGGCGTCTGCGGCGCGGTGGGCGGCACCGCGACGGCAGTGGGTGGCTCCATCGGCGACTGCTGCACGACGACCGGCGGCGGCGGAACAGTGTAGGCGGAGCCGGGGGCGGGGCCGACTAGCGTGGGACGCCCGGTGGGCGGAGCCTGGACACTGTACATCCCGGGCGACAGCACCAACGGGCTGTACTGGACGCACGGGTAGCCGCTGTACGCGGGCGCCGGAATAGCCGAGCTACCGCCGCCGTATTCTGGATTTGCGGCCGCCACCGGCTGGAGGTAAAGTGCCGCTGACTGGGCCGGTTGTGACGCGGCCGACGGACTGGTGTAGTAGTCGACGTAGCCGTGCGGCGAGCCAACAGAAGGCACTGTTGGCACAGATGACGGATGATAAGGCATGAGACTAAGTTGCTGAACGCTGTCGGGGTACGGAGGCAGTGACGTCACCGCCATGCCGACGCAGGACGGATCGGAGCCATATGGCGATGCGATGCTGCTGCTAGCCATTCCGGGACCTACAATGTGCAGTTAAACAATGCCGACGTGGTGCAGTTTTATAGCAAAGTCATCAGTAAAATCCCCGAATGAGCAGGAACAGATCCGGCCTTGAATTTTATAACGCTCAAAAAAGTGTACCTCCACTGCTTTTTGAAAATCAGGACGGAAGCCGATTAAACGCCAATGAAACTGATGAAATGTTTACCGTCGGTAACTGGCCTGTGAACTGTGAACTGACTACTGTTATGGTACTACAGATTGGTACAAAGTGGATCGAGGGCTTGAATTCTTGACGGAAAAGACCTTGTCTGAGCTGGATAACAAGTGCGGGGACCCTGTTTAACATATGATAATATAGTGTCAGTGTAACCCACGGTGGAATGTTTATATTTGTTTGTTGTTGTTGATTTTGTCGCGTTGTATTTAGTCATGTGTCTTTTCCTGCGTTCTTCGTATTGGTATTTTTCTGTCTGCCAAATTTCTCGAATTATGCACTTCGAAATAGGTATGTGGTTATGTCCTAGCATATTACAGGGTTTGCTAATAATAATGCTCTATTTATTTAACAATTAAACAATTCACAATGATCACACCTAGAGGTGAGACAGTGAACAAGAAGCCGACAGTTTCATGCACAGTTCCTTACAGCCACAGCCTTAATAATTAAATCAGGATTGCATATGGCCAAAGGTAATATTCGGACAGCAAGTCACAGCTGATGAGTTACAAGAAGCAGATTTTGGTAGTACAACAGCAACAGACCTGCATGTACTGGTGTCACCATAGGGCTGACAAGTGTCGATGCAGGCAGACCAGTGCTACTCATAGAGGACCTCTGGTCGTACGGTCTCGCACAAGGATTTAGAGTCGAGCTCGGAACAGAACGTACATTCAGCTGTACAAAAAAACAGGATTACTGAAGCTACTGTCTCAACACAATACAAGGCATTTTCGTTAAAGCATTCAAGGCCCTTAAGTAAGTAAGTAAGCAGTAAGAGTATTTCTACGGTGCAGAATAGCAATCAGTCACGATGCGCCGTGGTTGACTAACAACCAAAGAGAAATGTTTTCAGTTTATACTGGAAATGTGCAAATTTTTTTCTGAGTTTCTGTCTAAGAGCAATAACAAAATGTCAACCCGTAACATCTTCATGCAGTACGTCTTCATCCCGACATCACATAACTGATTTACTTGCCATTCGCTCAGAGTAAAGCCTCCTCAAGTCAAATAGCAATAACTTAATGCCACCTTGAATGAATGATGCACTATGTCAAAGATGCGAATATATAGATAACACCAAAAACAAACAACAAACTCCGCACAACAGTGCAAACTAGATTAAAACAAAGCCAACGCAATGTTTTCATCTTAGTGCACAAATCACCATCGGCGGCACGGCTATACCTGAGCTGGCGGATTTGGTCCATGAGGATCGGCAACGACTGGCACCATCGTAAGGCGTGAAGTATGGCCGGGAATCGGCGCAGTTGGAGCCTGCAGGAAGATCTGTACAGGAGCATTACTACCCATTGCAGCCACGGCGGCTGTGCCGCCGGCCGACGGGTCTGTGTAGTATATAGCACTGGAGTCCTGTCAACAGTTACACTTTTACATTTTTATTGGAACGGAAAACTCTGGAGTGCTTAGATTGCTTTAACCTCACGCAGTAACACAAGGGTTTGCTCTATTCCGAATGGACAGTAACATCATTTTCCGGTATTTAGTCAAGCACAAAAAAACACCAACAACACAGTAATTGTGGCCCAAATCAAAAATAAACTCGGGCGGCAATAGCCGACACTGTACTGTTACCCACTAGCTTCATTTAGCAGCAGCAAAAACATTTCAGTGCGAAACTTTTGCTCTGTGATTTCTACAAAGCAGTTGAATTATTTATTTTTAAGATTTTACTCGGTACTGGCAGAATGCCTGGCGGACGGTGCTTAGTTCGCCAGAAAACCACCGAGTTACACGATTTCCAAACCCAACACGAAAAATTAATAAATAGGCTTAAATTAAAAACATACTGTACATCTGTACGGTCAATAAAATTTAACCCCACCAAATGACCAATTGCAAAACTGAGACATTTACAACTGCAGTAAAGTATAAGTAAGCAAGTCATTCCGAACCACTAGATCCACAGGGCGGCAATGATCTCGATAAAACAGAAATAATCAGATGCATTAACTAAACAGTGAGTGAGTGAGTGAGTGAGTGAGTAAAGTTTAACGCCCCACCCGACACAATATAGGTTATTTTGGAGGCGCAATACATTAGCTGAACACTGCTATCATGTACCATACCTGAGAAGTGATCTGGTAGCTGGAGACTGAGAGTCCAGCGTCCGATGTAATGGAAGACTGCGGAGTGCTCAGTCCGTTGTCGCCGAGGTCACTTGTGCCGGCCGTGGCCACGGTCGAGATGGACAGCGCGGTCATCTGTCGCGGCAGTGCCGACACCGCCTCGTCCAGCATGTACGTGGTGCTGTCGCTTGATATGTGGCTGGATGAGCACGCTGAGCTGGGACCAGCAACAAGATCGCAGTCAGCCCCCGGCTCGGTGCTAGCCGACATCACCGAAGCGGACGCCGACAACTGCTCGTTGGAGTGACTGGAGCCAACTACAACATCACATCGGGAATTTCTTCCTCACCAACTCAGCCTTCCATCCCTCCGGGGTCGGTAAATGAGTAGTGATCCATGTAATTACATGAATCACTAGGGTTTCGACCACTAAACGGCAGACCAGGGATGCAAATGGCTGTTAACTGCAGGTCTGGGCCCATGGACGCGGGCCTAACCTACAACCTTTAGGCTGTATGCCAGCTCTGTGACAATAGTATATTACAGATGATTTCGTGACAATATGCTATACAAATTCACTTTCAATTAGTTACTAAGCACGCAAGAAAGTAAATAGTCAACTTCCGCAGCGCAATCATAATATCTCTAATGCACTCGATATGTTGTATCAGTAAGTTAGTTTGCTCGGATTTAAAGGCACTTTCAGCAAAACTTGGCTGAATCGCACCTTTTAAAAGCACGTTGTATCAGTAGGTAAAAAGATGCTACATTAACGAGTAACTTGAACATAATACTTGTTGGGAAATGCACGATTCGAAAAATTTGACAGAGAAAAAGAATGCAGGCAAAGACACATGACAAACAACTAAATACAACACAATGAAACCCAACAACAACAAAAAACATGAATTATCGCCTCTAATGACACTCAGTCAGGAAACAAGGTCTTCTTCTTCTCTTACGTCGGTTCACCTTCCAATATTTGCCAGCCACTGGACTGCATCATCATCTGCAGTGTAGTAGCAGTAGTCGATTTGTACAGCGCATCACTCAGTGCCTCTAATGCGCTAATCGTCCCTTTGCGCCGCAAAAAGATGAGTTTTCAGCGCCGATCTGAAGCCGTCGGTACTCCAAGCAGGGTCCCAGAGAGAGTGCGGAAGCGAGTTCCATTCCATCGGACCCACAACGAAGAAAGCCCAACGACCAAATGTGCTGCGATGGTGTCGTGGAACCAATTTTGTGAAGTCTGGAAAGAGAAAGGCATCAGTGTTTACTGTTCAAGTCGCCCTGCCTGCAAGTACTTCGTCCAATAACGCCATATGAGGACCACATCCACTCGGGACCTACTCGGTCTTCCAAGGACTCCCCAAACGTCGCCGGCCTTGGCCTTCACACCGCAGTTCTGGCTACGCACATTCCACACCTCAACGTCGAGAGGTTGTCGACAGCCAAGCACACACTCGGCTGGGGAAAGCAGGCTGGCTTATACTACAGCGCTCGAGTGTGCGCAGTCAAAGATTGGAATGTGAAAATTGTTAGCGACTGGATGTGATCTCGAAATAATGAATTGCCATCGTGGTCATGCACGAGCATAATATCAATGGCATTCCCTGCAAAGACTACACTACATAAACATTAAATCTGACCCTAACCCTAACCCTACCCCTAATCCTAACAGTAACTCATCGCTGGCGAGTTTAATCCTATCATCAAAGATGCATACAACAAGCATGAATGAATGAATGATTAATGAAAACCTATATAGCACCATAATAAGAAATGCAGAGGGGTTCGGTGGCAAGAACGTTTCACATAACTCAGTGAAAAAGGCGAGTTTTCAGCCACTTTTTAAAGGTCAATGCAGCGACAGAGAGAAGCACGGCTGGCAAAAACTGTTTGAATTCGAGGAACGGCCAGCCTTGGTGCATGGCTTGACTGCAGTGATCGAGAGGGGATGTGTGGTATGAGCAGTGACTGAAGGTACGCTGGTGTCGATGTTGATCTTGCCTCGAAGCAAACAGTTGTGTGTGAGCTATGCAACAGGAAGTCACAAACCGTCGCAAGTGGACGAAGCCTGCTGAACGAAGTCGGTCATGGCCGGCGAATCTCGATTTCCCATGGCGCCCGACCGTCGGCCACCCATGTTGTCAAAACTATTGTGCAGCGGAGGAGGCCCGAAGCCGTGCGGGTCACGGAAATGCCGCGGCCGCGGTCCATCTATGTGACGGCCACCACCAAAGCCTCGCATGCCGTGACGCACAAACATGTTCGGCCGCGGAGGAAAGTTGCGCGGCCCGTCGTAGTGGAAACTGGCCTGGCCACGTGGCAGACGAGGCACTGGCGGGTACATTATTCCAAATGGCGGCGGCCCGTATGGTCCACTGCGGTCTCTGTTCGCATGGAAATAGCCCTAAAAACAACCAGATCTACCTCTATATAACTAACAGTATTCAGCAACAAATGTTTAACCCTTTAGATCTCGGTGCTCGGGAGCGCCCGAGATGCTGTTTCCCCAAAACACCCGTCTTATTCACATATTATTTACAGTGTATAACAATGAACAGTTTCTGTCAACGGTTACTGGGCGTCGTTCTCTGGTCCATGTGTTTAACCTACGCAAAAAATGTTTTAACTAGTAAATGCCGCAACTGAAATGAAATTACAAAAAGATACTGTTGACTGGCAACCTGCAAATTTGTATGCCACGTAGTCAAGACAGGATGGATTGCCAACTACAATCTCTTTCTAGACTGTGTGGCTATATTTCTAATGCATCAATGTTCCATGTACTTGCAGTTCTTTCTGTTTTAAGCTTAAAGCACCATTGGATGAGTGGGCAGAGTTTAAGTCCCCTCCCAACACACTTTACAGGTGGCATTTCATCACTTGACTGACAACTGAATACACCAAAACAACATCACACAAGCTACCCCGGTTTATCTCAGTCAGGAAGCCAGGTTAGTAAGTAAGTTTGACAATATTTAGCCTGTCGTTAGCTTAGATAGCTGCAAAGGCAAAGGTTGGCTTATTGTACAGCTCCCGAGCCGCGGAGCACAAAAAAACAGTCAGCAATCGTGGTGACAGATTGAGGGAGGATCTGAATCAATATGATACCCATAACTCTGTGGCAACAGTGCGAAAGGGGAGGGTGACAATTACAACCTTAAGTCGCACACATGGTGTGACAACATGTCTCGTGTGAATTTATCTGGATACGTAGGAAATGCGACTATATTTTGTTGAATGTTCACTATTGCATGCTGTTTAGTAGTAGGGTTAGAATTAGGATTAGATTTAGTGTCTGGTTGGTAAGTGTTATGCACACGTATTTGTGCGAATAGGGTGTAACTGTCACGGACCGGTGCAAAAGAGCATGAGCCAAAACGACTCCCACAGACCAGAAAATAGGATTGCAGTAGGGTTTGATTCCACATGCAGACAGAAAAAGTAGAGCCAACCTCAGCACTGTGGTCGTTCGGAATGGCGTTGGCGGTGTTCAGCATCGCCGAAAAAGACTTGTCAGGCTCCACCCTGCAGTACATGTCAACACACTGCCTGCAGACCTCTGATCAACTTATCGCAAAGCATTTTTCTACTTCCTCTTCACACTGACAACAAATATATGCACTTATTTACGCTGATGATTGGCAAACAGTAGAGTAAGCAAAGAGTATTTTTAAAAGTGCAGTTAAAAGGAGCGAGAGTTGCACTTTGTCACACCGTCAAAAAAAACAGCTTGAGTCAGTGTCTAAAATGGCTGTATGACTAGTCCGCCTCTCTAGCGGTCTGTCGGCAGATTCTTCCAGACTCGAGATCCAGCTGCACTGAAGGTTCTGTCGTGGAAGTTGGTGTGCGTCTGACTGACGAGAAGCGTACAGGGTCTCTTTAGTGTCCATGACCAGGAGGGACTGGCACAACAGCTGGAGTAACAAGTGAGTAGGTACAGAAGCATAAGTGTCTGATAATAATAACAATAATAATAATAATACGAAATTTATAAAGCACCATAATGCTGTTAGGCGGCTACAGAGGCGCTGGCAGAATAGGTAGGGGAGTAGTTAGCAGAAAGCAGTATAAAACAGATGAGTTTTAAGTCTGGATTTGAAAGTAGGGAGAGAGTTGCAGTTTAACACAGTGATAGTGACAAGTGACTTCACAGGCATGACAAAGAGTCAGAAAAGGAATGGTTAATGAGACGAGCTTTCAAACGACTGCAAAGGACATGCAAACGTGATGCAGCAGTTTTTTTCCAGACGTTTGTAGTACTCCAAGATGTTCTCGTAAGCGGTAATACACAACTGCTCGCTAAGTTGTACCGCAGTGCAGTGATCACAAACTGACTTTTAACTTTTATGTTTTAAAGTTAATTTTACTTTAGCACCTCAACGATGATGAGAATGCCTCCACAAAAGGCAGCATTATACAGAGAGGACTCACTGTCTCATGAAGCGCGACGGATACGCAACGACAGTGTTGCCATCCACAGATCGACACAGCAGACCAAACCAACCAGCCACACGATACGTGGCCATCTTATCGTAAGACTGCAGGTTCTTCAGAAGCAGCGCTTTCTTACTGCAACATGTGTAACAGCATGAGGTAATCATCGCCACAGTGGCCTAGTGGTAGGTACCACGCTTGCCTGTGCCGCGAGAGGTCCAGGATCGAACCAGTGCTGCAAACATTTTGTTTCTATACAGCTTATCTCTGGGCAGAGGCTCCTCCATCTTACTGCAGTGCCTAGGTCGACTCAGTCTTCCACCCTCCGTAGGATGGTAAAATGTGTATCAGCCTTATGGCTGCATAATAATACAAATGGCGACGGGCGAATGACTGGCCTGCAGGCAGACTGAACGGTCAAGTTTGCAGCTTGACCTACGAATTGGCAGCCACATAACACTCACCGAATTTCAGTTAGAGGACCAGGGTGAATTCTCGCACATAGCTTTCCGACTATAAAGTCCACAATGGTAGAGAACATGTCAGAGCAATTGAGGCTCTAGCCATCAACACTCCACATTCACCGATAACCCAAATGAGATGACATCGCGGCTATAGCACTAAGTACCTCTAATCCATTCAAAATTCCTTTCCAGTACTGGCTTTCCCAGTACAAAGTCACAACATTTTATACTTTTTGTTCACTGCCGATAATGTCATCACAATAATAATAATAATAATACGAAATTTATAAAGCATTGACAACACAGTTTTCAGAATGCTGGTGGTCTCGTAATCAACATGTCCTGGGTTCAGTGGCAGCCGCTCGCTTGCTGCTCACAAATGCCTATCATCAAGCAGTATAATTTTGTACCAGCGTAAGCTGGAAGGTAAACAAGCACACCATGCAACACAATGGATCCATGAGGGCCATAGATTCAGAGATCAGTGCCACCGTATAAGCAGTGTGGCTTGGGAAGAACCCAAGTGTCTTTTCACCCAAGCACAATTATGGTCGGGCCGATTCAACCAAAACTGGGGGTTCTGCACCCTGTTAGCAATTTCTGCTACTTCAGCACCCTCACTTCGTACATTCCAGTGGGTCCAGTACCTCCACTCGTTGCTGGTGACGTATTCAGACACGATGGATTCCAGGTGCATCAGTATCGATCGTTTTTCGAGGTTATGTGCCAGCTGATTCGGCAGCCAGTGAATCAGGTCATTGTCCTTGCCGTCAGTGTAAGTGTGATTGACAACCGAGCCGAGTCTGGCTCCGCCCTCCCGCTGGCTCGCGGGCACAAGCTCGATGGATGCCAAGTCACGACAAAATATCTCCAGGTCTCCTCGTTCCTGCCAACGACAAAAAAGGCCACAGTTCTCGTAGCGTGCCTACATGTCATGAAGCGTTGCTACATATGCCACATACAGTTACTGAAATTGCAATTGAATTTGTATAGTGTATTGTCACAAAGTCATGAAATCATCTCTAATACGCTATTTTCACAGACAGAGCAGGCGTACAGTTAAGAAGCTGTAGGCTAGGCCCACACCCACGGGCCCAGACCTGCGGATAACAGCCATACGCAGCCCTGGTCTGCCGTTTAATGGTCGCCACAATCGTGATCCACGTAATTACATGAATCACTACTCATTTACCAAACCCCGGAGGGATGGAAGGCTGAATTGGCCTGCTGAATGGGCAGTAGCATTGGTTAGTCAACGAATCACGCGTTAAGCGGAGAAGGTGCGGGTGGCGAGTGGAGTTGAGCAAATGTTGCTGTGTCCAGTTTTGTTACATGGTTTCCACTCTCCAGACAGAAAAAAATCCCCGACTTTTCCCGATGAAATTGTGGCAATATGTCAAACAAATGCACATTTATTAATCATAATTATCTGCAAACATCACGTATGAATAATGAATTACAGCACGAATAAAGTACACGCAAGTTATTTTGTTGAGATGCCACAATCAAATTTCCCTGACTACACAAATTCCGACCTTTCCCTGACTTTTTCCCTGACTTTGGGCCTTTTCCCTGACCTTAGCCAATTCCCTGACATTTCCAGTAATTCAAGAAAATTGGTAACCTTGTTGTTACTGTACATGTGCTATACTCTTGTGAACATGCATAACTGATTCGTTTCGTTTACGTTGTGCTCATAAATAAATTTTCTATATACGCTTTATACTGGTCTCGGCATTCTTTAGTCAAGGAACTCTGTCACATATAGTGCAAAATAGATGGGATGACAACTGCATCATTCTCCAAATGGCAGTTGTTCCTAATGTTTTTTATGGCAAAATACCCATTCCATATTTAGCAGTTAGCTGCACAAACCCAAAATTTTGGGGAAAAGTGCTCTAGGCTAGAAAGCATTCACTTATATTGTATTTTACAAGGTACTGGGCTCAATTCTTACTCAACCAATATATTTTTGCATGCTCTGATAATCTAAACATGGACTTTCTAAGACTGTAAATACATAAAGCAAAAAATTACTTTGACAAATTCTATACCATATCTTTCTCGTACTCCCGGCTTTGCAATTTCGTACCTGTAATAGGTGCGTACACCCTCGTATGGGAACCACTGCTCTACTGTAGTTGCCATATCGTCATTTATTTGAACATTCACAATGGTGTACAATAACCAACTCTCAGAACATGTGTGCAAAAGTGAAACTGGAAAAAAGTCTCATACTACATGAGAA
>Ga0209568_1000783_pt1 | contig 11481 bp, 5 predicted proteins | sample WorMetOlspDAHAB2_FD_187406 | JGI IMG/M metagenome (GOLD analysis project Ga0209568, IMG submission 187406) | Marine gutless worms symbiont microbial communities from Max Planck institute for Marine Microbiology, Germany - Olavius sp. DAHAB.2... ...
TATTCACACCTTGCTAAGTCGAGCTGATGCCAAAGAAAGCGCTGACATCATATATACCGTCATATCGCTACGTAGGTCAGGCACAGTTATTGACGTCAAAAATTAGGTCAAGCAGAGAATATTTAATGCCGACGGATAATGTTATAGTGCTTGATTATTTCTTGTATTTTACGAAGAAATCTAATCTCAGTGGCATACTTACGATGTAACACAATTTTTTTTATAATTTGCTAGTGTCTGACTTTTTGGGCCACCCTGTACTTGCTATTCACGCCCACAAAAGGCCATTGTCGGCTACCAGTTGTTGTAATGTTGCACATATTTTTGTTAAATATGCATAAATTAATTTTTAAATGCTCAACAATAGTGTAACTGCATATGGTGTGAAGTGTCATTACTGGGCTAAGCATAAAATCACGCCGCCATGTTGTAGGTATACTTAATGTAAACAAATAGATGGTAAAGTGCAGAAATCTGGGAAAATGTGACGCCAAGGAAGTTCGTGGACGATGTATTTCGACTGGTGAAATTCCATACAGTTTACGACGTCATACTGCTACAATAAGATGGCTGCGGCAACTTTCCACCGAGACACTGATTCCACTCTTCAGAACAGTTTTGAACAATGTCCTTCACTGTCAGTTACCGAACAGAACGGAACATTCATTCGCTCACAATGATGGTTCTCTTGGTGTAATGGCTGACTGTAGAAACTTTCTAATTAGAAAGTTCACCACAGACATGCATTAGCCCCAGTTCCTATCTCTATATGGTGTACACAGTACACAGTTGCGTTTCGTCAGCTTGTAATAATGAAGGTTATGATGTTGACGATGTATTCGTTTTGAAAATGGACTCGAACCGTTTACGCTAACAAGCAGTGGTTAAAGTAGAGGGTTAGAACGGGGCGCAGTTACGCCAAAATCGTTGGCAGGGATCTTCGTCAGAGTAGCCTATACCCACAATAGGAGCTTTCGATGGCAGGTATGCTGACTCCTAAGCCACCAACCACCACTTTAATCACTGCAAGCAGGCATGCGTGTTCTCAGACTGGAAATGTACGTCGTGTACTGTTGGTATGATGTTGTTATGAAATTTTCTGATGATTGCAGTTCGACAGTCGCTGTAGTTAGCTTATTATGGTGGTGTTGGAGCCGTTCGTATTTTTAACATTTGGTGTATATAACGATAAACGTGTGCATTGTCTTCAGTCGAATTCGAACATGTTGACTCGAAGTACAATATGAATCAAAACTTAGATCAATACTGGTATCTGATTGTTCATAGATGTCATACACATGGTGACGATCCCTTGAAAAGCCGTTGATGGCTGCTAAAACGACTGACATTTGACATTGATTATCATTATCGTCATCAAAATATCAGAGTGACCAAGTAAGTTGAGTAGTAGTAGTAGTAGTAGTACGTATAGTAGTAGTCGATTTGTATAGCGCATCACGCAGTGCCTGTAATGCGCTAACCTTCCCTTTGCGCCGCGAAAAGACACGTTTTCAGAGCCGAGTAGGTTTCAGTTCATTAAGCAGTAACGGCGCTACAAAGTTCGCGGAACAATTAAGTAAAAAAACTTATACGCACGTCAAATTCATCCATAAAAAGCTAAACAGATAAGGCGTGTCTTGAGGTCTCACCGAGCTAATGATAACGTTCACAAGGGACAGTCTCGCTGACCACAATCTAAAGTATTGGTGTTGTTGTTGCAAGTTGCAACTCGAAGGAAATATCACAAACATATACCTATAGGCTACTGTGTTTCATAGCAGCGGATAAATGGACAGCGCACCATTATAGTAACGATACGCCCACAAACTGTGTGTGAATGCTGACAGCCCGACACATCAGATGTCTACATGAATTCACAGAGCTTGATTTGGCTTGTAGCCGCGATCGAGTGTCTATCGAACAATGCCATGTGTACAAAAAGCCGAAACATTATAATTCGGTAGGAAAAAAAGATTTTTGCATACTCAGTGGAAGTCCGTTGCTTGGTAGCTCATACTTTTGGCGTTGCTTTTCGCTTCAGCCGGCGATCGAGGGATATATAAGGTAGGCCTATAAATAGGCCTATAAGCCACACTTCTCATTATCACCATATCGTATTGAAACCCGCCAGTAGGGCTAGAATTTTAAATCATATTTGAATGTAAAAAGCACCAGAATATTAAGCTACGTATAGGCTGGACAATGGGCTCAATTAATACCGGTAGCTATCGCCTTTAACCGTTATGCCAGCATGCAGTCCCTGTAATAAGTTGTACTGTTACCCACAACTCTCCGTTTCTTCCCAGCTGCGGCCGAGACCATCGACACTAGGCCTACTTGTTATGCTTACCTGAGTGGGTATGAATAATCTTATATGGAACACTTGCCGCGGACACTATCGGGGTTAGATCGGGATAACGTCCAGGGTGGCCCGAAAAATTCGGCACATGTCTGTGTGCCTTAGGCCTATAACTTCATCAAATACTGACCAATTTTCAAAATTTTTATTCACTGTCAGAATCAGGAGAAAATTTGCAATAATACTATCACTAAAATCCCACCACACCTCAAACGTGTCGAAATGTCAATGTCTTAAAACAACAATTGAAAAACGACTTCTGTAACAACACATTTAAAGAAATTAACAACAGGAAACAACGTACTTATTGTCTCAGTTATTGTTTAAAGCAACTGTAACTTCCTGCAGTTTTACATCAAATTTGTTTGATATCCATCTCTTCTCCTTTTCGGGTTTATAATTACGATATGATCATATAGGCCTATACGCTTAATATTTCCCATAGCAAAGCTTGAAGCACAGTAATTGAAGACGTCACGAATTAGATTGCGCATAGAATATTTAATACCAACTGATTATATTCTGGTGCTTTTTACATTCAAATATGATTTAAAACTCTAGCCTTACTGGCGGGTTTTCAATACGATATAGTGATAATCAGAAGTGTGGCTTATATTGCGCCACCCCTTGTATTAGATATCCTAATATTAGAAGAAGTCATGGTGCAATTATTTAAGTCTAAATGCGTACCTACTACCTATGCTGTTATATGCCTTCGAAGTGAGTTACGTTATTCGATCAAAACGATTAATCCATGAAATAAGTGAATGATTGTAAATTAATGGTAAATTACGGTCTAATAATAAATATGACTTGGTTGTGAGTTGCCAAGCGTATACTTCTGAAAAATAGATAAGATAATCTTATTTTTTCGTTTTCGCCTGATTAGTCACTAACTTTCTATGTCACGTAGGCTAATACAGTTCAGAATTTTGTTCACTTATTTGTATTTAGGCCTATGCACGTGCAGTGATGGATAATATTTTAGGTATTTGTATAGTTATTATCATGTGCTAGCCTGCTGTTGAATCTATTTTTTCTCTTTCAATTTTTGTGTTGTATCTTTCCTTTGTTATATTGCTACCCTTCGAGGTGAAATAAAAATGAATAGTACGCCTTTATTATTAACTTTATCGATAGAAGCAAATTCAAGCGCAGCAGTTGATGATGTTACACTCGTAGAATATTTTATACCAACTTATAAAAATCTTGTGCTTCAATAACACTGAAATTAAAAAGAAATCTTGCTTCACTGGCAAATATTGGCCTTCAATGCAGCTACTAGTTATTGATTATTCGGTAGTGACTTACATTTCTGGGCCACGCTGTATATCATTCATCCAATTAGCCTATTTGAGCGTTTCAAGCCTCACCAAAGATACTGCGTGGGGATACACTCGGTGGAAGAATATGTACCGAACAAAAGCCACAGCTGAACTGTCAGCACGTCCGCACAAGTTGCGAGCACAGAACCTGTGGACTGCAGCTCGTATATGCATGCACTCTGTATACGATAAGCGACACCGATAGACACCGCACCGCTACGGCGTCGTCGCAGTTGAATTATTAACACGAGAGGCGCCCATCACTCACCACTCGTAGACTGCGGCTTAATGACCTTGGCCGTGCACTGAATCCAGAACCGCCTAACATCATAGGCGCAAGGGAGGTTACGGGGGGTTAGAACCTCCGCAGAAATTTGGTCACGGGGGTTTGCGTCCGTGACAATGACCCTCGGAATCCGTGGATGGACTGACGGGAAGCAGAAAACCCCTGGGAAATTAGGAGAGCAACAAAAGCGAAGGGTAAGACACGTGAGAGACTGGAAGACAGGAGAGGAAGGAAGTTATATAGAGAGGAGGAAAATAGAAGGAATCGACGAGAAGGTAAAGATAAGTAACGGAGCGGACCCCCTAGATTTTAGAACATGGATAGCCTCTCAGTCCTTATAAGTCATAGGGGCCATCCATGATATTATATGACGCAAAAAAATGACAATTTTTCAACACGCCTCTTATCTAACAGTTTTACCAACCCCATAAATTATGCCTATATTATACAGAAAAAAACTGCATGCAGTCTACCCAATGTTGTATAAGACGGTCGACGCTCTAAAACAGCAAAAATCAAATATTACAAGTTAGCACGAATAGGCTATATGCGCTAGCACATTTAAATAAATTCGCCAACTGCCAGCTTTAAATGTAGCCTATATAAGCTAGGGAATACCGTTAAAGCCGTGATAACTCTGCAGTCAGCCTGGGAGCCATCGTGTCATAAAAACAAAACTATCAAACAACGCAAACGGAAATTCAATGTACTAAGCTGTAAAAATAGGATGAGAGAAGAGCATGAGATAAATACGGACAGTTAGTTAACAAAATTATCAGCATCAGTTAGTTGTCAGTCAGTTGCCAGTTCTTATAGGCCTACTATTCCCACAACAGATGGTAGCGCAATAAATATTACATTTTTTCTTAGCCGGTGTGTCCGCTTCTCTCTCTGCTTGTCGGATTGCTTTATTTATTTTCAATAACAAGCTCAAGGCCCACGACACCACGACAAGCGATACAACACAACACAGAAAAACACATACATGCAATAACGCTCTATATAACAGTACTTAATACAATCACCCCCACCTATATAACGTAGGTTTATATAGGCCTAACAAACTGTCAACCCCCCACTCGCTCATGTGGACGGCCCCTTAAACATTAAGACCCCAAGGCCGTAAACCTGGTTTTAAAGCGCACGATTCAAGAGCCAATTGCCAGTCGTGCTCTGCGTTATAGGGTTGCCAACAGACCCGTAAATTACATGTAGGTCTCGGTGTCCTGCGTCCTGATGTACATGCTTTCTCGAAACGTCAAATGTCCCGTATTTCGCGAAGCCTGCTTAAATGTCGCACGTAGGCTAATATTCCGCCCTCACAATCAAATACGGAATTTGAAAAGTGATATTGGCCTAACTATGAAATGTTGGAATTCACCTAATCACCTAATATTGTATTTGGCGGCCGGGTTCTGTATGGACCGCTGGGGGATCCGTGTGTCGCCCACCGATTCACATCTGCGTGAGCTATAGGGGATCGGCAGACCAACTGTTGAATTTTAAAAAAGAAGGGACAATTGAGGGGGAGAGGGCAAGAAACGAAAGAAAAAAGGAAAGGAATGTGGCAAGGAGGAAAAGTGAAAATGCAAATGGCGTCCACAATTTTGGGAAGTAGGTGTTGGAAACCTACTTCGATCTTCGTCATTCTTTTCAAATGCAGACATGCACCCCTTTTCTTATTACTCCTTTCATTTGTCGTGAAGCATGCAAGTGGGACTAGGCTATGCAGCAGCGGCGATGTAGAAGCAGGTCTATAGACCTACTAAAGTATATGTGACCCACACGAAAATCCTGCATCTGAATTAAGTAATTCGAAACTCAATGTCGAGTTTATTCTTGTGTTCATGAATTTATAAATTGAATTCTTTAATAATACTATTCTTATCGCTAACGTCAACAAGTTTACATGGTACTTGTACTCTTGTTATAAACTCAGCAGTACCAACTTTTACTTTCGACTAAACACATTCCAGGAAAATTACCAGAGTAAAATTTCAAGTTGTTATCAAGTTGTTGTTAAGTTGTTGAAAATTACTGATTTGAAAGACGGACGCAACCCAAACCTGACACATTGGACTTTATCCATCTGTAAGCAAATACTACTCTAACCACGCATTTCCACTGTTTTACACAGGTTGGAAATATGCGACGTTAATGACCTTCAGCATCACTCAAGTTGATCGATTGGTATAAGTTAAAGATAAAGGGTGCCTAGTGGACAATGTCCGTTATCTTCTGCTTGTCAGTCCATATACCACACAGTCTGTGACGCATGGCCAGTGTGATGGCAGACTCAGTTACCTTTCTAGCTTTGGAGCATCAGTCTTTTAGCTTTTGCTGGTACCAAGTTATACTGCTTGGTGATAGAGGCACGAAAGTGAAAGGCTTCCCATGGGCATGGCCATATTCGAAAGTGCAGTGGGTGATATTTGAACTCGTGACTTGTTGACCGCGAGTCCAGCATTCTAACCACTATGCTATCGAGTAGTCGAGCCATACACATCAGCATTACACATATAATTAATCACTGGCTGAAAAAAAGTGGAGGCAATATATTCACAATATTATTAAACAAGCGGGGTGATTAAAATCAACTCTATTCGTTGTCAAGTTCACTGACAACGTCATCAGCGGTAACCATCTCATCATCATCTCTAGTCCGAAATTCAGCTGGCGACTGTCGACTGTCACTTGCCACAGAATCTGACTGTCCATCTGGAGTAAATGGTTGACGCTGATCATTATCGTCGGCTGCTGCCGCACCTATATCAAACAAATCAACTATAAGCCAAATGACTGATATAAAGCCTCCATTACAACAAGAACATATTAAGTGCCATAGAAAATATGGTGTCTTAAAAATTAGAATAAAAAGTCAGAAACACAAAATGCTGGTGTAAAAATGGTCACATATTTGTTTTAAAACAATTAAAAACCTTCTGACAGCATTGGACAGCATAGCAACTTTGGCCAGGAATATTCCGTGAAGCAATCGATAACTTTTAACAGTGGGCAATTGAAGAATATGAACCGGGGTCTGTAGGTGTCAATATGTCAGCCAATCATAAAGAAGGACTGGCTCTGTATAAAATGTGAACAAAGGAGTTCAGTTCGTGAACAAAATGACAATCATAGTTTTCAGTTCACTGCAATCAATAAACTACATGATTTGGTATTCATCGCAGATGAAATGAACTTCAACGGACTGAGATTTCCTCCACAGAGTGTCATGAAAAAGGTGTCAAAAAAAACTAGTCAAACATAACGACTGAGAGCAAACGTTCACTCAGCATGTTCAGTGGTCGGGCTTTCTCTGATGCAGGTACGACTTTGTGGAACTCTTTTGGATTGTCTCCGTGACACAGAGCTCAGCAGTGACAGCTTTTGAAACAAGACGGAGTATCACATTCAGCACAGTGAGATGCTTCGTGGATGGTTTGGATTTAACAGCACTTTCAGCACAATGAGGCCATATCATGCCTTTTAAAATATTTTTTTAAATTAGTTATAAGGTTGATATTAGAGACAAATTTGAAAATACCACGTTTTGGGGAAGTTTTGCATAAGTTGAGAGTTAGGAAGTACTGTTTCCAACGGTTTTCATATTTGGTGCAAGGCACACAGGATGTGCTCAATTGCTGAAACAAACTTTATCACAAGTCACTAAGGATGGGTTTTTGTTATGAAGAAAGCAGCAAGATATAATTAAAAGCCTGTTTACGGTTGTTTGTTCATGTCTGGAAAACCTATTGGCTAGTGACAGATGCTAGATGCTCCATGACTCTGAAAATGCTATTGACATTGAGAACGGCTTACTAAGTCGGGCTGCACGACGCTCTAACGCCAGCTGCCGACTTCTCTCCATCCGCTGCCTTTGTTCAACACTGAAAGTCTGACAACAAACATCACGAGCGATCAAAACATGAATTGCAGCAAAACTACTATCACTTAAGTCATCCAGCCATGCAAACCAAACGACATTTCGACACAGTGAGAATTGTCACAGCAATTAAAAACAACACAAAAAGTTAACATAAACTTAAACACCAGATCATATAATTTATTCGTATATGTGTAAATAACTAGTCTGCACTAATACGGTATCTTCGCACAATCTCCTGTCTCAGGCAAAATGCGCTATATTGTATGTACTAGTTGCAGCATTCTATGAATGACATTCTTAACAGTAGGCTACCAGTAAAAAATGCTTATTTTGTTCAAAACATAGAGATAAACAATGACAGTTGGTGGGTTTAATACGAGAATGTGTTTTATTAGAATAATCAACCCTTTTTGACATTTAGAATATCTACCTTACTTTTTTATATTTCATAGCTTATCCGATTGTGTTTTAAGTTGCCAATAAGTGCTTAAGTTTTCATAGAATGTTTCACTGAAGATTCTTTTATACTTTTTATGCGTACTCAGTGTATGTCACACAATAATAATAATAATAATAATGTGTGAGTGGTGTAAAAACAATGCGGGCCAAATGATATCTGCATTTATAAATGAATGTTTAGAAACACATTAGTGTTTTCTGTAATGTGTTTATAATAACAACTCGACCCACAGTACTAAACAGACCAAACATTCGGAGGTTGTCAGTGGTTCAGCATCCTCACAGAGGGTTGATAACTGATGAACGTATTTCTAAGAATCTCTGTCTCCCTCTACTTTCCCAATATCACTGCGCACTATTGGTTTAGATGATTACAACCAAAACATAAAATGGCACACAGCTGATACACAAGAATAGCAAAGTGCAACAACACCACTATTTAGCACATGGCTGCATAGTGGCTGCGACATTTAACTTGTGATCGGGAGACATCAGCTCATTCTTTGCATTCGAGTGTGATTCTCGACAAGTTGTTTATTTACACACGTGTGCCACTGTTGACAAGCAGCATGACGTGGTGGGAGGTGAACAGGAACACACTGGCACCAAGTAGGTGGTCCTGCAACTTCAGCTAGCTGAGGGTAATCAGGGCCAACCAACGGACCCCACAAGGCTTTCACAACATTTTCCACTTTAGAATACACAAGGTTGTGTGCATGTACAGCACTGCACTGAGACACTGGTCACCTGAGCAGTAGGACTCGTCGAGTGACTTTGTGCATCTTTTCCGCGAGGAGTTTCATGCAGAACTTCGGGTGATCTGTGATCCGACTCTGATCTCATCATCTCGTCAAATGCTTCTTCCGCAGTAACATTATCCTGACAGTAAGTAAGTTAGTGAGTGAGTGGTTTCTTAGTGGCACATCAGCGGACAAAAGACAATCCTAGTGCAACGTACAAAAGAATAAGCAATTTCAACAATGAAGGAGATGAAGACAGCAAGCTAGAAGGAGATAGAAGTGGCAGCATAGAAAAGAACATGATGCAGAAAAGTGGTATGCGGCCTTATATTCTACTGGAAGCAACAAGGCTTTTAAGTCATGTAAGTCAATGACGAAATTGAATGCAAATGAGGCTGTGTGACCAAGAATTGAATACAAAGCTGTAATAACGATTCTGCATCAACAGATAACTCAGCTATACTAAGATTTAAATTATCAGGAAAAAACTACAGGTTGCACATCCCATCAAGTTCCACACTAAACACAAGTAAATCTTACTCTCAAATTATCATTACAGATGGCACAGGTGGCTTAGTAAGAAAAGCACATTTCCTGTGTTCATTACTGAAAATGAATACAAAACCACACAACAGCATGAATCATGTGTAAAAAACACAGGAAAACTGCAGTAGTCACCACGGGATCTTCATCAATGTCTTCTGTAGTCTGTGAGACAAAGTCGGAGTCGGTGACTGGCATATCGAGACGAATTCGCTTCACACAAGTCTGCATTACAATTCACAATGGCTAAAACGTAAAAGGAACCATCGATGCTTTTCCAATATAATATCTGCATGAAAACCAAACCACATGATTTAACCAGGCAAGATTACAGCAACGACGGTAACCAGATAGTCAGCCAATTCGCCGACTCACCAACTGTGGGACTGGATGATTCACAGACAGGTACAGGTAAATCTGCAGACTGCAAATTAAAAAAACACACATTTTTAAAGTGATTATCTAATCCAAACATTATGCAACACACGTAAACTGGCCATTCTCTGAACTGTGATTTGATCGAAAATCTGCTGTTAACCATGAGGACAAACTGCAGTTCAGTGGAAGATGCCCACAAGGCAGTTTTTTAGTCAACCTTCACATTAAAGTTAATGCACACGATGTGCACTCGTTTTGAAGACAAAAATTCAAAAGACAAAAGATTATCCAGGACTTCAAAGGATCCTTGTAGCCTCTGCCCAGCGCAACTGTTGAGCATCATAACTGCCGTAATCACTAAACTGTACAATGTCTAACCTCACTGTCATGACTGATGATAGAGTATTAGGTTCAGTCGCAGTTTATTTTGTGTATTATGAGCAACTATGATTTGGTTGAAATTACACAATTTACATTAACATTGATGCCATGTTCCAATAGCTTACAGATAGTCATAAGCTGTTCAAATATGACCAACACGACAAATCAGGTTTTAAATAATGAAAGATGTGGACTTTCAAGGACAAATTCCATTTTCTAAGACTTTCTAGGGTCTTGAAAAAATGCAAAATAAAATTCAAGGACTTTCAAGGATGTAAAGAAAAAAAGCATGTGCTTGTTTCACTGCTATGTGTAAAACTGTACTGAAGACCACTTGCCATGATTTCTTTCTTGGAACCAAGCTTCTCAAGACGTTCAATGAAATCATCAAATGACATCTTTGGAAAAAGTCGATGAGCCCAATGCTCAAGTCTTGACATCAGAAGCTTCAAGTCTTCTGCCTGCACATGTTCCAAATAAGTACACCATACATGTAACTTGATACTTTTAAATTTGTTTATTATTCTTTAAATGCATCATTTTTATTGCCACATAATTTGTTAATACAAGAAACAATTAAAAAAAACGACAACAAAATTGTCCGTGAATTTTAAGCATGTTACATGTATACTAAGCAAGCATTCACTTTAGATATCAACTCTGTATGCCAACTAAACCTGCTGTTGGAACTGAATTCTCTGAAGATGTTTAATCTAAATGCAATTTTCTGTCACTTAATCAACATGTACTTTATCTTCAAACGTATCTTTGGGCAAAACAGTGCATCTACATACAATTGTAACTGACATTGCTGATAAATCACGGTAACATAATCAGTGTAAATTACACGACATAACGGTTGTACTAACCTCATGTCCACGACCGGCAAACTGAACATCTTCAAAGAGCTTTGGCAATGCAGGCAAGCCTCTGTCTGTCTTTAGTCTGAGCACACATTCAATCCACATTGCAGTCACTAGGGTTCAGGTTAATCACAGTTAGCCAACAGCATCAAAAAGGTGTCCACAAAAGCGTCAAGACTGTTAAACGGTATTGTGTCAGTCAGCCAACACTTTCACCAATGAAGAATAGAAGATAATGACAGGTTTGTACATGTCAGGCAC
>Ga0209568_1000784_pt1 | contig 11464 bp, 15 predicted proteins | sample WorMetOlspDAHAB2_FD_187406 | JGI IMG/M metagenome (GOLD analysis project Ga0209568, IMG submission 187406) | Marine gutless worms symbiont microbial communities from Max Planck institute for Marine Microbiology, Germany - Olavius sp. DAHAB.2... ...
GACATGTCGAGCCAGTCGAGCTCGTCGTGTCGAGCGAGTCGAGCTGTGCTGTTCGACTAGCTCGACACAGCCAAAATGCATGGGCTCGACACGTCGAATGTGTCGATTCGAGTCGAGACGAGTCGAGCCAAGTGGAATTTGAGCCTTATAGAAAAAACTGCATGCAATGGCCCAAGTGTTGTATAAAATTATATTTAATGAATTATAACCATGAAATATAGGCCCATGTGCACTAGAGCATTTAAATCTGCCAAATGCCACCTTTGATTGCATAATTACATAATGCAAACATATTTGGACACATGAAGCAGTGTGTGATGTCAACCACCAGGGTGTGAAACACTGCTAATTAAAGCTGGTTCTGGCTTCTTGTGCTTCACTGACAGTTTCAGGACTAGTGTGGTGACATTTTGTGCTGCAGTAGAATTTTCTTACATATATGAATAAATTAGGAAATTGGTGTTTTAAAAGTGTCAGTTGTGGCATAATAAGCAACATATGCCGACCTAACTGGTGTTGATTGCACAGTGCCATTATTCCATTATTACACAAATTGAAACAATGAATATGCATTTGCTTTTAGAAGATGGGACAAAGGTAATTGACGTGAATATTTACTAAAACTGTTTGGGCTGAATGACCCAAATTATCAGTCTGCAAATCATCCAGCTGAGGACAACGCAAGTGGCCCTAGGTGGGCTGCTGCTATCATAAGCATTGCTTTTGCTTGATATTATGGTAGGCCTATGTTTTAATCGTTAAAAGCCAGGCGGCATTAGAAGGGTAGGCTTATTGTGGCTTCATAATAGATATAGATGTGATAAAATAAGTTGAGTTTTTGTGTCATTTTGTCCAGTACGTGAAGTGTGTGTTTTATATACTTGTGGTCTCTGTTTGTTTGTTTTTTTTCTTGACTTTCTAATAAGTTAATGTGATAATATGAGGTACTGTGCAGTTGATATGTTGTTTTTGTCATTGCAGCTGATATGGGCTTGGCTGAATGGGGTCGGAAAACAATTGAGATAGCTGAAAAGGAAATGCCAGGCTTGATCATGTTGCGTAAGTTACATGGTCAGAGCAAACCTCTGAAAGGAGCACGCATTGCTGGTTGCTTGCATATGACTGTTCAGACTGCTGTGCTTATAGAGACACTACTTGAACTGGGTGCTGAGGTATTATGTTGGCCATGTTTTATTCACACTGTTACTGAAGTAAGAAATTCTATAGTTGCACCTTGCTGAGAGGCTCCATGACAAAACTGCATCATTCTAGGATTAGTGAAACCAAATCTGTTTAATGTTTGAAATTCTAGAAAAGCTTGTGCTACATGGTAGTTAGTAGTTTTCACAACCAGCTTCATATCACTACTTAGTGGGCCCTTGAGCTGTAGAATAAGCGTACATTTTGTGGCAAGGTGTAGCAAAAAGCGACTGAGCACGTGAAACATGTTGGGTTGTAGTATTGTTCTCATTGTTTGGCTTTACGGAGTTATGACTTGGGTAATTTGCTGCACTAATTTTTGTTGATATAATATTTTTAGGACTTAGGTACATAATTATTTTTTAGATTTCAGGTTTTTTTAATGCTCATTATTTGCACTGTGTACTTTCTGCTTTGTAATGATTTATTTTTTCTATTTTTATTTCTTGTGTACCATATGTATTATTCTCATAATAATAAAATTGCATGGCAATTTCATGCTTTGTGGTAACATGCTTCATTTCTTTTACTTGTTATGTACTGCATTAGTCAATGCTGTTTAAGTGCAAACATGCTGAATACCCTGACGGCTACAGATATACGATGGTAAAAGGGGCCAGGGGTGCTATTTATGAACGTTGGTCACACGTACAATACGACATCGTTCATAGGAAAGCGGTCGTAAAAAAATAACGTATTATACGTAGGCTACTACCAATAAGGCCATCGAAACGTCACTGTGTGTATATCAATTTGTTGTTATAGATACTGTTTTACTTATGGCATGATAGCAGTAAGCATACACAGCACGCCTTACCATTTGCTTTTGTGCACAGTGACGTTAAGAATGACGTAATAGTATATTTATACAAATTAAAAGTTTCTAATGTTTTTGCGAAAGTAAATGACAATAAGATGTGTATAGGTGGCATAACTGTTGATTTCTGTCGATTTGTATCGACGTTTCGTGAATAGCTGTTATGGTGGAACGTTCGGTCGTATGACCGATCCTACGTGTGAGCACATTTGCGACCTTTCGTGAATAGCCCCTAGATTTCTATGTATGTAGCAATACACTTATTTGCCCATATTGTGTAAATGAGTACTGTGTAATAGTTGTGATATTCATTATCCAAGCTGTGATAATAGTCTGACCATGCAATGACTGTGTTTAGGTTCAGTGGTCGAGTTGTAACATATTTTCAACTCAGGATCACGCAGCAGCTGCCATTGCTAGGCGTGGTATCCCTGTGTATGCGTGGAAAGGCGAAACGGACGAAGAGTACATCTGGTGCATTGAGCAGGTGTGTTTCTTTTCGGAAATAATTCACAGTATTATTATGCTTTCAAATTAACGTGCTAAACAAGTAAACACTAATTGATATAATCATTGGCCTTAACCTGTTACTGGTTCACAGATGTTTTTTTCGGAGTAGACTGCTTACAACCTTTGTGTTAATTGTCGCTGTATTACTTGTTGCTTTTGTATGATTGTAGCTGCATAACCAGAGTGATCCAACTGATTATATGGTTCAGTTGACTGAGTGCTTTTCTGTACTTTTTTGCCAGTGCACATTGATGAATAGTGAAAATTTGCCACATAATATCAGTTTCGATGTCTGGGATTTTTTTGCCGTGTTGGCTTCTTTAAGATACCCCTTAATTTTTGTGGGGCAAATTACAGCATATAAGCTGATGAATATTGTCTGTCCTTTCTTCGTGATATTTTGAGATGTGAATAGCTGAGGTAATTGCTCTCTTCCTGTGCCAAATTTGATGACTGTTTTTTTCAGACGCTGGTATTTGCAGATGGCAAACCTCTGAACATGATTTTGGATGATGGTGGTGATCTAACTAATTTGGTACATACAAAACATCCACAGTATCTATCAGGTTAGAGTACTGAATTCTGATTGTACTCTTTGTCTAAAAGTTTTCTCAATAGAATAGCTGTTTAGTTCCCGCCTCCGAAATGACCTATATTGTGTCGAGTGGGGCGTTAAACTCTACTCACTCACTCACTCACTCACTCAGCTGTTTAGTTGTCAACCAGTATATCAGTAATCAGGGAACAGAGTGAATCTCTGTGTACATTTTCATCAAATCTAGAGCTTTGTTATTCAGGAAGTTGGAATCTAAAATTGCATCTTTTGCCTGAGAAATATAGCTGTGATTTTCATGAAAATTTGTATGGTCATTGGAGATTGGTGTAATATGATGCTGTTTAAATATTATTAACAGTTTATATTGCTTTCTGTGAACAAATGGATCTTATGTTGACATAATACAAAAAAATATCAGTACGTTGTTTGGATGACTGAAGTAACAATTTTGGTTCACGTGGTTACAAATGCATCCATGGGCAGCAATGTTTGATTCCAACTTTAACCCTAACTTTGATAATTTGTTAATACTTTATAGATATGTGCTGATATGTTACGAGATTAGTAACATTGGTCAAAAATTGAACACGTTTCTGCAAGTTGTAGGTGAAACATTTGTGAGATACCAGTGTGCAGCTGATTTGGCTTGATGATATGGAGCCTCCTGGCTTTTGTCAATAAGACTGCGATTCTTGTTAAATTTGACCCGAGTATTAATTGTATCAAGACATTTGGTTGTATGAGTGGTACTTCTTTGAATTATGTAATTAAGTTACTGATTTGTATTTTGCCAAATTATGGGCAGTATCAGTGATATTTGCTGTGGAATTTAAAAAGCAGATTGAAGGTGGAGAGTGACTTGCAGTCATGAACACAGGGCTAAACTGTTTTAAGCACCTGCAGAAATTTGACCTGGTGACCTTTCCTTGACCATGAATCCTGGCATTCTGCATTTTGAGTTTGTTAGATTGAGGCTCATGGATTTTTTTTGGAATGAGTTGTCGAACAGATACATTTAGATACTGTAGTTATGTCACTAATTAATAGCTGCATGATGTCATCATGTGCCTGATGTCATTGATGTAGGAATATTAGGTATTTCTGAGGAGACGACAACTGGGGTACACAACTTGTACAAGATGTTCCAGAAAGGTGAATTGAAAGTTCCTGCAATCAATGTGAATGATTCAGTAACAAAGGTATGTACATCCAGAAATGAGAGTTGTCATGTAAGATGTGCAACTACTATTTAATTATAAGTTAGGGCTCATCCTTCCTTCAGTTTAACAAATTCCAAAAATGTCCGATTCTTGAAAGGAGGAGTCATACAATTTTTCATGGTTTGTTTTTGGGGAATGTGAAATCCTGAATGGTATTTCTATGTTAATGGCTACTGCTGCTGGCTAGGAAGGTTGTTTATCTATTGCAAACTTGTGTGATTAGTGTTTTTGTTTGTTAGTGACCAGGTTGCCATTGAGAATGAGAACTAACTGTTGAAATATCCTGGAAAAGGTAATTTCATTAAAAATGGGAACTCTGCACAGTTGAAGGCTAGTAGCATTAATATGGTTAAACAAAAGAGTTTTGCATGTGGCAAATTGTATGCATCACCACACATTACTGGCTGGCCAAATATGGATTATATATTAAATTCTTTTTTCTAATAAGCGTATTTCATCAAGTTGTTTGCTCCTGGGCTGTAGTCCATATTGGTCCAGCAGATTTCCCACCTGTAACCCTCCCTCCCCCTTCCGCAGCCTTACTCTCTCTCTGTCTCCTTACAATTTTCCATCTCATGTCCTGTGCTTACTAATAGAGTTGTAAAGACTTCTTTTAATCTTCAGAGTTCAAATCTCCCAACATAAATATATGTACAGCATAGACAGTATACTATTGCAGTGAATGAGTGATGACTTTCATTGAAATAGTCCAGTGTGTTAAAAACTGATGAACATATAAATGTCTGTCAGTGTCCATCACAATGAACATTTGAAGAGAACATTTAATGCAAAAACCAAGAGGACTGATACAACGAGTTATCGTTTTTTATCCTAAACTATAACGTAACGAAGTATATTGCATACAAAATTAATAACAGCAGACATAAGAGAAAGTTACTGAGAAAACGTCGTTGGTTGAGGCTGAGTAAAGGTGTCAGGGAGCCTGCTCTAGTGCTCATTAAGTGACAAAACTTATTTGTTACAGAAAATTTTATAGACAATTATAGCCGAGCCTCTAATGTGATGTCATGTTGATGCCCAACTTTGGTATATTGCATTTTTTGGAATTTGCCATTATGTTGTTAATTACATTTACATATATCACAGATGTGCGGTTTTTGTTCAGAGCAAGTTTGATAATTTGTATGGATGTCGCGAGTCGCTTGTTGATGGCATCAAACGTGCTACTGACATAATGCTCGCCGGGAAAGTAGCACTTGTTGCTGGTTATGGAGATGTTGGAAAGGGTTGTGCTCAGTCTCTGAGAGCATTTGGCACTCGAGTTATTATATCAGAAATTGATCCAATTATTGCTCTTCAGGCTGCAATGGAAGGTGAATTTGCTGTTGTAAACTTTCTGTGATCTGAGGCCTGTAATAGTCCCATTGCTGTACATGTGACCATAACTGGCACAACACCATGGTGTGCATGTATGCAGTAAGCCATCTTTTTTTAAGTTTGCCAGTCACGCTGTGGTTCTTGTGCACAACAGTGGTCATCCCCTTTGCTCTGACCCACAACGTCTGTTGGTGAAGTTTTTTTCCTAGTACAATGGTTAAAAACACAGCATCTGTCACTGCTGGTATGAACGTGATCAACATTAACAGTTGAGGACGAGGTAGACACCTTGTCCTCAACAAGGTGCTGGGATCTGTGCACTTGGCTCGCCCAGTCTTCTCAAGTTCGTTGCAATCAAAACAGTGATAGTTGATATGCAACAGTACAGTCGTAGTCAACACACCTCACCTTAGCCTGGTGCTTTCATTGTGACATGTTTGCTGATGACAATGACTGACCCAGTTTATAGCAGCCCAGTCCACCAGTAGCAAGCCAAATGCCCTTATCACTTTGTAATTCACAGACCATTTGTCTCCTTTTTATGACTGCCAAAAGCTATATTGCTCATTCAGAACAACAGGATTAATTTATAACTAAAGTTTAATTTACTGTTGCCTCCTTGATTTCTGATGAGAGATCTTGCACATACGTGTAGACAAATCTGTGTGGCATACCGTAATAAAACTGCTCGTGCATCATTTGACTGACGTGCTTCAGCTGGTTGCATTGCATGCTGATAGGTTTTGAAGTGACAACAGTGGAAGAAGCTGTGAAAGAAGCAAGAATATTTGTGTCGGCTACTGGATGCAAAGACATCATTCGTGGAGAGCATTTTGAGAAGATGCATGATGATGCAATTGTGTGCAACATTGGACATTTTGACTGTGAAATTGATGTGAAATGGCTTAATGAAAACTGTCTTTCAAAAGTCGCCATTAAGCCACAGGTAAAGGTTACACATTGCCAGTTGCCACACTGTGAGAATGTCAGTATGCTGTTTCAGTTTTTTGTTCTGATACGAGCCAACATGTCAATCTGTGACAAAGTTGAAAATGAAAATGGTGGCGTTATCATGCTTCTTTGGATGGCCGACAATTATGATGGTGTGATGCACTTCACTTTCTTTGCTTCACTCACTTTTTTGCATCCTGCAACAAATTTGTCAGTTCCAAGCAGTTCCTTCCCAGTCATAGATGGTGTGATTTTAATCGTGTGATTTTAATCCTTACACTTACTTTATCACTTTTCAGTTTCATTTTAATATAGAAAGGAGTAGAATATGATTTTCTGTATTTTGTTATTTCAGGTTGATCGGTACACTTTGAAAAGTGGCCGCCATGTTATCCTTCTGGCTGAAGGTCGTTTAGTGAATCTTGGCTGTGCTATGGGTCATCCAAGTTTTGTTATGAGTAACTCGTTCACCAATCAAGTTTTAGCACAGATTGAATTGTGGTCAAAGCACGACAAATATCAGTCTGGAGTCCACTTTTTGCCTAAAACTGTAAGTGAAATGTTTTATACTGTATGTCTTTTATTGTCCCCAAAATGGGCCACATTTCCTGACTGAGGGTCGTATGAGTATGACCTAATCAGGGTTAGCTTGTGCTTATTGTGTTTAGGTTTATTGAGTTGTGTACTTTTCTGTGTTATTTGGTTTTGTTTATTAGTACTTTAGCCAACTGATTTGCTGGGAAGACTTACTCTCGTGATATCTTTAGTGTCTAATGGTTTCCCCTACACAGACCAGATTGAAGTTATTTATTGTATTGGTTTATTGTATGTATTCCTAACATGTAACATTTTCAACTTTCTCATTAATTTCACTTTTTAACTCCAACATACTTTTCAAAGGCACGATATAGCCTATTTGTGCTGCAAGTGCCTTTAAAACCACAGTCATTCAATCGTGTCTTTTATTAGCTATTTTATCGCGAACTACAGCATATCTGCCATAGTTTTTCTGTGCGTGTTTGTCCCCCTCCCAGTGATGAGTCACGTGACATGGCGCATGCGCAGTGACTGTTGCAGCTAACGGAAATGTGATCAGATTGAGTATCCACGACTCAAGAATGGATAGGATAGGGTAGGATGCTCAAAATTGGTATGTGGGTTAGAGTTATGGATGACTCATCTATCTGATCACATTTCCATTACGTGTTCACCTAACATGCGCCGTGTTACGTGACCCGTGACCTATTACCAGCGGGATGGTCCACATTTTTGAAATCCAAGGCCCCAATGCACTTTGTCACTTGAGAGCTCTATGACGAAGATTAAGGTGAAAATAGGCAAAATATAGCATAGAGGCTAAAAATGTTATTATCATGTGACCTGTGTATAGGGGCCCTCAAACCACATGTAGCAATATTTTGACCCTGAATTGTCTTATTTACTGTGCATTTTTGGTGAGAGGGACTATGATGGTGATAAAGGGTCGTGTATAGGTGAGCACCACCATGTTGAGGTGGTTTTCTGTCTCAAACAGTCTTAGTCAAAATCGGTCCCAAAATGGTGATTTTTCAGCAAAATGGGGTCTAACTCTAGCTTTTATTGACATCTTTTGTTATTTTTATGCAGTGCGACACCGCCGCAGTTGAGGTTTTTTTAACTGGCGTGTTTGTGTTTGGACAGCTTGATGAAGAGGTCGCCAGGCTGCATCTTGAACGCCTTGGTGTCAAACTGACCGTACTTACTGCTGATCAAGCTGAGTACCTTGGCATCAATGTCCAGGGTCCATTCAAACCAGACCATTACAGATACTAGGATTTTTAATTTCTGCAGGAGTTGGTCTGTGACTTTAGAATCATACCTGTCAGACACTGACTATGTGCCTTTAGTTAACCATATTTGTATTTATACTTATACACCATATGTCATGGCATAATATTACCATTTTATGAATGTTCTCGGTATTCCAGAATGATGTATAATTTACTGGGAATACAGTATCAGTACTGTTTGCATGCAGATATTGATGATGAAGTGAAAAATTGCCGGCTTTATAGTCTCTTTCATTGCAAAACATCTACTTGTTCGTTTGTTCAAACGACGATGATTTGGCAGAAAGTCTGTGCTCAGTACATGTAGTAGTCACTCAGCACATTTAGGCACATAAGTTGGCATTTGCCTTCAACGTTAGAAATGTTTTTGAACTTTTTATCTGACAAGCACTTTCTTTTAGCGGCTAAACAGATGCTTGACTGGAGCGGATGAGGTAATAGGCGTGTAGAGTGCTTTTGACATTAGGATATTTATGGAGCATACTGAGTTCGGTGGCAGGATCATCCAGGTATAAACTGAGTATTCAAGCAGCAAATTGTCCTCTCAGCTTTGCTATGTAGACTGATGCCCAGTTCAGATGCTGCATATGTTCCATGTAAATACTCTTAATAGAACAATTATAAATACATTTCATAGTTGCACAATTACCAATTACTTATAATGTAATTCAATTACTTCAGTAATTCAATTACAGCCCAACACTGAAAGGCATAATATTTCATTTTATGCAAAAAAAGTGCTGATAAAATATCCCCAAATGTTGCAAGTTAGATTTCATTGTTTGGGCGGAATATGTGGGAACTTGGTAAAATGATGTTCAACTGAAAACTGTAATGTAACAATATCATGTGATTTCTGATAACTGTTTTATCGATTTAGATAGAATTTTGGGACAGTCAAGGCCAGCAACAGCATCGAGGGCCTTTGAAATGCCACAGAAAAATGTATTTTCTGGACAGTATAGAACTTGAGATGGCTTGTGGTGACAAACTTCTTTGGACACGTTACAGAATATCAATAAGCAGTAAGGGGAATGATAGACAGTTGTTTTGGAGTCGTTTGTTGGATTTAACGGAACTTTGAGCACCATAAGGCTATAACGTGCCCAAAATAAGCTAGGGGGACCTAGGAAGTAATGTCTTAGATGTACAAGAGTGGTGTTTCTTCAGTACTACAGGCTACAGAGCAGTGCAAGACACAACTTGGCGCAACAGCGGATGCCATGCCACAGAAATGAGTAAAGAGTCAAGGAGTCTCACGCTGTCATCCGACTCCCGACTGTTAGCTGCAGCTGTCTTCAACCCAAGAATTCTGAAAGCAGTTTCAATGCCTTTGAATGATGCTAACACAAATAAAAGGGGCCTACAACAAGACTTCATTTTTATAACTGAGTCTACTTAGACGCAGGACATCTGTCGTTGAAAAAGCCCAACGTTACAGTTATCTACACCGCAATTTCCCTCTCGTCTCCAGCCTCGTTGATGCTCTTGAAACCACCCTATTCAGTTACATTTTGGGTAATTCACACCATGTTCTCTACCAACTAATACACCAGAAAAAAAGACTAATTTTCTGCGTTTATCAAGTAGCCACTTACTTGTTACTAGAACTGACATGGCTTCAGCTGAAACTGAATTCTTCGCTATGTAGCACGACACGCACTGTCAAAAATTTGCTTTGGGAAATCTTGTGATAACCCGGTCACACCTTAAGCAATTTGATACAAAAATTTCAGTTATCAATGGGATGACATTTTAAAGAGATGATATATCTAATACAGCAATTTCCATCACGTAAAATATGTATACCTGACACCCTGTAACTTTCGAATTTAAATATCTGTCTTAAAACGTATGGTGCAATCTATAATAGGTGAATTTTACGTAAGAAGAAACATTCTAACTTTACACTACAGTTCGTCTTATGAATTCTTTGGAGTGGACTAACTTGTCTTGTCCATCTTTGTAGAATTACTTCTTAGACTGAATCTGGAGTGACTTCATAATTTATGAAAATTAGGTCAGACCAAAATTTGATCTAAAATTAGTTCTTATATGAACACTGCAAATAACTCAGCTATATGCCAAAAAGAAACTTAGCAGAAAAGAATGTATATGCATATAAAATGTTTCAGCTCAGAAAGTCATCTGCACAACTGTCAGCATCACAAAGACTGGAACAACTTGATGCAACAGATGGTGTTCGACATCTCATCTTCATTGTGTCTTTTTTGACATCATGACGTACGTAAGAATCAGCAGAAAATGACATCACGTTTGCGTCAACGTGTCCAATTGTATTAATTTGGTACTCAATTACTTGGTCAAGAAGACGAATATATCTACAATTAACACGTGAAAACAGTGCAAACACTGGCGGAACACATTCACAGTCCACATTGTTATCACATTCACAACGAGTCTATGTAATGGATCCAAATGCCTATCAAGTTGTCAATAACCTTAAACCGCTTTATTCTAACATAACATGCGACCCTGCAGCAATTATTTTACCATTGTAAAAGAGATGATTTATGAGTTTTTAGTTTTACAAACATGAAGAAAAAATGAGCAAGACCATGGGCAAATGGTAGGCCAAGGTCTATAACTACGGAAACTATGATTGGGTGAAATTAAGAATGAGGTTATTGCTTCTAAAAATGTTTTAATGCAATATAATGACGCACAACACACACACACACATGCAAAAACATTAACCAGTTACCCTACATCATAACATCAGTTAAACATTTGATTTTATCCCAGTGACATTTATGGAACACATTGGAAATCAGCTGAAAGAGAAGGCAGACAGCTGAACCACTTACTAGTCAGTAACTGTCAATTAAAAACACACCGAACCAAACATACACCTTAAAATCCCAACAAAAAGTTACGTAAGAGATCATTTAAACATGGATAATTTTGAAGAAAAAACTGCAGTAACAAATTCCTAATACTAGCCACCCTTTGGGCAAACAATCTACTGTAGTTGTTAAAATAATATATATGAAATGCTTTTTTATTTACAATGAAAAAGAAT